>Ga0265296_1002405_pt1 | contig 19000 bp, 18 predicted proteins | sample MunlanPumphouse1_FD_189073 | JGI IMG/M metagenome (GOLD analysis project Ga0265296, IMG submission 189073) | Groundwater microbial communities from a municipal landfill in Southern Ontario, Canada - Pumphouse #1 | ecosystem: Environmental > Aquatic > Deep subsurface > Groundwater | place...
AGGTACGTGGATGGCTCTCTTGCCGTTTTTCATGGTCCCCGAAAACTGGCCGATTATAATTTACAGGGAAACCTGAAAAAGCAAAATAAGGCAGTGACAGCGTAACTCCGCCGCTCGTCACCTGTCCCGATAAGAATCATGAGTCCCGGATTCTCCCGGACAGTAAAAGCGGACAATTCATTTGCTACTAAACCGGACAAATCTATTTGTTGCTAACAGTATTTTTTGGCTTGTAAGGGTCACTTTACATCGGCAAATTTATAGCCGATCCCTCTGACAGTAAGAATATACCGCGGTTTGTTTTTATCCTTCTCAATTTCCGTTCTCAACCGGCTGATATGAACATCTATTGTTCTTGGTTCCACAAAGGTCTCATTTCCCCAAACATAGTCTAAAAGTTGACCACGGCTGTAAACCCTGCCGGGATGTTCAGTGAAGAATCTAAGCAGTTTTATCTCTGTAGGACCAAGCTCAACCTTTTTCCCGTCAACTGTAACTTCATAGGTATTGTAGTTTAGATAAAGGCCTTTAAAAGTGAAGGTTACTGCCTTATCAGACGCAGGAAGTCTTTCAGATCTTCGTAGAACCGCCCGTATTCTGGCAATGAGTTCTCTAACATGGAAAGGTTTGGTGATGTAATCATCAGCTCCCATCTCCAGACCTAATATCCTGTCCACATTATCAGTTTTGGCGGTCAACATAATAATCGGTAGAGACTCCAGTTCCTTAGTTCTTCTAATTATTCTGCATATCTCTAACCCATTGATACTCGGGAGCATCAGGTCGAGAATGACCAGCCCAAAGTTCTGTGTTTTAAGCAGTTCTAATGCCTTTCCCCCGTCATATGCCTTGATGACGGTAAACCCCTCTTTTTCAAGATTATAAGAAATCAGATCGACGATATCTTCTTCATCATCAACGACCAGTATCTTTGCGGACACACCTGTCTCCTTTAAGATAGATCAAGCCTGGGGCAGCAACAGAGCCAACAGGGTGTTAGCTGCATAAACAAGCGGTTATTCTTTGTGATGTTTTTCTTTATTTTTGTTCCTTTTCATTCCCTTCTTTGCTATATTAAATCCTTTAAAGATACCACTTATAACAGTTTTCGGCCTGATTTTAACGTAAACTTTCCGTATATCTTTTATCTCACAACCAGTAATCGTTTGAATAGATGACGATTTTGTAATTGCTAAGATTTGACTTGGATAAACGCTCCTGTGACCTGTCATTAAAAAGCTTATAACACATGCCACAACAGCATAAGGAGCGACCGAAGGACCGAAAAGTTCGACAGCCATTATACCTGCAGCGATTGGGGTGTTTGCGGCCCCGGCAAGGAGGCTAACCATACCGATAGCAGCGAAAAGAGATGGGTCGAATCCTAACATTCTGCCATAAAAATTACCTGCCGCTGCCCCGATAAAAAATATTGGCGTTACTATGCCGCCGCTTCCACCAAAGCCAAGGGTGACGGCAGTAAAAATCATCTTTAGAATAAACGCACCTGAGGAGATACCTCCGCCTTCCAGCGAAATTTTTATACCATCTAATCCGAGTCCAAGGTAGCGGGTGGAGAAGATCAGGGAAAGAATTATAAGAATCAATCCTCCTAATGCCCCCTTATAGGGAGCCCACAAATTTATACGCTTGGATGTTTTTTCAAAAAAACGAAGAATCTCGATGAACATTAAAGAACATATACCAAAAAACAGGCCGCCGATACATACTTTGACAAATAAATAACTGCTGAAAATAGGGATAAAATTCAAAGGTTGATGAAAATAGGTTATCCCCATTGCACAAGATACATGATACCCGACAACGCCCGCAACAAAGGAAGGAAGAAGAATATCGTAGAGCAGATTACCGATAAATAAAACCTCAACGCCAAAGATTGCACCCGCGATAGGTGTTCCGAATACAGCAGCAAATCCAGCGCTGATCCCGCATATAACAAGCTTTTTGCGGTCCCTATCGTTAAATTTGAGTAAATCGGCAAAAAATGACGACAGACCAGCTCCTATCTGCGCGCAGGGGCCTTCCTTGCCGGCTGAACCCCCGGCAGCAATTGTTATAATAGTGGCAACAAGTTTTACCGGAACTACCAGGGGATCTATCTTGCCCGAAGACTTATGAACCGCTTCAATTACCTTTTCTGTCCCGTGACCCTCTGCTTCAGGAGCGAAGTATTTAACTATCAGGGCACTGAGAAAAAATGCGACCGGGAGAAGCAAATAATAATATTTATAATTTTGAGTAAATGATATTCCTGTCTCAAGCAGTTTAAGAAATATTGCGGTTGCCAGACCTACAATAACACCCGCACAGGATGCAAGGAATATCCATTTAAAGATACTTATAAACAGGACAGTTTCTTCGAAAAATTCCCTTTTCAATTATCCAGCCTCTTCAAATTTTAAAAGTTGCTGCAGGAATTTCTTTATTTCTTGCTGATTCTTCAAATAATAATCAGCTTCAGAACAAACCCCTATAGAAATAGACATGCCAATTCCTTTCAATGCACGGAAGGCGTCCTCATCCGTTATATCATCACCCAAATAAAGCGGAATCCTTCCGCTACCCATGTTTTTTATTATCCACGACACGGCATTACCCTTATCCCAGGCATTTAGCGGTCTTAATTCAAAAACCTTTTTACCGGAAGTAATTTTGAAACTACTCTCGAAATCCTTTGCAATGTCCCAGAATTTGTCAAAAAGTTCTCCCAGGTATTTAACTTTCACCATTCTAAAATGTATGCTTACAGTGAAATGTTTGTCCTCAATTATCACTCCCTGTATATGCAACAATGCCTCTTTCAGTCTATTTAAGAGCTGTTTTAATATGCGATTCTCGACTTTCGACTCTTTATTTATGATTGCCTTTTTGCCGTCCCATATCTCTGCCCCATGGTTTCCGACATAAACGATACCTTCAATACCTACTTTTGTTTTTATATCCTGAAGACTCCTGCCACTGACTACGGCAACAGGAATATATTCCTTTAATCTGAGTATAAGAGAACGTATATCATCAGGAATAAATGCTTGATCCGGTAACTCAACAATAGGAGTGAGCGTTCCATCGTAATCAAGGAAGAGGAAGATACTAGTTGATATTTTTTCCTTTAATTCACTGGTGTGGTCGAATAGATACGACATATTTTTGTTCTTTATATTTGAAATTGTTACTATTTCACGAAGAATATCATAGACCCATTTATAAATATCGTTTTCCTTAACATGTCTTCTCAGAGTTGCTATTCTACTTGTTTTTTCTCTCCGTGGCATAGTCAAAGATCTTTGTATACTGTTGGAGAATTCTTCAATATCGTAAGGATTTACGAGAATTGCTCCATCCAGTTGATCTGCCGCTCCTGCGAATTCGCTCAGGATCAGCCCACCGGTTTCTTCAACCTGTGATGCTATATATTCCTTTGCTACAAGATTCATCCCATCATAAATAGAGCTTATTATAGCAACATCAGCCAGCCTGTAATAAGCAACAAGGTCTTTATGTTCAACCTTTGTATCGATGTAAATTATCGGCTTCCAGCCCGGTAATGAATATTTTTCATTAATTTTTGAGATAAGTTCTTCAACAGCCTTTTTATAGCTAAGATATGGTTCCTCTGTCCTTGTTGGAACGGCAATCTGAATAAAGGTAAATATCTCACGGAATCTTTGATATCTTTCAAAAAACAGGTTTATGGCCTGTAGTCTCTTGATCAGGGCCTTTGTGTATTCAAGCCTGTCGACACCGAGACCGATATAGTCCTGAGCGATTCCATATCTCTTTTTTATATTCTTCATGATCTTTATTGTACGCGGAGAAGATGCCATCGAATCAAATTTATCGTAATCTATGCTTATTGGAAATGCCTTTAATCTTGTAGTATGTTCCCTATATGTAACTGTTGAATTTTTATAATTCACATCCGCACTGAGGCATTCTCTTACACAATCTGAAAAGTTTTTCACAAAGAGAGGGATTTGAAAACCTATGAGGTCATTCCCTAATAATCCTTCGAGTATTTCCTTTGATTGAGGGCAGACCCTGAAGACGCCCCAGTCAGGCCACGGTATATGCCAGAAGTGTGCTACTGTTAATTTCGTCTCTTTTTCCCTGAGCATCTTTGGCACAAGACACAAGTGGTAATCATGAATCCATATTATGGAATCTTCTTCTGCCTCTTCAAGAACAGCATCGGCAAAAGATTGGTTCACCTTTTCATAGTCCCGCCAGAACTTCTTTCTGAAATATACCCTGTCAAGTGTTATGTGGCAAAGAGGCCATAGTACCTGGTTGGAATACCCGTTATAATAGTTATCTATCTCACCCGGGCTGAGCCATACCCTTTTCAGGCTATAGGAAGGATTTCCTGGAGGTACCATTATGGAATTTCTATCATCAACAACATCTTTGTCCAAGCTTCCACTTCCCCATGCTACCCATATTCCACCAGTCGCCTTCAGGACATCATCTATTGCTGATACAAGGCCGCCTGCCGGTCTTTCTATCTTAATGCCCAGACCTGTTTTTTTATGGATGTAAGGTTCCCTATTAGAAACTACTATCAGGGCCCCTTTAGAAAAACGTTCTTCTATAAACGCCTTTAACCTCTCAGAACTCATAATTTAATAACGCTCTTTCCTTTATTTTCAAGTGAAGACCACACTGAAATGAATAAGAAACCATGTAATATCTGTAGCGGAATACCTCCCACCGCACCAACCATTACAGGTTTTCCTTTCCACATTGCCTTGGACACCGGCTAATTTTCGCGAGAATATCGTGAGAATATATTAAAGGTATTAAGATATAACGTTGATAAAAATATTAAAGAGGACTTTTAGCGATTTTACAATACAGTAATGATGAAATATCTTTTTTTACCCTTCCTCAGATAAATTTCGTCCCGATCGTTTATGTGATTCAGACCAATTTTTTCATCGAAAGATACTATCTGGCGGTCGTTGACGTACCCACCTCCCTGGGAAATTACCCTCCTCGCCTCACCTTTAGAGGAACACAGGCCCGATTCATAAAAGAGTTCAAAAGCAGTGATACCCGCTTCCAGATCCTTCCTTGTTTTCTCCAATGAAGGTATTGTCGAGGTATAACCGGTAGCATGTAGTGTCGACATGGGTAAGGGTGTCGAAGAATTGCCGGTAATGTTCCTCGGAATCTTGCTTGACGGAAACAGCTCCGGATCAACCGATCTCGTCTTGAATTTTTCTGATGAATCCTTCCATGCAGCTACCGCTGCATCTTCTTTGTGTGTAATTTTCGTTGCTTCAAAGGCCAGCACTGCTTTTGCCATATTTAATTGAAAACCAGCAAGTGTTCTTGTCTGTCTTACCTCTTCCATCGGCAAAAAGGTAAAAAGGGCAAGAAACCTTTCCACGTCATCATCTTCACTATTTATCCAGTATTGATAATAATCATAAGGCGATGTTAGATGTTGATCAAGCCACACAGCTCCCTTTTCTGTTTTGCCCATCTTATGTCCCATGGAAGTGGTGAGCAAAGGGAACGTCATACAATGCGCTGTTTTTCCCTCTGCCCGCCTGATCAGTTCGACTCCGGCCAGCATATTACCCCACTGATCGTTCCCTCCGATTTGGAGAACACAATCATAATGGCGAGAGAGATACAAAAAATCGTACGCCTGCAAAAGCATATAATTAAATTCTATAAAATTAAGCCCTTTTTCAAGGCGTGCTCTGTAACTTTCAGCGGTCAGCATTCTGTTTACACTGAAATGTCTTCCAATATCCCTTAAAAAGTCAATATATTTAAGGTTGGAAAGCCAGTCCGCGTTATTTAACAAAATTGCCTTGTATTCACTAAAGTCAATATATCCGGAAAGCTGTTTTTGTAGGCATTGCGTATTATGAATGATCTGATCGGATTTAAGAATCTGGCGCATCTCGGATTTGCCGCTCGGGTCACCAATTAGTCCTGTTCCTCCGCCGACCAGAACAATTGGTCTGTGCCCCTGTCTCTGCATATGGGCCAGGGCCATGATAGGGACGAGACTTCCTATATGGAGACTTTTTGCAGTTGGATCAAAGCCCGCATAGCAGGTGATATGATCATTAGAAAGGAGATCATGAATCAGCGCTTCATCCGTAACCTGCTCAACAAATCCCCTTTCCAGAAAAATATTATATGCACTCTTCAAAGTAAAAACCTTTGCCTTCTGTCAGATCTTCATCTTTACGCTCAACCTTTCAATCCCCAAACTCTTACCGGTATTTACATCTACGTCCACCACGACTCCCTGAAGCCGCACATCATTTTTACCGACTTCGAACTTGTTTGGAAGCTGGGTTAAAAATCTCTGGACAACACCGTCCTGCTTAAGCCCGATAACGGAATCAAAAGAACCTGTCATACCAGCATCTGTGATATATGCGGTGCCGCCGGGTAATATTTTTTCATCAGCGGTCTGCACATGGGTATGGGTACCCAGAACGGCGCTGACCTTACCGTCAAGAAACCAGCCAAGAGCATTTTTTTCTGAAGTAGCCTCTGCATGGATGTCAACGATAATAATCTTTGCTTTCTTCTCAAGCTTCTCGATTTCTCTTAGCGCTGTTCTAAAAGGGCAATCGAGAGGTCGCATAAATACTCTTCCTGCCAGATTAAGCACACCTATTGAGCTTCCAGAGGAGTTGGGCATAATTACACTTCCATGACCCGGCGAACACTCAGGATAGTTGGCGGGTCTAAGAAGAGTTTCGTAATCTTCAATAAATCCAGCAATTTCTTTCTTGTCCCATATGTGATTTCCTGATGTCAAGACATCAATACGGTTTTGGTAGAAATCCTCAACAATATCTCGAGTCACGCCGAACCCCCCGGCTGCATTTTCACAATTAGCAATAACAAAATCTATTTGATACTGGGAGATGATTTGAGGAAGAATCTCCTGTATAGCCTTCCTCCCCGGTTTGCCAATAATGTCACCTATAAATAAAATCTTCATGTTATATTCCTATCTGGCAAAATCTGAGACCCTTGTCTCCCTGATAACTGTTACCTTAATCTGTCCGGGATATGTTAATTCTGCTTCAATTTTTTTGATAATATCTCTACAGAGCATGACGGCATCATTATCCGATATCTTCTCATTTTCCACAAGGATGCGGATCTCTCTACCGGCCTGGATTGCATAGCATCTATCAACTCCTCGAAAGGAATTAGCAATACTTTCCAGTTCCTCCAGACGCTTGACATAGGTTTCCAACTTCTCTCGGCGGGCACCAGGCCTCGACGCCGAAAGAGTATCAGCTGCCTGGACAAGGACCCCCAACAGAGTGTTTGTTCGGCCATCATCGTGATGAGTGGCAATAGACTGTACAATATTCGACGATTCACCAAATCTCTTGGCATAATCGGCCCCGATAGCTGCATGTGGTCCTTCAACCTTGTGGTCAATTGCCTTTCCGATATCATGAAGCAATCCTGCCCTCTTAGCTTCCTTGACGTTCATCTTCAACTCCGCGGCCATCATGCCTGTAAGGTATGCCACATCTATAGAATGCTGAAGGACATTTTGGGAATAACTGGTGCGATATTTGAGACTTCCCAAGAGGTTTATCAGCTCCGGATGAAGATCATGAACCCCTACATCAAATGATGCACGTTCACCTGTTTCCCGAATAATAGTATCAACCTCCGTCTGAACTTTTTTGACAACATCTTCGATCCTACCCGGGTGAATTCTACCATCTGTGATAAGCCTTTCCATGGATATTCTTGCTACTTCACGCCTTATAGGGTCGAAACTTGAAAGAACAACCGCTTCAGGAGTATCATCAACAATCAGATCAATGCCGGTAGCAGCCTCTATGGCTCTTATATTTCTTCCCTCTCTGCCGATAATCCTTCCCTTCATCTCATCGCTTGGCAGGTTAACTACCGACACAGTATTCTCGGCGACAAATTCGCCGGCATATCGTTGAATGGCATAGGCAATTATCTCCCGGGATTTTCTATCTGCCTCTCTCTTTGTTTCTTCTTCAATCTTTCTAATTGCAAGAGCAGCCTCGTGTTTCGCTGCAGTTTCCATGGACTGGACAAGATAGTTCTTCGCCTCTTCAGAGGAAATTCCCGCAATCTTTTCCAGTTGCTCTCTATGTTCTTCTATCATACGATTCAACTTGTCGTGTTTTTCACTAAGAAGGGATTCCTTCTGTATCAGGTTTTTTTCTCTGTTTTCTATATTTGACTCCTTCTGTGAGAGAACATCTATCCGTTTATCAAGATTTTCCTCTTTAGAGCGAAGCCTTCTTTCTAAATTGTCGAATTCAAGCTTTTTGTTTTCTGTATCCTTTTCAAATTCAGTTTTTAATTTGAGTAGGTTTTCTTTAACCTTAAGGACAGCTTCTTTTTTGATAGTTTCTGCTTCCTTTTTTGCCTCACCAATAATCCTATTTGCAAGTTTTTCGGAAGATTCCAGCTTTTCCCTGGAAAGTTTCCGTCTTAGTATATATCCCGATACCAGACCGACGGCGATTGACCCTAAGATCGTCAATATGATCATAATGCTGTAAAGCAAAGTCTCTTCACCTCCTCTATTTTCTTGTCATTGCAGGACGGAACGCCAATAAACGACGAGAGGAAAAACCACACTATAAATTAAACGACATATTTAGCTTCATATAGAATAAAATGTGGAAAGGAAAGGGCAGCGGCAAAAACAAATAAAGGAAAAGGATAAAAACAAAAACCCCCCGCTAATGCCGTGTCAACCACTTTTTTGAACCTTTCCACAAGGTGGGAGCCTTATTGTTGCTTTAGGCTTTCCACCTCCCCTTACCAGGGAATTCAGGCAGACATGCACACAGCACGCAAGGAAAGGCCCCCCGTTTTAAGGTGTTGGCTCAAAAAAACAAAGGTCAAGCACGCACATCGCAGGGGATATATCTTATCTAACTTATTTCATCTATGAGATGAAGCAACTTTTCAGATCTATCTTCCAGTTTGCTATAAATACCTCTATTTACTTCTTCCAGTTTGAAGTGCTCATCGGCAATGTTTAAAGCAACCATTATGGCCACGTTCAGGGTATTAATATTGCCTGATGCTTTTTCTATCTCCTCAACCTTGCCGTTAACATAACGGACAACATTAGCCACATGTTCGTCCCCGGAATCACTTACAACTGAAAGATCCTGACCCATTACATTGATATTAAAACGCTTTTTCAACATGCCACCCCAGAAGTCATGGCAATACATCTATATCCTGAAGCAACCCAAGAAGTGAGTCCACCTTTGTGCGTACAGCATTCCTTTCCTCATCTAATTTTTCTACCTTAACGCTTGTCTCCCCCAATTCCAGATCTTTATTTCTTAGAAGTTCCTCTAAATCCTGGTTCCTTTTTTTTAACAGTGAATATTCATTAACAAGGTATTTTATCTTTTCTTCCAGTTCCTGAAATTTTCCAAATTCCACAATTTACCCCTTTTATTTTAACAGATGTTATCTTACCATCTGCTTGTTCCCAAGCTATCAGTTCAACCTGTGAAAGTCAAGACTTTTTCTTTTTCCTTCGCACTTGAAAGGAAGAACTCCTTGTGTCATAATAGCCCCACCTCGGTGACGATAAATTTTTTATGTAAAATTACTTTATCACTGTTATTTTACACGAGCATGGGTATTTTTCTATTTTTTGACGGCGAATTAAATTTGTATGACTGATGTCTATACCGGACTTAAAAAAAAACTTGACACGATAAAAAAAGCCTCTCTTTATCGTAAGTTGCTTCCTATTACTTTTACTTGCCCGACACATGGTTATATTAACGGCAGAGATGTCCTATTATTTTGTACTAACAATTATCTTGGTCTTACCCACCATCCCCAGGTAATTGAGGCTTCCATCAGAGCAACGGAGCGTTTCGGAACGGGTGCTGGTGCCTCTCGGTTGATATCCGGTCACTCACACCTTTATGAAGAGTTGGAAGACACCTTGGCCTGGTTCAAAGGTACCGAAAAGGCTCTTGTTTTTTCATCAGGTTATACTGCCAATGTGGGTGTTATAACCGCAATGGCGGGTAAAAATGACCTGATTTTTTCTGATCGGCTTGTCCACGCCAGTATTGTTGATGCCTGCATCTTGAGCCGCGCGGAAAAGCGCCCCTTTCCCCACAATGATATGGATTTCCTGAAGAATTCAATCCTCAGCGAGAAAGCAAATGTCCAGAGATTGATCGTAACTGAGGGTGTGTTTTCCATGGATGGCGACATAGCTCCTCTTAAGGAACTGGCAGATATCTCTTTGCAAAACGATTGCCTCCTGATGGTAGATGATGCCCATGGAACAGGGGTTATGGGAGAAGGGGGGCGCGGCACTGCCGACTCTCTTGGCGTAGGTAAAAATATAGACATCCATATAGGTACTCTCAGCAAGGCCATTGGGTTAGTGGGTGGGTTTGTTGCCGGCTCTCGCGACCTGATTCTCTATCTTATAAATAAAGCCCGCTCTTTTGTTTACACAACGGCCCTTCCCCCGGGAGTAATTGCCGCGGCAACAACCGCCATTAAATTATTAGAAACAGATCCGTTACTTATCAAACGTCTGCGGTCAAATATACGTTTAATAAGGGAAATTCTGGTATCAGGAGGGGTTAATCTCCCTCCAGGTGAAACACCTATTATCCCCGTTCTCCTTGGTAATGAGAGAAAGGCCTTGAATATCAGTCGGGCTCTGTTGGAAAATGGTATCTATATACCTGCCATCCGTCCGCCTACGGTTCCTAAAGGGATGGCAAGGTTAAGAGTTACCGTTAGCGCGGCTCACCTGGAGACCGAATTAGAAAAGACGGCCATGTTGTTAATTGAGCTATCCAGGAAAGAAGGGATTATTGATTGAACAAGCCCGAATTGATTTAAAACAATTCGGGCTCACGGGAGAAAGAGAGTTTTGAAAATTGTATTTATTGGCGCCCGAAAAATCTCTAATTCGCACTTTCTGAATCCAATTTTCACTATTTTAGGTTTCAAAGAGTGAATAGCTGGAAACGTAACATATTTTCAGTTTTTATATTCTTATCTTTACCGGTTATCATAATCATTTCCGGTTGTGGGGGGTACCGTACTGTCCCTCATTGTCCCTATCGGGTCACAGGAAAAGAATTATCCCGGATGGGGTACACGATCCAAGCCGGAGCCTTCTCAAAAGTTGGGAATGCCGCCAGACTGACGGAATCTCTAAGGAAGAAAGGGTTAGATGCCTTTTATTTTGTCGCTGCAAAGGGAATATACAAGGTCCGTTTCGGCAATTTTACGTCGAGGGAAAGCGCACGTAGAGGGGCAGAAGGTCTCAGCTCTCAAGGGATTATTGATGAATATTATATTGTTAGTCCTAGTGATTATACTGTTGCGAAGAAGAAGGATAGCATGTATCTTAGGAGAGAACTTGTTAAAACAGCAGAGAGCTTTATCGGCGTCCCTTACCTCTGGGGAGGTTCTTCTCCGGATACCGGTTTTGATTGCAGCGGATTAGCGGTGGCTGTCTATCAGTTAAACGGTCTCGATCTTCCGCGTTTATCGTCTAAACAGTATGAGACCGGTGTTCCCGTCGAACAGGACAGTTTATCAAAAGGAGATCTGGTTTTTTTTGATACATCTGGAGGAGAGAGCGTCTCTCATGTTGGTATATATGTCGGAAACGGAAACTTTATTCATGCACCAGGGAATGGTAAAAAAGTCCGTATGGACTCCCTTTCTGGCAGTTATTTCCAGGCGCGATACATTGCGGGAAGGACTTATTTTTTAAAATAGAGATGTTGAAAATGCTGGAACTAAGAGACCTGTATTTTTCCGTGACAGACACCGGTACAAGCAACAAGACCTCCTATCGTAACATTATCGATGGTATCAATTTCGCTTTTGAGGAGGGAAAGTTTTACACTATAACCGGCCCTAACGGGAGCGGAAAGACAACCCTGGCTAAACTGATTATGGGGATCAATCCGGTTACCTCCGGTACCATCATTTACGGGGGGAGAGATATCACATCTTTCTCTATTACGGAACGTGCCAGAGCAGGTATCGCCTACAGTTTTCAGCACCCTGCACGTTTTAAAGGGATTACCTTCCGGGACCTCCTTTCTATAGCTACGGGCATAGAAGAGGAAGGCAGGTTGATAGAGATTATAAGACAAGTTGGTATCTGTTCCTTCTCATTTCTCGATAAAGCTGTGGACGCAAAGCTTTCCGGAGGAGAAATCAAGAAGATCGAACTTGCTACGACAATTGCACTGAAACCAAAGCTGGCCATTTACGATGAGCCCGATACCGGCATTGATCTGTGGACGATACACCCCATGGTGGATCTTCTCAAAAAAGAACTGAACGAGCACAACACTACCACCATCGTCATCAGCCACAATCGAGCTTTCCTTGAGGCTGCAGACATTGTCATGATTATTGATAAAGGTAGATTTATCTATGCAGGTGATTTAAGTGGCTCCTTACCCTTATTGACCGATTTGAGCATATGCAGTTACAGGACTTGTGGTGAAGAGGATAATGTTAAATGCTTTAGATAAGAGTTTATTGAAAGCCGTTGCTGATCTGGAAGAACTCCCGCAGGGGGCTTATAACATCAGGAAAAATGGCAGGCTTTTAGCCCGCGAAACATCCGCCAACATCGATATAGAGACTACCGGTGAAGGTACGGGGATCATTGTGAAGATTAAACCTGGCTCCAGGAATGAATCAGTGCATATCCCGGTCGTTTTAAGCCAGGCCGGCCTTTTCGATGTGGTGTACAACACTTTTCTGATTGGGGAATATGCCGATGTTACCATTATCGCCGGCTGCGGAATCCATTGTGGAACCGCTGCCCCCGAAGGTCATGCAGGAATCCACGAATTTCGGGTAGGGAAAGGGGCCAAAGTCAAATATGTAGAGAAACACTTTGCCACCGGTCCGGGAAAAGGGAGACGAACCCTGAATCCAACGACTAGAGTTTTTCTCGCAGAAGGATCACATGTAGAGATGGAGCTGACTCAGATTGGTGGGGTAGATGAGGCAAACCGGACGAATGAGTCCACTCTGGCCGCGGGCAGCCTGCTGCTTATTACGGAAAGGGTCATGACCGACGGTAATCAGGAAGCTGTGTCGAAGAATGCGATTATCCTTGCGGAAGACAATAGCAGAGCCAATATGATCTCACGTTCAGTGATTAAGGGAAACTCGAAACAGAATTTTTATGCCACCATTGAAGCCCGTGCCAGATGTTTCGGGCATATTGAATGTGATGCTATCATTATGGATAATGGTATCAATGAGACAACGCCTTCTCTTAAAGCCCTGCACCCCGATGCCGAATTGAGCCATGAGGCCTCCATCGGCAAGATCGCCGGCGATCAACTCATGAAGCTGATGAGCCTTGGCCTGACCTATGACGAAGCAGTTAACAGAATCATCAAGGGTTTCTTGAAGTAAGATATTTAAAATTCAGGTCTAAAAAATATGGAAATAACAAATTTAATGGTCACCGGTGGTTGTGGTTTTATCGGCAGTAACTTCATCCGCTACTTGCTGGAACTGCCGGACTTTAAAGGCAGAATTATCAACATTGATAAGCTGACTTATGCGGGAAATGTTGATAATTTACGTGACATCTGTGAAATGTACCCCGACAGATACATATTTCAAAGAGCGGATATCTGTGACATCTCTGTGATGAGAGATGTTTTTTTGCGCTACCAGGTAGATGCCGTCTGCCATTTTGCGGCTGAATCCCATGTTGACAGGTCAATAAAACGGCCGGAGAGTTTCATTCACACCAATGTTGTCGGTACCTTCAATCTCCTCGAAACAGCAAGAACCAATGCGGGAGGTTTCGTTCTCTTTCACCATATAAGCACCGATGAGGTATATGGCAGCCTGGGTCCGGAAGGATACTTTACCGAAGAGAGTCCCTACCGGCCCAATAGTCCCTACTCTGCTTCCAAGGCCTCTTCAGATCACCTTGTCCGGGCGTATCATGAAACCTACGGTCTTCCGACCACGATTTCCAACTGTTCCAATAACTACGGCCCCTATCAGTTTCCCGAAAAGCTGATTCCCCTGATGATCATTAATGCCGTAGAGGGAATGCCACTGCCCGTTTATGGAGACGGAAAAAACGTCCGAGACTGGCTCTACGTGAGAGATCACTGTGAGGCCATCTGGACTATTATCCGATCCGGGAAAAGGGGAGAAACCTACAATATCGGCGGCAATTCAGAGATGGAAAACATCGTTATTGTAGAAAATATCTGTGATATCTTAGATCATATCCTTCCGCCACCCGACGGGCGTCCCCGAAGGGAGCTGATCACCTTTGTTAAGGACAGACCGGGACACGACCGCAGGTACGCCATTGATTTTAAGAGATTACGACAGGAATTGGACTGGAATCCGAAGGAGTCTTTCGCTTCCGGACTGAGAAAGACCATTGACTGGTATATCAATAACAGTCAATGGATTGACCGTGTGCGCTCTGGAGCCTATCAGGCATGGATTGCCGAACAATACGGTGAGAGGACATGAAAGTTACGAGTTACAAGTCGCAGGTTGGAAGTTTTAAGGAATATCTGTATCAGAACAAAATTACTTTGGGTGGAGGCGGCAGCAATCCCTTTTCATAGCCCATCTTAAATAGCGTCTCCAGTGCCTGTTTCCCCTTTTCACCCATATCAATAGTCAATTCACTAACATACATCTTAACAAATTTCTCACCCAGTTGGTCATCTATACCTCTCCCCCATTGCAGTGCATAAGCTATAGCTTCGTCCAAATGCTTGTATCCATAATCGATACTCTGCTTTACTCCATGTGAGAGCTTAGATGCTAACTCTTCTCCCAAATCTTTGCGCACCACGTCAAGTCCAAGAGGTAACGGCAATCCGCCTGTTTTCTCTTCCCAGAGCTTTCCAAAATCCAAGATCAAGTTAAAACCTTCCTGATTATACGTCAACTGTCCTTCATGGATTAACAGGCCGGCATCAAACTCCCCCGATGACACCCGTTCCATAATCTGGTCAAAGGGAATATCAATATTTGCGATGCCCTCGGTGAAAATATTGAAAATTAACGTTGCCGTTGTTAGTTTTCCCGGTGTTGCCACGGTTTTACCTTTTAACTCGGCCAGTGATTTATATTTTTTCGCCACCAAAACCGGTCCATATCCTTCTCCCATACTTGCGCCGGTGGACATGATCCAGTATTTATCGGCCACGTACGGAAAGGCGTGGGCGGAGATAGCGGTAACTTCCAATTCTGCATCCATGGCCCGCACATTCAGCGATTGAATGTCTTCAAGGAAATGTTCGATCCTTATATCATCAAGTTTTACTTTTCCCTTGGCCAATCCATAAAACATAAAAGCATCATCAGGATCAGGACTGTGACCGACTCTAATTGTTCTTTCCGGCATTATATTACCTTATCCTTTACTGCGTTATACGATTAGATTTATAAATTATTCAGTAGTGTTTAACTTCGCCCCGCCAAGTTGCTAAGAGATGATTTTGTGCCTATATTCACTACACCTTAACAAAAATCTGTACCGCAGGTCATCACCAGCGCTTGTAAATATCTACCCCTCCTCACTTGAAAATTGTCTATAAAATAACAATCCTCTTTATCACCTTAACAACTTCTTCCGGCTCGTCGAGAACCTGAAATATATTCATGTCTTCAGGAGAGATCATGCATTTCTCGCAAGCCCTTTTGCGCAGCCAGTCCAGCAAACCTTTCCAGTATTCTCTGTTCACCAGGATAACCGGAAAGGGCCTGATCCTTCGAGTTTGAATAAGGGTAAGGGCTTCAAAAAGTTCATCAAGAGTTCCAAATCCTCCGGGGAGGATAACGTAGGCAACGGCATACTTGACGAACATAACCTTGCGAATAAAAAAGTAGCGAAAATCGAGCCGGACATTGGCATAAGGATTTGGTTTCTGTTCATAGGGCAGCTTTATGTTCAAACCTACTGACTTAGCACCAGCTTCGGCTGCCCCTTTATTTGCCGCTTCCATAATGCCGGGACCTCCCCCGGAAATAACATGAAACTCATTTTCGGCAAGGAGACGGCCAATTTTCACAGCCGTTTCATAGTCTTGATCTCCAGGTTGTGCGCGGGCTGAACCGAATATAGAAACGGCCGGATAGATGTGGGAGAGGGTTTCAAAACCATCTACAAATTCGGCCAGAATGCGAAACAGGCGCCACGAATCCTTAATGGTCAATTCGTCAATGAGATACTGATCTTCATAATATTCTGGTTTTACTTTCATGGCGATACCCTCAACGTGTTCTAGGAAGTTTATAATTTTTCATTGAATTATTCCCAGTCTGCTTATATTATTTACACTCTACTGTCAAGAAATAGGTTTTTCTTTAGAACAAATTTTGGGGACATAGGAAGGGAGATATGCCATGCAGGTAACATGTTTGGGAGCAGCCAGAACAGTCACAGGATCCTGTTTTCTATTGGAGAGCAATCAAACCAGAATCCTGGTTGATTGTGGGATGTTCCAGGGCGGAAAAGAAACAAAAAAAAGAAATGCTTCCATGAAGAAGTATCGGCCTGAAACACTCCAGCACATACTGGTGACCCACGCTCATCTTGACCATTCCGGACTGATCCCCCTGGTGGTAAAGGAAGGGTTTAAGGGCAGCATTATCTGTACCAAGGTTACCTTTGAGCTCTGTAAGATTATGCTTCTTGACAGCGCCCATATTCAGGAAATGGAAACTGAATGGCAGAACCGAAAGAATGCCCGTTCCGGCAAAAAACCGGTGGAGCCTCTGTACACGAAGGAAGATGCGGAACGAAGCCTGTCCTTTTTCCGACCTGTTGATCCGGGAGAGTGCTACCAGGTCAGCCCGGACATTGAAATTTGTTTTCATAATGCCGGTCATATACTGGGCGCTACCTACCTGGAAATCAGTTTTAAAGAGCAAGGGCTGGAGAGTACCGTGGTCTTTTCCGGAGATATTGGACGTAAGGGGGCCTTACTTACTGGAGATCCTCATATTATAAAAGAAGCTGATTTTCTTTTTATAGAATCTACCTATGGCAACCGGCTGCATAAATCAATTGATGAAAGTAAGGCCGAGTTCTTATCCGTACTCCGGGAGGGAATTAAAAGCGGTGAAAAGATCATCATCCCCGCCTTTGCTGTGGAGCGGACCCAGGAAATCCTCTATATTCTTAATGAGTTTCGGGAAAATGGATCTATTTCCTCTATCCCCGTCTATCTGGACAGTCCCCTGGCTATTGCAGCTACGGAGATCTTTAAGAAATATCCGGAATATTTTAAGCTGAGTGTAAACCATCTCATTGAGGAAGGAGACAACCCACTGGATTTTCCGGAACTGATCTATACCAGAACTTCCGAAGAATCTATGGAAATTAATCACCGGCAAGGACCGGCTATTATTATTGCCGGCAGTGGTATGTGCAACGCCGGACGGATAAAGCATCATCTAAAACACAATCTCTGGCGACCCGGGGCCCATATCGTCTTTATGGGATTTCAGGCCGAGGGTTCCCTCGGAAGGTCCATTGTTAATGGTGCTAAAAAGGTCAGGATCTTTAACGAAGATGTAGTGGTGCGGGCCAAAGTACACACCATCGGCGGTTTTTCGGCACATGCTGATAAAAAAGAACTCTTGACCTGGATCGGACATTTCAAAAACCCGAAACTTGAAGTCTTTGTTGTCCATGGTGAGGAATCGGTTTGTCTGGACTTCGCCGAGAGCGTGCAGAATTCCCTTTACCTTCAGGTTAATGTTCCTCAGTGGCTGGAAACAGTCACACTGAGCCCACATAAGAAGACAGCAGTAGAACCAGCCCCCGAGGTAGAGGATATATCGCATCTCTTTACCTCCCTCGAAGGCCAGTTACGGATTCTCAGGAACTACATGGAGGGGACAAAGGATTTGGAAAAAGAAAAGGTTCAGCATATCAAGGCTCTCATAGAAAATACCGGGAAGGAGATGGAATTGTTAATGAAGGGCAATATGGACATAAAGGAGGGGTAGGATGATCAAGTTTACTGTCAGGACTAATTCAAGATTTGAAATGCTTGATATTACCGGGCAGGTGAGGAATTTCTTAAAAGAGAGCAAAATTAAAAGCGGTATTTGCCGTATATTCATCCCTCATACCACCGCTGCTGTTACCATTAATGAAAACGCTGATCCAGATGTACCGGAAGACATAATTATGGCGCTTGATAAGCTTATCCCCCTCAGCGGCAGCTATCGGCACAGGGAGGGAAACGCCGCAGCACATATCAAGGCTTCTCTTATCGGTGCATCAGAAACTGTATTCATAGAAAACAGCAATCTTCTTCTTGGTACGTGGCAGTCTCTCTTCTTCTGCGAGTTTGACGGTCCGAGGACAAGAAAAGTATTTGTCAAGCTGATTCCCACGGAATAGGGTGGGGGTAAACCCTTCCCCCGGTAATAGGGAAAGGGTTTATCATTCGGATGAGGTTTTAGGAGTGATTATTCGGTCTTGATGGGGATTTTTCTTCGCCTTTGCTTTAGCCTCTTCAGTCTTGGAAAGTTTAATGCTGTGTATTCCGTTTTTGAAATTTGCCTCGTCTTTTGTCGTGTCAACGCCGGACGGCAGGGAAATTACACGATTTAAAGAACCACATGTTCTTTCCATACGGTAGTAATCTTTTTCCTTTTCTTCCTTTTCTCCCTTGATGGTGAGGTTCTCGTCTGAAAGCAGCACTTCAACTTCTTTTTCATCGATACATGGAAGAGTTATTTGCATAGTTTTTAAATAACTCTTCCTTATCAATGGAGTACGACCGTTCACTCTGAATCCGGGTTTAACAAATGCCGGTAGACGTCTACGATTTTCTCCCCGGCTTTTTCCCAGCGGATATTACGCAGTTCCTCCCGGGACTTATTAAGCATCTCATCGACCAATGGGGGGTGTTTTAAGACCGCAATGATCTTGTTG
>Ga0265296_1002406_pt1 | contig 18969 bp, 19 predicted proteins | sample MunlanPumphouse1_FD_189073 | JGI IMG/M metagenome (GOLD analysis project Ga0265296, IMG submission 189073) | Groundwater microbial communities from a municipal landfill in Southern Ontario, Canada - Pumphouse #1 | ecosystem: Environmental > Aquatic > Deep subsurface > Groundwater | place...
AGGCCGCTTCAAGCTGATGTCGGCCGAGGACAAGGGCAGTCAGGACGGCGTGACCCGCTGGCTGCTCAAACATGAACTGACGGTCGAGATCGACGGCGGCGACAAACCGGCCCTGATCGCCGAATGGCTGTCCATGCAGATGGTGAAAGTCTGACACCGGACCGTTTCTGACGCTGGACAAGCCTCGTATAACGGCGCTCCTGTAAACCCTGTCGCGCGTTTCAGATCGAGGAAGGCTGGAAAGTGCATCAACACCTGGTCTCCGCCTTTGGCGGCCTGTCCGTCCTGGTGGCCGTATTCGCGGCCTGGACGGCGCTGGACCTGTTCCAGCAGGTGCGCGGACGGCAGGGCGCTGCGCGTCTGGCCTGGCTGGCGACGGCGGCCGTGGCCATGGGCGGCGGCGTCTGGTCGATGCACTTCATCGCCATGCTGGGCTTCGATCCCGGCGCGCCGGTTCGCTATGATCTGATCCTGACCCTGGTCTCCTTCCTGCTGGCGATTTTCGGCGCCGCCGTCGCCTTCCTGATCGCCTCGCGAGGTCACGGGACGCGCCGCATCATTCTGGCGGGCGTGATCATGGGGATCAGCATCTGCGCCATGCACTATGTCGGCATGGCGGCGGTCAAGACGGTCGTCGCCATGACCTATCGGCCCGGGCCGGTGATCCTCTCGATCGCCATCGCCCTGTTCGCCTCGATCGCCGCCCTGCTCACCGCAAATCGGGACCGCTCGCCGACCTGGCGTCTGGCCGCGGCGATCGCCCTTGGGCTGGCGGTGGTCGGGATGCACTATTCGGCCATGGCGGCCCTGACGCTGAGCGCGCCCGCGCACGTCACTCCGGGCCATACGCACGGCGCCCCGCCCCTGACGCTGGCCATCGGCATCGCCGCCGTGACCATCGTCATCCTCTTCCTGGCGCTGGCGGCCTCCATGATCGGCCAGCGCGACAAGCTGATCTCGATCATCGACGCGGGCGGCGTCGGCTATTGGGAGCTCAGCCTCCCGGGGCAGACCCTCTGGCTGTCAGGCCGGGCGCGTAAATACCTCGGTGTCGCCCGCGGCGAACCCTTCACCGCGCGCGACTTCGCCGACAGGCTGAAGCCTGAAGACCTGCCGCGGCGCGCCGAGACCCTGGCCCGCGCCTTGAAGGGCGACGGCGAGTATGTGGCCGAATATCAGCTGCGCGACAGCGGCCGCTGGCTGCTGGTGCGCGGTCGGCTGATCCGCTCACGCTCAGGCCGAGCGGTCAAGCTGGCAGGGGTCGTCACCGACGTGACGGATCGTCGTCAGGCCTTCGCCGCCCTGGCCACCAGCGAGCATCGCCAGCGCCTGCTGATCAACGAGTTGAACCACCGGGTGAAAAACACCCTGGCCACCATCCAGTCCATCGCCGCCCTGACCGCCCGCCGCTCGACCAGCGTCGAGGACTTCATGCGTCTGTTCCAGGCCCGGCTGATCGCCCTGTCCGACACCCACAACCTGCTGACGGCCAACGGCTGGGAGCGGGCGCCCCTGCGCGACCTGGTGCAACAGGAGTTTCGCCCCTTCGCCGAGGACCAGTTGCGGATGGAGGGGCCGGACGTGACCCTGGAGGCCGAGCAGGCGTTGTCCATGGGACTGATCCTGCACGAACTGGCCACCAACGCCGTCAAATACGGCGCCCTGAGCAATCCGGGCGAGGGCGGCGGCTGGGTCGGCGTGACCTGGAGCGACATCGACGCGGACGGCACGGTCGCGCTGGACTGGATCGAGACCGGCGGCCCCGTGGTCACGGCGCCAACCCGCTGCGGCTTCGGCTCACGCCTGATCGACACCAGCGTCCGCGGCGCCCTGAAGGGCACGGCGACCATGGACTACGCCGAGGGTCGCCTGCATTGCCGGCTGACCTTCCGCCCCGGATCGCCCGCTCGGGCCTAACCTTCGCCCAGGCAGCGCAGGGCGACTTCCAGATTGCGCAGGCCGTCTTCGCCCGTGACCGCCGCCGTTTCGCCGGTGCGGATGGCGTGGATGAAGGCCTCATGCTCCTTGCGCAGCGGCTCGGCGGGCCAGGAGTGCAGCATCCGCGTCGAATAGGAGCCGTCCGGCTGCTGGCCGAAATACTCGGTCACCTGACGGGTAATCAGGTCGGCCACGACGAACTTGGTCTTGGTCGCCACCTGCAGGGTGCGGGTCTTGTAGGGCGTGACCCAGTTGGTGGTGATGTGGGCGATGACGTCGTTGGCCGTGCGGAACTGCAGCAGGGCCGTATCCTCGCGCTCGGCGCGGGTGCGGACCAGCTGCGGCTGGACCTCGACGATCTCGGAGCCGGTCAGGTGGCGGATGATGTCGATGTCGTGCACGGCCAGGTCGATGACCACGCCAACCTCGCCCATGCGCGGCGGGAAGGGACCGACGCGGTTGATCTGGATGGAGATGATCTCGTCGCCCTCAATGGCGCGCTTGACCGTCTCGACCGCCGGATTGAAGCGCTCGACATGGCCGACCATCAGAACGCGGTTGTTGGCCTTGGCCGCGTCGATCATGGCCTGGGCGTCGGCCACTGTGGCGGCGATGGGCTTTTCGACCAGGACATGCACGCCCGCGTTCAGCAGGGCCACGCCCAGGTCGGCGTGATAGCGGTTCGGCGTGGCGATGACGGCCGCGTCCAGGCCGGCGGCGACGAATTCCTGCGCCGTGATCACGGCGGTCGCGCCATAGGCGGCGGCCACGCCCTCGGCCGTCACGGCGTCGGGATCGAAGACGGTCGTCAGTTCGACGCCGCGCAGTTCGGACAGGACGCGCGCATGGTTGCGGCCCATGACGCCGGCGCCGGCGACGCCGATCTTGAGGGGGGTCTGCTGGGTCATGGGTTCTCTTTTCTCTGCGTCATCCCGGCCGCAGCCTAGCGGAGAGCCGGGACCACCGGAAACGCCGGCGTCTGTTGCGGTCCCGGATAGCGGCTCACGCCGCTTCCGGGATGACGGAAATGCTCAGGCCTTGTAGCTGGCGACGGCGGCGATGATGCGATCCTGCGTCGCCTCGTCCAGATCGGCGTGCATCGGCAGACTGATGACTCGCTGCATCAGACGCTCGGTCACCGGCAGACCCTGCGGCCCGCGCGGATACATCTCATAGGCCGGCTGCAGGTGCAGCGGGATCGGATAATAGACCGCCGTGGGCACGCCCTGCTCTTTCAGGTGCGCGGCCAGACCGTCGCGGTCCTCATGCTCAATCGTGTATTGCGCCCAGTTCGAGATATTGCCCGCCGGCACGTCCGGCACGGCGGCGACGAAGGCGCGCAGGCCCTCGTTGTAGCGGGCGGCGATGCGGTTGCGCCACTCGATCTCCTGACCGAAGACCTTCAGTTTTTCGATCAGGACGGCGGCCTGGATGGTGTCCAGACGGCTGTTCAGGCCGATCCGCATATTCAGATATTTGGGGTCGTGGTCGAAGGTCTTGCCGTCCAGATCCCGCGCCACCGCCTTGCCGTGGACGCGGATGGAATCGATCAGCTGGGCCAGGTCGTCGTCATTGGTCAGCACCGCCCCGCCGTCGCCGTAGCAGCCCAGCGGCTTGGCCGGGAAGAAGCTGGTGGTGGTGATGTCGGCCCATTTCAGCGGGTGCTCGCCGCCGAGGGTGCAGCCGAACCCTTGCGCCGAGTCCGCGATCAGCTTCAGGCCGTGCTTGTCGCAAATGGCCTTGATGGCCGGATAGTCGGCGGGCTGGCCGAACAGATCCACGGCGATGACCACGCGCGGTTTCAGACGGCCTTCCTTCAGCGTCGCCTCGACGGCGGCCTCCAGATGGGCGGGGCTCATGTTGTAGGTGGTCGCGTCCACGTCGATGAAGACCGGCTCGGCCTCGAACCACGGCACGACCTCGGCGGTGGCGGCGAAGGTGAAGCTGGGCACGAAGACGGCGTCGCCGCGACCCACGCCCCAGGCCATCAGCGGCAGGGCCAGGGCGTCGGTGCCGTTGGCGCAGCCCAAGGCGTGCTTCGCCTGACCAAAGGCGGCCAGGTCGGCCTCGAACTGGCGCACCTGCGGGCCCATGACCCAAGCGCCGCCGACGACGGCTTCCTGAACGGCGGCCTCGATCTTGCCGCCGAGACGAAGGCGCTGGGCCTGAAGGTCGATGAAGGGAATGGTCATGAAGGCTCTCTCGGTGACGCCCTGCGCGACCGAGCGCGCGGACAGGGAGGAGGTTACGTCGTTGCGGCCTCCTATCAAAGCCGCCGCCCATGACCAAACCCGCAAGGGTCACTTCGCGTTGCCGGTTGCAACCAAACCTGCGCTTGGCAAAGCCCGCGACCCTGCCTAAGCCCACAGAGGATGACGTTGTCGAGCACACAGATCCGGGTCCGCGACTGGCTGTTCCGCCAAGCCCTGCCGCTATGGGCCGAAGCCGGGATCGACGCCGACGGCCGCTTTTTCGAAAAACTGGATTTCGACGGCCGCCCGATCACCAACCTGCCGCGCCGAACCCGCGTGCAGGCGCGTCAGGTCTATGTCTTCGCCGAGGCCGCGTCGCTCGGCTGGGCCGAAGGCGAGGCCGTCGCTCGGCGCGGGCTGAACGCCCTGATCCGCGACCACCGTCGTGCAGACGGCCTGTGGGTCCGCAGCGTCGACGACGCCGGCGCCGTGATCGACGCCACGCCCGACCTCTATGACCTGGCCTTCGTCCTGTTTGCGCTCGCCGCCGCGCACCGGGTGCTGAAGGACGACCGCGCCCTGCCCCTGGCGCTGGAGACGCTGGCCGCCATCGAAGCCCGGATGGCCGACCCGGTCCACGGCGGCTGGCAGGAGGCCCTTCCTCCCGTCCTGCCGCGTCGCCAGAACCCGCACATGCATATGCTGGAGGCCCTGCTGGCCTGGCAGGCCGTCGCGCCCGACCCGGCTTTCGATGCGGCGGCACGCCGCGTGCTGGACCTGTTCGACCGACGCTTCTTTGACCGCGAACATCTGATGCTCGGCGAGTTCTATGATCGCGACTGGACCGTGCGTCCGGGCTCGGAGGGTCAATGCATCGAGCCGGGTCATCATATGGAATGGGTCTGGCTTCTGGGCGAGGCTGCGCGCCTGGGCCTGCCGGACCTGAGTTCCGCCGCCCGCGCCCTCTACACCAGCGCCCTGACCTGCGGTCTCCGCCCTGACGGCCTGGCCGTGCGCGAGATCAGCCGGATCGGACAGGTCCGCGACGGCGGCGTCCGCCTGTGGGCCCAGACCGAGCTTCTGCGCACCCTGACGACGCGCGGCGAACACGTCAGGGCGGCCCATCTGACCGACCGCCTGTTCGAGACCCATCTGGCCACGGCGACGCCAGGCCTGTGGATCGACAGCTATGACGCGCAAGGGCGCCCGCAGGACGCTTCGGTCCCCGCCTCGACCCTCTACCACCTGATGACCGCCTTCTCGGCCCTGCTGGCGGAGCCCGCATGAGCCGCCCGGCTGCCTTCCTCGACCGCGACGGCGTGCTGATCGTCGACAGCGGCTATCCGCACCGGCCCGACCAGCTGGTCCTGATCGCCGGCGCCGCCGAGGCGGTGAAGCGGCTGAACAACGCCGGCTATGTCACGGTCATCGTCACCAACCAGTCCGGCGTGGCGCGCGGGATGTTCAGCGAAGAGGTCATGAACGGCTTCAACGCCCTGCTGGTCGAACGCCTGGCCGAGGCCGGCGCCCGTATCGACGCCGTTTACGCCTGCCCCTTCCACTCGGAAGCCGTGGACGCCCGCTATCGCCACCCCGACCACCCCGACCGCAAGCCCAATTCGGGCATGCTGATGAAGGCCATCGCCGAGCACGATCTCGACCCCGCCCGCTCGCTGATGATCGGCGACCAGGCCTCGGACATGGAGGCGGCGCGACGCGCGGGGGTGGCCGGCTATCGATTTGAGGGCGGCGACATGGATCAATTTGTCGGCGCAATCCTCTCGACCTGATCGCATTTCTTCATCTGGTGAATTAGGCTGGCGTCAACGCTGGAGACACAGCCGGAGAAACGCCTGATGACCTATGCTGAACGCCGCTGGACCTCCCCTGACGGCCTGAGCCTGTTCGCCCGCGACTACGCCCCCGCCGACGGCCCGGCCAAGCTGCCCGTCATCGCCATCCACGGCCTGACCCGCAACAGCGCCGACTTCGAGGTCATCGCCGCCCTGATCGCCCAGAGCGGACGCCGCGTCCTGGCCGTGGACGTGCGCGGGCGCGGCCAGTCCGACCGCGCGCCCGACCCCATGACCTATACGCCCGACGTCTATGCCAAGGACGTCGTCGCCCTGCTGGAACAGCTCGGGATCGAGAAGGCCGTCTTCCTCGGCACCTCGATGGGCGGGCTGATCACCATGGCCCTGACGGCCATCAAGCCCAGGGCCATCGCCGCCGCCATCATCAACGACGTGGGCCCGGAACTGGCGCCCGAGGGCCTGGCCCGCATCGCCGCCTATGCGGGTCAGCCGGTCGTGATCGAAACCTGGGACGACGCCGCCGCCTACGCCCGACGCATAAACGAGACGGCCCTGCCCCATTATACGGACGCCGACTGGACCGCCTTCGCCCGCCGCACCTTCCGCGAAGGCACAGAGGGCGCGCCGGTGCTGGATTACGACCCCGACATCTCGGCCCCGATCAAGGCGGGCGGCGCCAAGGCCCTGATCCCCAACCTCTGGCCCTATTTCCGCGCCCTGGCCCGCAAGAAACCGACCCTGCTGCTGCGCGGCGCTGCGTCGGACCTGCTCAGCCCCGCCATCGTCGCCAGGATGCGAAAGGCCGCGCCGTCCATGGCCTACGCCGAGGTGGCCGGCATCGGTCACGCCCCCATGCTGGACGAGCCGGAAGCGCGCGCGGCGATCTTCGAGTTTCTGGCCGGGGTTGGCTGACACCCCCCCCTCGTCATTCCGGGGCGGCGAAGCCGAACCCGGAACCCAGGCGGTTGTGCAAACCTGGGGCGTCTTGCGTTGATCTCAACCGCCTAGGCCCCGGATAGCCCTGCGGGCTTCCGGGGTGACGGCGGGGCGGCCTCAAGTAGCGCGAAGCGCGGTAGGCCCCAGCATCAAGCCTTCTTGACGAACTCGACCCGCAGAACCAGCCCGCGCACCTTGTCGACATTGGCCTCGATCTCGTCGGTGTCGCGGGTCAGGCGGATATTCTTGACCATGGTCCCGCGCTTCAGCGTCACCCCGCCCGAGCCCTTGACCTTCAGGTCCTTGATCAGGGTCACGCTGTCGCCGTCGGCCAGGATGTTGCCGTTGGAGTCCTTGGTCACGTCGTCGGTCATGGTCGTCTCTTCCTCGTCATCCCGGCCGAAAGCCGAGGCGACGGTCCTACTCAATCGGGGACGTTATTGTCGAGTTCGTCGAGCCAGACGCGCGCTGACGAGTCCGACGGCGCGCGCCAGTCCCCGCGCGGCGACAGCGACCCGCCCGTCACCACCTTCGGCCCGTTCGGCACGGCCGAGCGTTTGAACTGGCTGGTCTGGAAGAAGCGGATCAGGAACTTGCGCAACCAGCCCTTGATGGTCGCCAGGTCATAGGCGACCCGCTCGGCCTCCGGCAGTCCCGCCGGCCAGCTCCCCGTCGCCGCGTCGCCCCAGGCCTGATGCGCCAGATAGGCGACCTTGGACGGCTTCAGGCCGAACCGGCTGATGTAGAATAGGAAGAAGTCGTTCAGGGCATAGGGGCCGACGATGCTCTGCGTCGACTGGATCGCCCCGTCAGCGCCCGCCGGCACCAGTTCGGGCGAGATCTCGGTGGCCAGAATGGCGTGCAGGATGGGCGCGGCCTCGGCCCCGATCAGTTCGCCCTCGGCCACCCAGCGGATCAGGTGCTGGATCAGGGTCTTCGCCACCCCGCCGTTGACGTTGTAGTGGCTCATGTGATCGCCGACGCCATAGGTGCACCAGCCGAGCGCCAGTTCCGACAGGTCCCCGGTGCCAAGCACGAAGCCGTGGTTCTGATTGGCCAGTCGGAACAGATAGTCGGTGCGCAAACCCGCCTGAACGTTCTCGAAGGTGATGTCGTGGACCGGCTCGCCGTCAGCAAAGGCGTGGCCGATGTCGCGCAGCATCTGTTCGGCGGCGGGCCGGATGTCGATCTCGGCCCCCGTAACGCCCAGCGCCGTCATCAGCGCCCAGGCGTTGGACTTGGTCCCCTCCGACGTGGCGAAGCCCGGCATCGTAAAGGCCAGAATCCCCGTACGCTGCAGCTTCAACCGGTCGAAGGCGCGACAGGCGACCAGCAGGGCCTGGGTCGAATCCAGCCCGCCCGAGACGCCGATCACCAGGGTCTTCGACCTCGTCGCCGTCATCCGCCGCATCAGGCCCTGGACCTGAATATTGAAGGCCTCGAAGCAATCCTGATCCAGACGCGCGGCGTCGTCCGGCACGAAGGGGAAGCGGTCCAGCGGACGGACCAAAACATCGGCGGGGCCTTCCCCCGCCTCGAACGGCACCACGGTCGCGGCCTCGCCTTCCAGACGGGCGCAGTCGGCGAAGGTGCCGTTGCGCAAGCGGTCCAGACCAATGCGCTCGACGTCCACGTCGGCGATGGTCAGATGGCTTTCCAGCGCGAACCGCTCGCCTTCGGCCAACCGCGCGCCCAGTTCATGGATGGTCGCCTGGCCGTCCCAGGCCAGGTCCGTGGTGCTCTCGCCCCAGCCCGAGGCGGCGAAGACATAGGCCGACAGGGTGCGGCTGGACTGACTGGCGCACAGCAAAGCCCGCTCGTCCGCCTTGCCGATGACGATATTGGAGGCCGACAGGTTGCAGAGGATGCGCGCCCCGGCCAGCGCCGCCCGCGTCGAAGGCGGCTGCGGCGCCCAGAAGTCCTCGCAGATCTCGACGGCGAAGACGAAGCCGGGCCGGTTGGTCGCCTCGAAGATCAGACCCGGCGCGAAATCGACGCTCTCGCCGTTGAGGAGGACCGCGTCCTCGGACCGGCTGGCGGCGGGCGCGAACCAGCGCTTCTCGTAATATTCGCGGTAGTTGGGCAGGTAGGTCTTGGGCACGACGCCCAGCACCTCGCCCCCGCCCAGCACCACGGCGCAGTTGAACAGGGCGTCGCCGTTGCGGATCGGCGCGCCGATGACGGCGATCACGCCCGCCTCGTCCGCCGCCTCGGCCAGAGCGGCGATGCGGCGCTCGACCTCCTCCAGCAGGGCCGCCTGCATCAGCAGGTCGTCGATGGCGTAGGCGCTGAGCGACAGTTCCGGGAAGACCAGCAGGTCCACCCCCGCTTCGCCCGCCTGACGGATCAGCCGTGCATGCTCCTCGGCGTTGGCGGCCGGATCGGCGACATGGACCACCGGGGTCGCAGCGGCCACGCGCACGAAGCCGTGGGCGCGCGGGGCGTGGAAGGGGTGAGAACCGTGGGAAACCATCAATCCATCCGCTTATCGGCAGGCGCCGGTCAGGGTTCGAGCACCGCTCGCCCTTCCCTTACCGCGTCATCCTCGGCCTTGTGCCGAGGATCCATAAACTCGACCTCAGCCGATCCAGGCGCCAGCCCGACCGTCCAGCGATGCGTTTCTGGATTCTCGGGACAGGCCCGAGAATGACGGAGGCGAGAAGCGCCAGAAAGCCTCAACCTAGTCACAAGGCTTCATATAGCCTCTCACCCCGAAGCCAAAGCGCGCCCTCGCCGCCTCCGCCGGGATGACCGGGACAAAGGATCGCGCGTGACCTGCGAACCCACGTCGGCTAAGGCTCGGCCCATGAGCGATACGCCCAAAAAAGGCTGGTTCCAGCGACTGAGCGCGGGTCTGTCCCGCTCCTCCCAACAGATGACCGAACAGGTCGTCTCGACCTTCGTGAAGGAGCCTCTGTCCGAAGAGGCGCTGGAGCGGCTGGAAGAGCATCTGATCGAAAGCGACCTGGGCCCCGCCGCCTCGGCCCGCATCGTCGAGCGCTTCCGCGCCTTGCGCTTCGGCAAGTCGTCCGACGAGCGCGAGGTCAAGGAGGCCCTGGCCGAGGCCGTGGCCGCTGAACTGCTGCCGCGTCAGGCGACCTTTGATCCCCTCAACGGACCCAAGCCCTATGTGGTCCTGTTCGTCGGGGTGAACGGATCGGGCAAGACCACCACGCTCGGCAAGATCGCCTCGGACCTGACGGCCAAGGGCGCCAAGGTGATGATCGTCGCCGGCGACACCTTCCGGGCCGCCGCCCGCGAACAGCTGAAGGTCTGGGCCGAACGCGCCGGGGCTGATTTCGAAAGCCGCCGAGACGGCGCCGACGCCGCGGGCCTGGCCTTCGACGCCTATACGAAGGCGAAAGCCGAGGGCTATGACGTGGTCCTGATCGACACCGCCGGGCGGTTGCAGAACAAGTCCGCCCTGATGGACGAACTGCTGAAGATCGTCCGTGTGCTGAAAAAGGTCGATGCAGACGCGCCGCACGAGACCCTGCTGGTGCTGGACGCCACCGTGGGCCGCAACGCCCTGGAACAGGAAAAGGTCTTCGGCCGCACCGCCTATGTCTCGGGCGTGGTCATGACCAAGCTGGACGGCACGGCCCGCGGCGGCGTCCTGGTCCCCGTGGCCCAGGCCTCAGACGCCCCGATCAAGCTGATCGGCGTCGGCGAAGGCGTCGACGATCTGCAACCCTTCGACGCGCGCGCGTTTTCCCGATCACTGGTCGGGCTTGAGGACTAAAGCGTATGAGTGAAGCCGTCGAAACCAAACGTCCGCAGTGGATTCGTCAGGCCGTCGATTTCGGCGCCCTGATCGCCTTCATGGCCGCCTATTTCATCACGCGCGACATGATCAAGGCCACCTGGGTTCTGGTCATCGCCTCGGCCATCGCCCTGACCATCGGTTTCATTCTGGAGCGTCGGCTGGCCCCCATGCCGCTGATCACCGGCGGCTTCGCCCTGGTCTTCGGCGCCCTGACCATCCTGACCGACGACGATCTGTTCGTGAAGCTGAAGCTGACGGTGCAGAACGGCCTGCTGGCCGTCGTCCTGCTGGGCTCGATCCCGCTGAAGAAGTCGCCGTTCAAGGCCCTGCTCGGCTCGGCCATCAAGGTCACGGACGAGGCCTGGCGCAAGCTGACCTTCCGCTACGGGATCTATTTCCTCTGCGTCGCCATCGCCAACGAGGTGTTTCGCAGCCCCGAGGCCGTCGCCGCCATCTGGTCGGCGCTGAACCTTGAAACGCCCGACGCGAACGGCGTCTGGACCGCCTTCCGCGGCGTCCTGTGGATCGCCGCCTCCATCTTCGGCCTGTGCCAGGTGCCGCTGATCATGAAGAACATGATCAAGGACGAAGAGCCCGGCCCCATCTCGCCCGACACCGGGCTGTAGCGCCCCTCCCCGTCATCCCGGTCAAGCCCGCAAGGGCGCCGAGCCGGGACCGCCCCAGACGCAACCTTGACCTGAACGCAGCGTTCCTCTGCGGTCCCGGATAGCGGCTCTGCCGCTTCCGGGATGACGACGCCCTCGCGGCCTCAAGTAGCGCGAAGCGCGGTAGGCCCCAGAACAATGCCCTCAAGTAGCCCGCAAGGGCGGTAGGCCAACATAAATGTCTTCAAACCGTCAGGTAAATCGTCGTCAAAGCGTAAAGCGCGACTGTTAGCTGTCACGCCATGTCCGGTGGCGCCGGAACGGGGATCAAGACGATGGTCAAGTCAGGCAAGCAGGCGAAAATCAAGGGCGGGCTGGCGGACTCGCCCAGCCACCTGATGCACCGGGTGCTTCAGCTTTCGCTCGACATCTACGCCGAGGAAGCCGGCCCCGACGGCCTGACCCAGCGCCAGTTCGCGGTGCTGGAAGCGGTTTCGGCCCGTTCCGGCCTGACCCAGACCGATCTGGTCAAGGCCACCGGCATCGACCGTTCCACCCTGGCCGATCTGGTCGCCCGCATGACCACCAAGGGCCTGCTGGATCGCGAACGCTCGACGCTCGACGCTCGCGCCAAGGCCGTGCGCCTCTCTGAACAGGGCCAGACGGCGCTGGAGGCCGCCCGTCCGCGTGTCGCCGCCGCCGACAAACGCATCCTGGCCCTGCTGCCCAAAGCCCGGCGCGAGGGTTTCCTCGACCTGCTGACCAGCCTGACCGACGCCGCCGACGCCGCCCCCGAACAGGCCCGGGCCGAAGCCAAGATCGCCCGCAAGGCGGCCAAGGAAGCGCGCAAGGCCGAAAAGGCCGCAAAGAAGGCCCTCGACGGCGACAAACCCAAGAAGAAGAAAAAGGCCGTTGAACCGGCGGTCGAGGCGATTCAAACCGACGCGGTCGTCATCCCGCTGAAGGACGTGGCGAAAGCCTAACCGCCCTCGTCACCCTCGGGCTTGTCCCGAGGGCCTATCGCGCCGTCACGCTTGCGGATCGTCGTGGGCGACGGGAGCGATACAGGAAGCACAGCCCAAGTGTTGCTGTCGGCATAGACCCTCGGGACGAGCCCGAGGGTGACGGACTTTATGGACTAGACCCGAATATCCAGCAGCGAGCCCGGCCGCTGATAGCGCGTGGCCGACGGGGCTTCCTGCGTCTGCACCGAACGAACCGGCGTGTTCGCCCGCGTCTCGACCGGGGCGGCGGCAGGCGTCGGCGCGCTCATGCCCATGGCCGCGCGGAAGAAGGCGGACTGGGAGGTTCTCAGCGCATGGGCCGCGCCGCCTGCGGGGGGCGGAAAGACCGGGCGCTCTGAAGGAATCGCGGACATGGGCCGACGATCCGCCCAAACGGTCTAGATATGGTTAACGATCGATTCACCGTGTTTGGCGAGACGCCTTAGCGAACCGGCGCCTTGAGCGCATCCGTCAGCTTTTGCAGCTCAGCGTCGGTCAGCACCGGCCCGGACGACTTGGCGACGATGGTCCCATAGGCGTCGACCGCAAAGCTTTCAGGCACGCCCGAGACGCCCAGATCCAGCCCCGCCCGCCCCTCGCGGTCCACCAGAACCAGGGCATAGGGGTCGCCCAGTTCGTCGAGGAAGGCGCGGGTGGCCACCGGCTCGTCCTTGTAGGCCACGCCGACGACATTGATCCCTTGGGCCTTGAGCGTCAGCAGCTGCGGATGCTCCAGCCGGCAGGGCGCGCACCAGCTCGCGAACAGGTTGACGATCATCGGCTTGCCCACGCCCGCCGTCTTCAGGTCCAGCCTCTGATTGGTCTCCACGTCGCCTTGCAGAATCGGCAGCACCGTCTGCGGGATCGGCTGACCGACCAGGGCGTCGGGCTTGTAGGACCGGCCCTCGCCCGGCGCGCCGGACATCGTGTTCAACTGGACCATCAGGAAGACGCCCAGGGCGGCCAGGGCCGCGATCGGGATCAGGGCGAACCAGCGGTTCATTTGCGGGCCTCTTCCAGCCGGGCCAGCTCGCGCTTCCAGCGCCGGGCGGCGACCAGGGCGCGCAGCGAGATCGCGGCCAGGGCCACAGCGCTGATCGCCCACGACGACCAGACGAAGACGCCGTAGGGGCTCATGTCGAGATCGAGCATCCGGGTCTCCTTCAGGCTTCTTGCGCCGCGCGGGCGCGCAAGGTCAGGACGCGGCGACGGCGCACCTCGGTGCGGATCGACGTCAGCCAGACGGCCCCGAACAGCATCCCATAAGCCGCCATCATGGTCAGCAGGGGCGTAAGGTAAGCCGGGTCCAGACTGGTCCCACCCGCGCGCAGCAGCGAGGCCGGCTGATGCAGGGTGTTCCACCAGTCGACCGAGAACTTGACGATGGGCAGGTTGATCAGGCCGACCAGACCGAGCACCGCGGCGGCGCGGCCAGCCTTCTGCTCGTCGTCGATCGAGGCGCGCAGGGCCATGTAGCCGAGATAGAAGAGGAACAGCACCAGCACGCTGGTCAGCCGCGCGTCCCACACCCACCAGGTCCCCCACATGGGCTGGCCCCACAGCGAACCGGTGATCAGCGCCAGACCCGTCAGCACCGCGCCCGGCAGGGCGGCGGCGCGCGCGGCGGCGTCGGCCAGCGGATGCCGGAAAACCAGGGCGAAGAAGCTGGAGACTCCCAGCGCCGCATAGGCGCCCAGGCCCAGGGTCGCGGCCGGCACATGGATGAACATGATCCGCACCGTGTCGCCCTGCTGATAGTCGGCGGGGGCGGCGAAGCTGAGCCAGGTCCCCACGGCCAACAGCACGACCGCCAGCCCCCACAGAACCGGCGTGACCGGGCGGGTGAAGCGCATGAAGCGGTCGGGATTGGCGAGGCCGAACATGGTCCGCCGATTACGCGGCGCGACGGGGAACGGCAAGCGCTCCCCGCGCGTGGCCCTTGGTCGCGATGATCAGAGCGTCAGCCCGTGCTCGGCGGCCAGGGCCTCCAGCTTGACCATCGGACGCGGTCCCCAGTGGGCGATGACTTCGGAGGCGGCCAGCGAGCCCAGAGCCCCGGCCTCGGCCAGCGACAGGCCGCGCGCCAGACCCAGCAGGACGCCGGCGGCGTACTGGTCGCCCGCGCCCGTGGTGTCGACCACCTTGTCGACCGGGACGGCGGCGATCTCGACCCGCTCCTCGCCGCGGAACAGCACCGAACCGGCGGCGCCGCGCGTCACGGCGGCGACCTCGACGATGCGGCCCAGGTGGGCGGCGGCGGTGTCGAAGTCCTCGGTCTCGAACAGGGCGTGCAGCTCGGACTCATTGGCCAGGACGATGTCGGCCGAGGCCTCGATGAAGGCCAGCAGTTCGGCGCGCCAGCGGTGCACGACGAAGCTGTCCGACAGGGTGATGGCGACCTTGCGGCCCGCCGCATGGGCGGCGGCGGCGGCGGCCTCGAAGGCGGCGCGGGCCGGGGCCGGATCGAACAGATAGCCTTCCAGATAGACGATCTCGCTGGCGCCGATCAGCTCGGCGTCGATGTCGGCGACCGTCAGCTGGTTGGCGGCGCCCAGGAAGGTGCACATGGTGCGCTGCGCGTCCGGCGTGACGTTGATCAGGCAGCGGCCGGTGCCGAAGCCGGCGCCTGCGCCGTCTTCCAGAACCGGAGTGTCGAAGTGGACGCCGGCGGCGCGGATGTCGTGGCTGAAGACCTCGCCCAGGGTGTCCTTGGCCACCTTGCCGATATAGGCCGCGCGGCCGCCGAACGAGCCGACGCCGGCCACGGTGTTCCCGGCCGATCCGCCCGAAGCCTCTACTCCGGCGGCCATGGCGTCATAGAGGGCCGCGCTCTGGGCTTCGTCCACCAGCTGCATCGAGCCGGGCGTCAGGCCCTGGGCGTCGAGGAAGGTGGGCGCGCACGGGCTCAGCACGTCGACGATGGCGTTGCCGACGGCGCAGACGTCGAAGCGGGCGGCGGAGATGGCGTTCTGGGTCATGATCGCCCCATAGCGGGCCAGACGCCGCGACGCCAGCGCCGGGCTTTTCGCCGCCGTCGAAAACAGCCTATGCAGGTCGCCCGAGGAGCCGCTGCCATGATCGACGTCGCCGTCCTGACCCCCGACCCCGCCGACCCCTCCTACGCTGGGCAATGGCCGGGCGTGCTGGACCGACTGTCGGCGGCCCTCGCCACGGCGGGGATCAAGGCCCGGCCGACGCCGTGGACCGATCACGTCGAGAACGCCCATGGCCTGATGGACTTTCCCCTGGTCCTGCCGCTGATCGTCTGGGGCTATCACCGCGATCACGACCTCTGGGTGCAGGCCTGCGCGACCTGGGCCGAGGCGGGCGCGCCCCTGGCCAATCCCGCAGAGGTGCTGCGCTGGAACTCCGACAAGCGCTACCTGGCCAAACTGGCGGAAAAGGGCGTGGCCATTCCCCCGACCATCTGGACCGACCACGCCAGCCCCGCCGTGGTCGAGGCCGCCTTCGCCGCCACCGGCGCCGAGCAGCTGATCGTCAAGCCGACCGTCTCCGGCGGCGCCTGGCGCACGCTGAAGGTTGCGGCCGGCGACCTGCTGGAAGACGTCCTGACCGAGGCGCCGGAAGGCGGCGCCATGATCCAGCCCTTCCTGCCGACCATCGCCACGGCGGGCGAGACCTCGCTGCTCTTCTTCGGCGGCGAACTGAGCCACGTCGTCAACAAGCGCCCGGCCCACGCCGACGAGTTCCGCATCCAGGTCCAGTACGGCGGCCAGTACCGGCGCCTGGATCAGGCCCCCGATGGCGCGCTGAGCTTGGCCGAACGGACGCTCGCCGCCATCGACGAGCCGCTTCTCTACGCCCGCATCGACATGGTGCCCGACGCCGACGGCCAGTGGCTGCTGATGGAGGCCGAACTGATCGAGCCCGACTTCTATCTGAGCTCAGCCCCCGAGGCCGGCGCCCGCTTCGGCCGCGCCGTGGCGGAGCGGCTGGGGCTGTAGGGCTTCACCTCTTCTTCCGTCATCCTCCGGCGCCCATAGGGCGATCGGGGACCCAGCGGCGCCGAAAGCGATCTTACTTCCTACTTTGCGGTCTGACAGGTTCGCGCTCTCGCGCGCCGCTGCCCCCCCGGACAGCGCGGCTGCGCCGCTTGCCGGAGGATGACGAAAGAAGGGGGCGCTCAAACCCCCGTGAAACTCGCCCGCGAGGGACACAGGTCCGCGATCACGCAGGCCCCGCACTTGGGCCGCTGCGCCAGGCAGGTGTAGCGCCCATGCAGGATCAGCCAGTGGTGAGCCTTGGGCAGCCAGACCTCGGGCACGACCTTGTGCAACTGGGCCTCCACCTTGTCCGGCGTCGCCGCATTGGCCAGCCCCAGACGGTGCGAGACGCGAAAGACATGGGTGTCCACCGCAATCGCCGGCTCGACGCCCAGTTCGTTGAGCACCACGCTGGCGGTCTTGCGCCCCACGCCGGGCAGGGCCTGAAGGTCGGCGCGGTTCAGCGGGACCTCGCCGCCGTGCTGCTCGACCAGCATCCGGGCCGCCGCGACGACGTTCCTCGCCTTGGTGCGATAGAGACCGATGGAGGCGATCAGGGGGATCAGCCCCTCCTCGCCCAGGGCCAGCATCTTCTGCGGCGTATCGGCCACGGCGAACAGGGCCTTGGTCGCCTTGTTGACCCCCACGTCGGTCGCCTGGGCCGACAAGGCGACGGCCACGACCAGGGTGTAGGGATTAACGAAATCCAGCTCGGTCCTGGGGTCCGGCATGACCCCCGAAAGACGGACGAAGATCTCCTCGACCCGATCCTCGTCCGGCGGCCAGCCGATCACGGCCCCGACCGGCGCCTTTTTCGGCGCGCGCGACCGCTTGCCCTTGGGCGGGGTCAATGCAGCGCGGACAGCCTTGGAGGGGGGGCGTTGGCGGACGGTCATGCTCTCGCTTCGCCTTCCCCGCGCGCGGCGTCAACGCCTTCCGGCTTGCTCACCGCCGCGCCATGACCCAAACCGGATGGCGGGGCTCGGGGGAGAACAGACATGACGACCATCAGGACCTGGCGGACCGGCGCCGCTCTGGCGGCCCTGGCCGTGACGCTGACGGCGAGCGCGGCGGCCGCCCACGACCCCTTCGCCGCCTGGCACGGCGCCGCGCCCCCCGCCTCGGTCGCGCCCGCAGAGCCGAAGATCATCGCCTATCGTGGCGCCATCCTGTTCGACGGCACGGGCGCTCCGTCGCGCGCCGGACTGACCATCGTCACGAGGGGCGAACGGATTCTGGCCGTCCAGCCCGACAACGCCCCCCTGCCTGACGCCGCCGAGACGGTCGATGTCGCCGGCCTCTACGTCCTGCCCGGTTTGATCGACACCCATGTCCATGTCGCCACCCCGCCCGACGCCGACGCCGCGCGGGTGCAGATGCGGCGCTGGCTCTATTCCGGCGTCACCGCCGTGCGCGGCATGGCCGACGACCTGCGCTCGGTCGGCGAACTGGCGCGTCAGGCCCGGGTCGGCGAAGTCCCGTCGCCCGACATCTATTACGCCGCACTGATGGCCGGCGAAGGCTTCTTCAAGGACCCCCGCACCCAGGCCGTCAGCGCAGGGGCCATCGCCGGCCAGGCCCCGTGGATGCAGGCCATCACCGCCGACACCGACCTGCCGCTGGCCGTGGCCATGGCGCGCGGCACGTCCGCCACAGGGATCAAGATCTACGCCGATTTGCCTGCCGATCTGGTGGCCCGGATCACCACCGAGGCGCGTCGCCAGGGCGTCCCGGTCTGGACCCACGCCATGGTCTATCCCGCCACGCCGCAGGAGGTGATCGCCGCCGGGCCCGACGTCATGTCCCACGCCTGCATCCTGGCGCATCAGGCCCAGGCCCCGGCGGATCGCCCCGTCAGCTACGCCAGCCGCACCCCCATCGACCGCGCGCCTTTCCTCAATGGCGACAACCCCGTGGTGCAGGCCCTGCTGGAACAGATGCGCGACAAGGGCATCGTTCTGGACGCCACCGTCCGGGTCTATGCCGAACAGGATCGGGCCGCAGCCGCGCCCGGCGCCCGCCAGCCCATCTGTTCGGGCCCCATGGTCTTCGCCCTGACGCGTCAGGCCTATCGGACCGGGGTGGCCATTTCGACCGGCACCGACGGCGAGACCCCGGACAGCGACGCCTGGCCCGCCCTGATCGAAGAGATGGTGCTGCTTCAGAACGCCGTCGGCATGACGCCCGCCGACGTCCTCGTCGCCGCCACCCAAACCGCCGCCCGCACCGTGAACCAGAGCGCGGACATGGGCACGATCGAGCCCGGCAAGCTGGCCAACCTTGTTTTCGTCGCCGCCGATCCCCTGACGGACGCCTCAAACCTGCGAAGCCTGCAGTTCACGGTGAAACGAGGCGAGGCTTTTCCGCGCACCGATTTCCGACCGCGCACCGATTAGGCGGCGCGGCGCGCGGGCGACACCTGCGACAAAATCGCGCATCGGCCCCTTGTATTCTGGACGGACCCGTCCATTTTACGCGCCGAAATCGAAGCGAGCTCTCTCCCCATGGCCCTCCCCGCCAATCTGAAGAAACGCCTGCCCCTGGTCGTCGGCGGGGTCGTCGGCGTCGCCCTCATCGTCGGGAGCGTCATCTGGTGGCAGGGCAAGCAGCGTTGGGAGGCGACCGACAACGCCTTCGTCCAGGCCGACACCGTTCTGGTCAGCCCGCGCATCAGCGGCGCGGTCATCGAGGTCCTGGTCAGGGACAACCA
>Ga0265296_1002407_pt1 | contig 18959 bp, 20 predicted proteins | sample MunlanPumphouse1_FD_189073 | JGI IMG/M metagenome (GOLD analysis project Ga0265296, IMG submission 189073) | Groundwater microbial communities from a municipal landfill in Southern Ontario, Canada - Pumphouse #1 | ecosystem: Environmental > Aquatic > Deep subsurface > Groundwater | place...
CTGTGCAATACCGCTCCATATCAAGAACCTGTTCTACTACGTGGATTGCCTTCCTTACCGCGATTGGGGTAGGGGTATGGCCTTCCGACTGAATGCTTCTCCGGACCTTAACCGACGGCTCAATAGCCTTGACAGGACATACTGCAGTGCATTGACCACAGCGTTTGCATCTGTCGTCCCGCCAGCGTATTATATACGGGAACTCTTTTAATGACAGTTTATGATTATGATCTAATCTTATCCCTGCAGCTGGTTCCATACCTTTACCTCTTTTGCCTGAGGAGAAACAATTACCATGTCGTATTTCATTGGAAATATGTCTTTGTTTTTGTCTCTTTGAGGGATTGCCCTGTCAAGGCCGCATTCCTCAGACATCAATGCGTATTTGCCTTTTACTCCACCAACAACGCCGGGTCTTAGTTTTTTGGAATCCTGCAGCATAAAGCATTTTCCATCAGGTGTAAATCCAATAATCATATTGGGCCCGTCAATACAGAGCGGTCTTAATGACTGTTTGATCAGTCTTAATGCCTCGCTGTCTTTCCTTTGCTCAATCTCTGTAGGTTTCAGGGGAGTAATGACATCCTTATAGTATGTTAACGGAAAGCCTAGATGTCTTGATGTGTAGTGGAGGATATGAGTAAATGTCTCACTGTCGCTGTTATAGCCATTATAACCAGGGAATCCCCTGCTCATCAGGAATTCCCTTATAGGGACAAATGCTGTATTTTCTCCGTTAGTCATTGAGCAGTACCCCTGAATGAAAAACGGATGGCAGGCATAGAGATATATGGCATAGTTTGTATTCTGCCTTCCTTGTGCGAAGATTATCTTTGCCTTCAGACCATTTTTTTCAAGGCCGAAGAATTCACTAAGTTGCAATGGATCTCCGACCTCTTTCAGAGTTATCACATCAGGGTAGAATGAGAACGCAAAAATTGATTCATCAGGCTCGCCGAGCTTTCTTAAAGCAAGCCGTGTATTCATTAAAAGATTTTCTTTCTCCTCTGCAGATTTGTCTTTGTAGGCAGCAGGATAGTCATAGACTCTTGCAAAGTAATGATCGCGTGGCACTATTCCTTTAACCGCTTTAATTTTTGGATTCCATATATGCTCAAGCCTGAACCCTTTTTTCTTCATATAATCATTAACAACCTCTATTCCCTTTTTAGAGCAGATGCCTGACAGTATCGGATATGCTTTTAACTCTTCAAATTCACCGCCGAGGTCTTTGAGCGTAAGACCAAGACCTGAACCGTCATGCCCTTCCTTCATTGTCTCAAGGGCCAGGATGTTCTCTATTGGAGAGAAGTAGTTAGCCGATGTTATTGCAGATAGTCTGCACATTATGTCCGCCTTTTTTATTAAATTATATTACCTTATCTCGTTAAAGGCAAAAAAAACGTCTTAACCCACTACTCTGGAACTTACCGTGGTATCAGACGCCGATTGAACGGTAACCGTTTGCCGTATGGTATTTTAAAAAGTAAGGGCAGAGGTTGTCAACTTAAAATATATTTTTCTGATACTAATTTGGTAAAATCCATCGAACTTGTGAAGCCGGGAGATATCGTGTTAAGGATATGGATGCTCGCTCCGTCTTTTATAGGAATGAAATCCATCACGAGCTCTTTCTTTTTCCAGTCGATGAGCTGCAACCTTATCAGAGGGCACTATGAAAAAAGACCCTGAGAAATACTTTACTGATTTTCATATCATATGACATTAAGGTGCTGGGCTTTACATTTTTGTAGTCAGTCACTAAACTAAAATCATGCATTACAAAGACGGCAAAGCAATAGAGATAACCGCTCTTTATGAGATAAGCAAGCTGTTGGGATCGTCTCTTAATCTCAGAGCCAATCTGCGTAGCGTGATGAGGGTGTTGTCAGAATACCTCGACATGAAGAGAGGCACTGTTGCCCTCAAGAGCAACAATGAGCTTTCTGTGATTGCAGCCCATGGCATGTCAGAGGAAGAGATAAAAAAAGGAAGATACAAGCTCGGTGAAGGCATCATCGGCAGGGTTGCAAAGCTTGGCGCTCCCATAGTCATCCCTAATATCGGAGATGAGCCTCTGTTCCTGAATAAAACCGGCGCGAGAAAGACTATAAAGAAGGAAAACATAGCATTCCTCTGCGTACCGATAAAACTTAAAAATGAAACACTCGGCGTTATGAGCGTTGACAGGCTTTTTGGCTCTGAACGCATCTCATTCGAAGAAGATATCAGACTGCTGAAGATTATAGCTTCATTGATTGCCCAGTCCGTAAAGCTGCATCAGGAAGTCGAGAAAGAGCGCGAGGCATTTCTTGAGGAAAAAGAAAATCTCAAAAACCAGCTTAAAGGCAGATATAAGATAGAAAACATAATCGGACAATCAGACAGGATGCAGGAGGTATTTGAAGCTGTCCACAGGGTTGCGCCGTCAAAGGCAAATGTGCTGCTGCGCGGCGAAAGCGGCACGGGCAAAGAGCTTGCGGCAAAGGCTATACACTATATGAGCCTAAGGGCAAAAGGACCGTTTATAAAATTCAACTGCGCCTCAATACCCGAGGGATTGCTGGAATCCGAACTTTTCGGGCATGAAAAAGGAGCATTCACAGGCGCAATGGCGATGAGGAAAGGCAGGTTTGAGCTTGCGGACAAAGGGACAATTTTTCTTGATGAGATTGGAGACCTGCCATTATCGCTTCAGCCGAAGATATTGAGAGTTCTGCAGGAGAAGGAATTTGAGAGGGTAGGCGGAGAAAAGACGATTAAAGTTGATATCAGGCTTATTGCTGCAACGAGCAGGAATCTTGAGGAGCTTGTTTCAAAAGGGAAGTTCAGGGAAGACCTTTATTACAGATTAAATGTTGTGCCTGTATTCCTCCCCTCCCTAAGGGAGAAAAAAGAGGACATTGCGCTGCTTGCAGAATATTTCCTTAAAAAATACAACAAGGAAAATAATAAATCCGCTACGATTAAGTCTGATGTGCTTGATGTTTTTATGGACTATGACTGGCCCGGAAATGTAAGGGAATTGGAAAACATAATCGAAAGGCTTGTTGTCATGTCAGCAGGAAAAATAATAACCAAATCCGACCTGCCTTTAACTATAAAAGACCAATCCATTAAATCGAAATATGGAATTCAATCAAAAGACGCCCTTCCTTTAACAATAGAGGAAATAGAAAAGGCAAGAATATCTGATGCGCTTAAAAATAATAACTGGAATCAGTCAAAGGCAGCAAAAGCCCTCGGCATAACCCCAAGGCAGATTGGGTATAAGATACAGAAGTATAATCTCAGGAACATATAATAGGTCATTAAGACTCAAATGAAGCGTTGCGAACAGATGCTGTTTCACTTGTTCAATTTTCCTGCAAAATTGTAGCCCAATAACAAAATTGTAGTTTATTTCGACTTCCCTTTCCTTTTAAATCAATAACTTTTCCTCTGGCATGGTTCTGGCACTGTGTGGTTAGAAACAAGGAGGGAAAAACAATGAAAAAGTTGGTTAGCATTCTGGTTTTAATGATTATGATGGCAGCGGTTGCTGCTTTTGGAGAGGCGCCCAAGGCAGAAACTACCGTGCCGATAGCAGCTGTTGAGACGCAGCCTGCTCCTGCGGCAATTGCACCTGCACCGCCAAAGGTCGACACCGGTGATACTTCATGGGTTTTGATATCGGCTGCGCTTGTTATGCTTATGACTCCGGGCCTGGCGCTTTTTTATGGGGGTATGGTCAGACGCAAAAATGTTCTGGGCACAATCATGCAGAGTTTTATATCCCTTGGCGTGATAACCATTTTATGGGTTTTATATGGCTATAGCCTCTCGTTCGGGCCTGACAAGTGGCATATCATCGGAAATCTGGACTGGATTGGATTGAAAGGAGTCGGGCTTGAACCTAATCCGGATTACGCAGCGACAATACCGCATCAGGCATTCATGATATTTCAGATGATGTTTGCCGTGCTTACACCGGCACTCATCACCGGCGCATTTGCTGAAAGGTTTAAATTTAAAACATATCTGGTTTTTATCATCCTCTGGGCGACAATCGTTTATTTCCCCTTGGCACACTGGGTGTGGGGTGTCGGCGGATGGATAAGAGAGCTTGGGGCCCTTGATTTTGCGGGCGGTTTGGTTGTGCATATAAGTTCCGGAGTGTCTGCCCTTGCTGCTGCTATTGTTGTAGGCAAGAGAATGGGGCACAATGTAGAACCTATGGCTCCGCATAATCTTACCATGACATTGCTCGGCGCTGCATTGCTCTGGTTTGGATGGTTTGGTTTTAACGGCGGAAGCGCTGTTGCTTCGGGTTCTCTGGCAACATCTGCATTTGTAGTGACTCACATTGCCACGGCAGCCGCAGCCCTGTCATGGATGATAGTGGAATGGATTCACAGGGGAAAGGCTACTGTTCTTGGAGCGGCATCAGGAGCTGTTGCAGGCATGGTTGCAATTACACCGGCATCAGGTTTTGTCGGACCGATGTCTGCGATTGTCATAGGGCTGGTTGCAGGGGCGCTATGTTATATGGCGGTTAATCTCAAGACGAAACTTGGTTATGACGATTCGCTCGATACAGTTGGAGTGCATGGGGTCGGTGGGACATGGGGTGCGATAGCAACAGGACTTTTTGCATCGAAGGCAATAAACAGCGCAGGCGCTGATGGTCTGTTTTACGGGAATGCATCATTGCTTTTTAAGCAGTTGATAAGCATAGGCGCGGTATGGGTTTATTCTTTTGTTATAACTCTTATTCTTTTAAAACTGCTCGATTGGACTATTGGTTTGAGGGTGAGCGATGAGGAAGAATATGACGGATTAGACCTGAGTCAGCATGGAGAGAGCGGATATACATTGTGAAAATGAGATTATTAGCAGGAAGTAGTATTCTCACTCATTCTCGGTCGCCGAGGCGACCTCCGAGGTTTTTGCCTCCTTGTATCGGAGAATCACTGTCGGACTATCGGCAAAAAAAGCCGCTCAAATACTATATCCTGCTCAATCACCAAGAAATTTAACGGAGGAACAATGAAGAAGATAGAAGCGATAATAAAACCATTTAAGCTTGATGAGGTAAAGGATGCTTTGAATGAGATGGGCGTGCAGGGTATGACAATAACAGAGGTAAAAGGCTTCGGAAGACAAAAAGGGCATTTCGAGCTTTATCGCGGAGCAGAGTATGACATAGCCTTTGTCCCGAAGATAAAGATAGAGATAGTTGTCCCGGATGAAATACTGGGGAAAGCAGTCTCAATTATAGAGGCAAAGGCAAAGACCGGAAAAGTCGGGGACGGGAAGATATTTGTGATTTCTATCGAAGATGTCCTCAGGATCAGGACAGGAGAAAAGGGAGACTCTGCCATATAAATTATATACAGGGGATGTCTCGTTACAGGAGCATCCCTTTTCTTATTATCAGCATCCTTGACAAAGAAATCTTATATCGTTTAAAGTTCTATGACACAAGGTTACCGTTTACCATCAAAATGGGGAAAATATCATCCGGCATAGAAAGTCTTGACAGCCTTATCGGCTCTTTGTACATAGGCGATAATGTGGTCTGGGAAACCGAGGCAGGCACATCCGGGGACATTTTCATACAGAAGTTTATAGCCCAGTCGCTCTCAGAAGATAAAGACATTCTCTATGTCAGTTTCAATAGGTCCCCTCAGAGCATTCTACTGCATACTGCGATCAGGGAACATTCTGAAAAACTCACTATCCTTGACTGCTTTACGTCAGGTAAGGGAAAGAGCGACAGGGCATTCCTGAAATTCTACGAAAACAACAAGCAATCTGCACCTCATGTTATTAAAGTAAACAGGCCCGGAGACATCTCATTCTTCAGCGAAACAGTAAACTCAATTCAGGATAAGTTTTCAGAGGGAGCAAGATATATTTTTGACAGTTTAACAGGGATGCAGGATCTATGGGGAGATGAAAACAGCACTTATAAATTCTTTACGTATATGTGTCCCCGTCTCTATGATCTCGGCACAGTTGCTTATTGGATACTCGAAAAAGATGCACACAGCCAGCCATTCAAGGCAAACCTCAGGCATATTACTCAGGTTGTCATTGAACTCTATAAGAAAAAAGACAAGCTTTTCTTAAAGGCTCTAAAACTCGACGGCAGAACAAACAGAGAGGCATTTAAACCGCATTCATACGAGATTGAAGACAATAATATTTTCATTGTACCGGCAAAGAAAGAGCCTGCTTTTGATATCGGCGGACAGATAAAAAATGCAAGGATAAGACTCGGCATGTCTCAAAAAGACCTTGCAGATAAGATTGGACTTACATCGAGCTTTATCTCGCAGATTGAAAACAACCAGATAAGCCCGTCCCTCAGTTCTTTTTTACAGATTGCCGAAGCGCTTGGAATAAACCCGACTGATCTCCTTCAAAAAGAAAAGAAACGCGATGAGGTAGAGTGGCTCTTTAAGAAGGACAATGCGTTGCAATCTCTTTTCAAAAAAGAACAGGGATATTCCTTATTTAATATAGTTTCTAATGATAAAGCATCTGCTTATTTTACGGTAATACATCCGGGCGCTGAATTATATAAGCACTTTCTGAATAACAAGAGAGATGAATTAATCCATGTCCTAAAAGGAAATATCTCGGTGAAGATAGATGCCTCAGAGAAAACCCTGAATTCAGGGGACTCGATATATTTAAAACATTCTTTGCCGTCAATCTGGAAAAATACTTCAGATAAGGAGGTTGAATTATTAGTGATATGTATTTGATGGGGTGTATCTTGTAAGAGCTTGTGAACGTCAAAAAAATCTGTTGAGGATTTTTTTTGCCTTCAGTCATAAGAAATACTTAATTTTTTAAGTATCTATTTACTTTTACTTAACAGGAGGAGGTGGGAGGCATAGAAGTAAGAAGTAAGAAGTGAGAAGTAAGTATAGGCATTTATAAACACACAAAAACAAACTTACTAAAGGAGGAAATGTTAATGAACTTACAACAACCAAATGCTAATGACGCAACCAGAACGCACAACCGTTCAAAAAGTGTCTCCCCCATGAGTGGACTTTGCAGTAGATGTATCGACGGGTGCAGAGGAAATTGTGAAGTCTTCAAGTCAACCTTCAGAGGCAGAGAATTGCTTTATCCGGGACCGTTTGGTGAGATAACCGCCGGTGGCGACAAAAATTATCCGATAGACTATTCTCACCTGAACATTCATGGTTATGCCCTGGGAGCCAAAGGCCTTCCCAAAGGTCAAAAAGGCGATCCGGATACGGCCAAGTTTCCGAATGTCAACACTGAAACCAGTTATGGCTGGTCCAAAAAAGTAAACATGAAGGTGCCGATTTTTACCGGTGCTCTCGGCTCTACTGAAATTGCACGTAAGAATTGGGAACATTTTGCGATAGGGGCAGCTATTTCAGGAGTGACGATTGTCTGTGGTGAGAATGTATGCGGTATTGACCCGTCGCTTGAATTAAACAGCAAAAATAAGATTGTAAAAGCCCCGGACATGGACCGCAGGATCGAAACATACCGTCGCTATCATCAGGGTTTCGGCGAGATCCTTGTGCAGATGAATGTCGAAGACACCCGTCTGGGAGTAGCTGAATACATCATCGACAAACACAGACTTGAAACAATAGAGTTGAAATGGGGCCAGGGCGCCAAATGTATCGGCGGTGAAATCAAAGTAAACTCAATCGAGCGCGCCCTTGAATTGCAGAGGCGCGGTTATATCGTTACTCCTGATCCGTCTGATTCTGTTGTGAAGGCGTCTTTCAAAGACGGCGCCATCAAGGAATTCGAGCGCCACAGCCGCCTCGGCTTTATCGAAGAAAAGGGCTTTTACGCTGAAGTCGCCAGACTGAGAAAACTCGGCTTCAAGAGAGTCACCTTGAAAACCGGCGCATATGGCCTGCGTGAACTGGCAATGGCAATCAAATGGAGTTCAAAGGCCAAGATCGATTTATTGACGATCGATGGCGCTCCCGGCGGCACAGGCATGAGCCCCTGGCGTATGATGGAAGAATGGGGCATGCCTTCACTCTATTTGCACGCAGCTGCTGCTGAATTCTGCAGCATCTTACATAAAAATGGAGAGCGTGTTCCTGATATCGCCTTTGCCGGCGGATTCAGCAGTGAAGACGGCATCTTCAAGGCATTGGCACTGGGAGCCCCTTATACCAAGGCTGTTTGCATGGGCCGTGCGTTAATGATCCCCGGCATGGTCGGCAAGAATATCGCGAAATGGATAAAGGCTAACGATCTGCCGAAGAGCGTAAGTGAATTCGGCACCACGGTTGAAGAAATCTTTGTCTGTTATGAAGAAGTGAAGAATCTTGTGGGCAGCAAAGAGATTCACAATATTCCGTTAGGAGCAATAGGCATATACAGCTATTCGCAGAAAATCAGGGTCGGATTGCAGCAGTTGATGGCTGGAGCGCGCTGTTTTAATATTGAGGCGATTACAAGAAATGATTTGATGTCTCTGACCGAGGAATGTGCCAAGGTAACAGGAATACCATATCTGATGGATTCTTACAGGAAGGAAGCGCTTAAGATAATCAATGCCAAATAAGCGTACTGATCTTAAAGCTGGAATTTGGTATGAGATTGAACCTGGTATGAAAAAGTAGAGATATATTGGTAGTATAAAAAGTGAACGGTGCCGGTGATTAGTGTCAGTTAAATAAATTCTGGCATTTTTTGCCGGCACAGACACTGAAAGGTGCATGCAATGAATAAAACAATGCTTTCTATTCTCAAGATACTCGAGAAGTATACAGATGTTATAGGTTCGAGAGAAATATCACGTCAGTTGAAGCTTCACGGCATTGATATTACTGAAAGGACTGTCCGCTATCATCTCAGGATTCTGGATGAGCGGGGCTATACAGAAGTGTTTGGCAAAGAGGGAAGAAAGATCACAGAAAAAGGAAGACTGGAATTAAAGCACGCCCTTGTATCAGAAAAGGTTGGATTTGTAATAAGCAAAATAGAAACCCTCTCTTATCAGACAACACTTGATTTAAAGACCCTGAATGGCAATGTCATATTAAATATCTCATATTTTCCTGAAGAAAGGCTTAAAAGTGCTATAAAGATTTTAACTCCGGTTTTTTCTTCTCCTTATGTTATGAGTGACAGGATAATCTTTGCACATGGCGGTGAAAAGATAGGCGATGTATTGATTCCTGAAGGCAAGATCGGAGTCGGCACTGTGTGCAGTGTTACAATAAATGGAATATTTCTCAAGGCAGGCATACCTGTTACATCAAGATTTGGCGGTGTTGTAGAGACTGAGAATGGAAAGCCAACAAGATTTATCTCTTTAATAAGCTATGAAGGCTCATCACTGGATCCCCTTGAGATATTCATAAGGAGCAAGATGACGGATGTGCTCGGAGCGGTGAAAAACCATAGTGGAAGAATACTCGCAAGCTTCAGGGAGATCCCTGTCGTATGCATTGATGAGGCAAAAAGACTGTCTAAGGAAATAGCAGATAAGGGTATTGGAGGCATTTTGCTTATAGGCGGCGCGAATAAGCCTCTGCTGGAGATTCCCGTAGGAATAGACAAAGTTGGCATGGTAATAGTCGGAGGCCTGAATCCAATAGCTGCAATTGAAGAATCCGGCATTCAGACAGAAAGCAAGGCAATGTCAACCCTTTATGAATATTCAAAGTTGAAGAGGTTTAAAGATTTAGTGAAGGGGGGAATATGAAAAAGATCGAGGCTGTCATAAAACCATTTAAACTGGACGAGGTGAAAGATGCCCTTAATGAGCTGGGCATTCAGGGCATGACCATAACAGAGGTAAAAGGATTCGGGAGACAGAAGGGGCACACAGAGCTTTACAGGGGCACAGAGTATGTTGTTGACTTTATCCCAAAGATTAAGATAGAAATTGTTGTGCCTGACAATATTGTTGAAGAGGTAGTAAGTGTGATAGAAAAGACCGCAAAGACAGGAAAGATTGGAGATGGTAAAATATTTATAAGCAATCTCGATGATGCAGTAAGAATAAGGACAGGACAGAGAGGGGAGGGTGCAATAAGTTAATGAAAACAATAAAGGTATTGGAAAAGGCAAAGAAAGACAAAGTTATCTTTATCAATCTCCAGTTCACCGATATGCTCGGCTGTCTCAAGGAGGTGACTGCGCCTGTGCAGAGCCTGCCTGACATTATGAAATACGGAGCTTGGTTTGACGGCTCTTCTGTAGAAGGATTCGCAAGGATTCATGAAAGCGACCTTTATCTAAAGCCTGATCCGAGCACTTATGCTATTGTTCCATGGCTAAGTTCTTCCGCAGGTAATACAGCCAGGCTTATATGCGATATTTACAGCCCTGACGGCAGCCCGTTTGAGGGTGATCCAAGATCTATTTTAAAGAAGGCCATAAAGATGGCTGCTGATATGGGTTTTGAATATAATGTTGGGCCCGAACTCGAGTTTTTTCTTTTTAAAAATGGTCCGACTAATTGTCTGCCTTTGGACAACGGTGGTTATTTTGATCTCGCTACTGACGAATCCAATACCATAATGAGGGAAATAACTGCTGCCCTCGAGACGTTTGGCATAGAGGTTGAAACCTGTCATCATGAGGTAGCACCTGGCCAGTATGAGATAGATTTTAAATATGGGGAAGCTCTTAGGACAGCAGACAGGCTTTTGACGTTGAGGGTTACAGTTAAGGCTATTGCCCAGAAACATGGGCTGAGGGCGTCTTTTATGCCTAAACCTGTAATGAATATGGCTGGCTCTGGTATGCATGTGCATCAAAGTCTCTTTAATAAGAAAAATAAAAAAAATGTATTTTTTGACTACAAGGACAAGTATAAACTTTCCAAGACAGCGTACAACTTTATAGCGGGCCAGCTTCATAATATAAAAGGCATGACTGCGGTTTTGTGCCCTACGGTTAACTCGTATAAGCGACTCGTGACCGGATTCGAAGCCCCTGTTTATATCTCCTGGGCGAGAATTAACAGGTCCGCTCTGATAAGAGTTCCTCATTGGTTTGAAGACAAGCCTAATTCTGCGAGGATTGAGCTGCGATGTCCGGATCCTGCGTGTAACCCCTATTTAGCATTTGCGGTTATGCTCGCTGGAGGACTTGATGGCGTCAAGAAAAATATGCGGTTGACACAGCCTGTTGAAGAGAATCTTTATAAGTTTGACGAAGAGAAACTGGCCTCAAGAAAAATAGATACGCTTCCCTCATCTCTTTACGAAGCAGTTAATGAATTAAGGAATAACGATTTTATTCAGGGGGTGTTAGGGAAACACCTCTATCAGAAGTATATGCGTATAAAGACAAGAGAGTGGAATGAATTTAAGATGCAGGTAACAGAATGGGAGCTTGAAAAATATTTAGATATCTAAATATTTTTCAAGCTCTTTAACAGACCTAACTGGTCTTAGCAGCCCCACGGGTTTCAGCCGCCGCCGGAGAACTGGGTTGCAAGTTCAGAATGACTCAGTTTTCCTGAAATCTTCAGCCTTCTTTCTCCGCAGCTTGGGCATTTCTCTTTTTGAAGCTCAGTGTCGCTGCTTATAACAGTTGCGAAATTGCTTCCGCAACCCTGACATATACATCTATTGTAAGACATTTTATCCCTCCCTCCATCTGTTGCATAATTTTTTAATTATATCACAATACGTTTCTAAACGTTACCTCTATTTTTGAGGATATTTTTCTTGTTTTGGGAATTAGGTTGCATTCATAATCACAAAAATGTATTCTGATTCTATGGCCGTATTCGTTGTCCATAAACACCACGCAAGACACCTTCATTTTGATTTCAGAATAGAGATGGAAGGCGCACTGAAGTCATGGGCAGTGCCAAAAGGCCCTTCGATGAACCCTTCAGACAAAAGGCTTGCGATAATGGTTGAAGACCACCCTCTTGATTATGGCTCTTTTGAAGGAGTAATCCCTGAAGGGAACTATGGCGCAGGGACTGTCGTTATATGGGATAAGGGCACATATAATCTTCTCAGTGGCAGCATTGGCAGCGGTAGAATTGAGATTTTATTGGAAGGGGGAAAATTAAAGGGGGGCTTTGTTCTGACAAGGATGAAGTCCGCTTCTGGCGGAAAAGATAAGGAGTGGCTGTTAATAAAAAAGAGAGATGATTAGATATTGTCCCTTCCTGCTTCAACAACTAAAGGGACCTTGTCGTGATTACAACATCATCTCTTGCAAAATAGTTTATTAAAAAAACTGAATGGTTTAAAATAGCTAAAAGTTAACGGAGGGGGTGTTCATGCTTTCTAAAAGGGCAGTTAAGATAAAGCCGTCGCCGACATTGGCAATGGATGCAAAGGCCAAGGCGATGAAGGCATCGGGAGTTGACGTTGTTAATTTTGGGGTTGGCGAACCTGACTTTGATACGCCTGATAATATAAAAGAGGCTGCCATAAAGGCGATTAAAGATGGTTTTACGAAATATACGCCAGTCGGAGGAATCGATCCTCTTAAAGATGCAGTCATAGAAAAGTTCAGGAAGGATAATAATCTGGAATATGGACGCGATGAAATAATCGTATCGTGCGGTGCAAAGCACAGCCTTTACAATATTGCACAGGCGCTTTACGGGCAGGGAGATGAGGTCATAATCCCTTCACCCTACTGGGTCTCTTATCCTGATCAGGTTATTTTGAATGACGCAACGCCTGTTTTTGTAAAGACATATGAAAAAGACAAATTTATGCTCAAACCCGATATGCTCGAATCACACATAACAAAAAAGACAAAGGCTATAATCCTGAATTCTCCATCAAATCCAACCGGGCTGACTTATGATAAAAAGACCATCGAGGACATAGCAGGGATTGCCCTGAAACACAATCTTTATGTCATATCAGATGAAATTTACGAGAAGCTTACGTATGACGGATTTGCGCATATCAGCATAGCATCGTTAAGCAGTGAAATTAAGGCAAGGACTCTTGTTGTTAATGGTCTTTCAAAGGCATATGCAATGACAGGCTGGAGGATAGGGTATACAGCAGGGCCAAAAGATATAATCAGGGCCATGACGAATATACAGAGTCAATCCACATCAAACCCGGCCTCGATCGCACAAAAGGCAGCAGTAGAAGCCCTGACAGGTCCGCAGGATTTTATAAAGACGATGCTCTCAGAATTTGACAGGAGAAGAAAATTTCTGGTGTCAGAGCTTAACTCAATTCCGGGCATAAGCTGTCTTACTCCCACAGGCGCTTTTTATGCATTTCCTAACACATCAAAACTGTACGGCAAACACGCAGAGGGGTATGAGGTTTCTTCGTCATCCGAACTTGCGCTTTATCTTCTTGAAAAGGCAAGTGTTGCCCTTGTGCCCGGCGATGCATTCGGAGACAATGATTACATAAGGCTTTCTTATGCTACCTCGATGGAAAATATCAAAAAAGGCGCAGAGAGAATTAAAGAGGCTGTAAACAAACTGAAGTAAGCAATGGGCCCTGAAATAGACATAGACCCCGCCAGGAAAGCAAAACCCCTTCTGGTTTAATGATTTGTGGTGATATAAAATATAACCACAACGGTTAACAAAAAACCAAGAAAGGGGTTAAAGAAATGATAAAACAAAATCTATTGGAATGCAAGCAGCTTGAGAGGTCGGAAGACGAAGTAACGGCGAGGGCGGGGCTTAAGAGCATACCGTCAGATTCCGGAACAGGGGATTGGCTATTACGGATAGGCAAGGGGTTCGGAATCGAAGGGATGGATAAAGATACATAAAGAGAGCGTCCCTGATGTGTGCAGGACGGCATGGATAGCTGACCATAGCAATAGGATCAGGCTCAAGATAGCGGCTACCTTAGAGAAGTTTAATCATTACATAAGGATGATGAAAAGGATGGAGGCTATAGCTGCCTTGCCATATTGAAAAAACAGGGATTAAAGTAAAGGCAGAATTTAATAAACGAAATGGAGTGGTGCGTCTCGGTTTCGAGTCGCAACGACCGGAGAAGGTAATTTTATAGATTTTTGAGACACCGAAGGGCAGCAAAAGCAAAATACAGAACATTTTCTATCGGCTTGCTGCTTAAACGATTTTAAAAATGCCTTTAAATGGGCTAATCAAGTGGTATAACAAAGTCTATGTCTATTTTTCGGAAAAGTAGCCGTCATTGACGTTAAACTCTATATTCAGTTATATTAATTAGATAAGTGGTTTGCCTGGAGGTTTAAGAGATGCCGATATATGAGTACGAATGTCTGAGCTGCAGAGAGGTACACGAAAAGATTCAGAAGTTTGCTGACGAGCCCTTGACTATATGCCCTAAATGCGGGGGAAAATTGAAAAAGCTTATTTCAAATACATCATTTGTCCTTAAAGGTACAGGATGGTATAAGACAGATTATGCGTCAGGTGATAACAAAGCTGCAATAGAGTCCGAGAAAAAAGAAGATAAAAAAACCGAGACTAAACCGGAAACTAAAACAGAGACGAAGGCAGAGACCAAGACAGAGGCAGCGGCCAAGGCATAGTGTCAGATTTTCACATACATATTCCCTACGACAGGATAAACGAATACCTTGCATTCATCAGAAAACAAAGATTTAATCTGGAGATTTATTTCAGTTCAACGACTCTTGATTCCATAAACAGGCAGGACCTCATTCATTTAAAAGAAAAACTTGATTACAGTCCTCTGCTTACGATTCACGCCCCTTTTATGGACTTATCTCCCGGCGCTATTGATCCAAAGGTCAGGGCTATAACAATTGAAAGGTTTTCCCATGTCCTGGATATAGCTAATGACCTGAAGGTTAAGGCTGTTGTGTTCCATTCAGGATATGAAAAATGGAAATACTCTCTGAAGCCTGATTTATGGCTTAATGCGAGCCTTGAGACATGGAGACCATTACTTAAAAGGGCTGACGACTCAGGTGTTAAAATTGCAATCGAAAATATCTTTGAGGATGAACCGGCAAATCTTAAATTATTGATGCAGGAAATGTCCTCAAGAAACTTTGGAATTTGTTTTGATACCGGACACTTAAACCTTTTTTCTAAAGTAAAGCTTGAATATTGGATGGAGGCGCTGAATCCCTATATCATTGAACTTCATCTGCACGATAATAACAAGACTTCTGACCAACATCTTCCAATCGGCGAAGGGACGTTTGATTTTGATAAGTTTTTCAGATTGCTTGAAAATAAAGACTGTATCTATACTCTTGAGGCGCATAATGCAGATGATGTGAAAAGGAGCATAGAAAGGCTGAAAAAGTATCTATAGATTTCTCATCTGATTTTTTATTGAAAAGCCTTTGAGTTCCGGCTCTCCTTTACCTTTATATTGTATCATCACCTTATGTGTTTCTCCCATTGTCCCTGGCAGAATTAGTCCCTTAATCTTAGCGACCTCAAATAAATAATCAGGAGAGTTTTTGTAAATTTCAGTAATTGCCTCATCGATGCCGAGTGATATGAGAAATGTCCCCTGCTGACAAAAGCCGATTGTTTTTATGCCCAGTTCCTCGCCCCATTTTTTGACTGATGAAAAATTAACATGTGCTGTAATGTCCTGCTCTCCGATGTTCTGATAGGGGTCTTCGGTTACCTGATGTTTGTGATAGCAGAGCAAAGTGCCTCTGTTTCTGTCTTCACTGTAATAGTCACGTGCAGGATAGCCATAGTCTATTGTTAGAATAAAGCCATCTGTTAAGGCGTTGTTAACTTCATTAAGCCAATCTTTAATTTGCAGGTTTATCTCTGTCCTGTAACCTTTTTGAAGCTCAATAGAAAATTCTTTGAGATAATTTAATATCTCATCTGTGCCTGGTTTTTCTTTTATTTCTATTAAGCTTTCTCCTCCCGCACTAACAAAAATTTTTTTAATCTCATCTTCCATCTCTATAAGGTGTACAGGGAATGAATCTAAAAGTTCGTTAGAAAGGAAGCAGCCTCTGATATTGGAAAGCTCTCTGATAGCAGAGGCCCAACTCACTTTATCTGAAAAATCAGCTAAAAGGTTCTTCTGTCTGTCTCTCATAGCGTGATTGAGTTCCACGATTATGTAACTTAATGGATTAAAAAATTCCCTGTTTTTAAGATAATCAAGCATATCTTTACATAGGTAGCCTGCACCTGAACCTGTCTCTATGATCTGAAAGACAGATGGCTTTCCCATTATCTCCCACATCTCTTCTGTCTGTTTTCCAATCATTGCGCCAAAAATCGGATGAAGATGTGAGCTTGTATAAAAATCTCCTGCTTTTCCAATTTTTGTATTCTGAGAGGTGTAATATCCAAGATCAGGTTCATAGAGAGCCATCTCCATAAAGGTCTTAAATGTGATAGGTCCTTCGCTTTTGATTTTTCTGATAATCTTTTGTTGAAGAAGGTTCATAAGTTGAATTATACTAAATTTATGATTGCGATTGTTGATTATGGAATGGGAAACCTCAGGAGCGTTGAAAAAGGCTTTTTAAAAGTCGGCGTTGATGCGCGAATTGTCTCCGACCCTGCATCTATTGACAATGCTCATGGCGTTGTCCTTCCCGGTGTCGGGGCATTTATGGACTGCATAAAAAATCTCACTGATATGAAGCTCACTGAGGCGATTATTAAGGCGATAGGAAAGGGCAAGCCATTTCTCGGCATATGTCTTGGGCTTCAGGTCTTGTTTTCGGAATCCGAGGAGTTTGGAGTATGCAGGGGATTGAATATATTTAAAGGAAAGGTTGTGAGGTTCCCAAAAATGGAGTTGAAGGTTCCTCACATGGGATGGAATACGCTGGATATAAAGAAAAGGCCACCCATTTTTGACGGTATAGAAGATAAATCATATTTCTATTTTGTGCACTCATTTTATGTAGTACCTGATGATGAAGATATAATCGCTGCAACAACAGATTACGGGGTTAATTTTACTTCAATGGTCTGGAAGGATAATATCTTTGCAATGCAATTTCATCCTGAAAAAAGTCAGGAGGTTGGTCTCAGAATATTAAGAGGCTTTGGAGCTTTTGTAAGAAAGGCATAGGGCCAATGACATCGGTTACTCTTTATATGCCTCTTCCTCTCCTTTTATCAGTTGTTTAAAAAGTACGAGGGTCTCCTGTGCCATGTCCTCCTGAACCTTCTGGATTGCAAAACCAGCATGGACAAGGACATAATCACCGACATTTACTTCGCCTTCCATGAGGAGAAGGCTTATAGCACGCCTTGCACCGTAAACATCAATGACCGCTGTATTATTTGCAATACTGATTACTTTAGAAGGGACCGCGAGACACATATTTCATCAACCAATCCTTTTGTTTTGGAATTGTTTTAGTTCATCCCATATTAATTCGATAATCCTCGGAATCTTTGCCTTAACTTCAGGGGATAGTTCCATGCCCATTTCCAGAGATTTAGGCTCAATCCCTATAATCGTTGTATGTGGTTTTTTCCCAATCAGCCCGGACATATCTATTACATCTAATATACCAATTTGATGAACAGATGTCTTAAAACCAGGCGGACAGTTTCGAACTTCGTCAATATCGAAACGATAGATGGAACCGGGGGCAGCTTCTCCTCTTACCGAATCAATCACTATCAGATAATCTGCCTCCGTTATAACATCTATAAGTCGGAAGCCATCGGTCCCACCTTCAACAACAGAAACTTCAGGAGGAAGTTCCATTTTCATAAGCTCGTTAGCAACATGAACGCCCACCCCTTCATCAGAGAGTAAAAGGTTACCAATTCCCAAAATAACAATTTTTTGGAGGGAGGTTGTATCGCCCCTCATTGAAGACGCATCAGAGATGGTTTTAGAATTAGCCCCCGAAAAATCCCTCCCTCCCCCCTTTACTAAAGGGGGGTTAGGGGGGATTATATTCGTTGAATTTGAATTGCTCATTCCACAATAAATTTCCGAATCTCATTGGTCCCTGGGTCAATAATGTGTATTGCGCAGGCCAGACACGGATCAAAAGAGCGGATTATCCTGACCACATTGATCGGGTTTTCAGGATCGGGTACCGGGGCACCGATGAGGGATTCCTCATACTGGCCACGAATCCCTTTTTCACAGCGAGGCGAGGCATTCCAGGTCGAAGGGACAACGCACTGATAATTCTCAATCTTTTTGTTTTTGATCTTTATCCAATGTCCTAAAGCGCCTCGATGCGCGTCATAAAATCCTGCGCCCATACCACTTTCAGGTGGATCCCAGTGTTCGGTGTCATGGATTTTGAAGCCTGGTTTGGTCATGGCGTCCAGTAGCTCATCACACCACTTATAGCAGGCATCTACTACCAGTTTGGTTTCGATGGCACGGGTAGCATGACGGGCTACCACACCTGGTTTGACACCCTTTCCAACTAAGTCGAGAAGGGTAGGGTTTTTGGCTACAAGCATCCGTGCTAATGGCCCAACCTCCAAAGGTTTGCCATCATAGCGAGGAGCCTTAACAAAGGAATATGCCTCTTTTTTGTCAAGATTAAATACCTGCTCGCCATTATACGGATGCACAGGCTTATTTTCCTTGTACCAGCCATATTTCACAGATTCGGTTATCTTGTCAGGGTCAAAGGGGTCAATCTTGATATTTGCGGGATTTAAGTCCATAATGACACCTGCTGGAAATACGAGGTCTTTGCCGGATTGATCCTTCTCAAAAGCGCCATAAGAAAGATAATTGTAATGACCGCCGCCCAATCCCATCTTTGCAAGTGGAAATAGAGGACCGGTTCCAAAAAGCAGAACATCCGGAATATAGACCTCATTTATAAACCTGGCCTGTTCATCAAGCATAGTGCGAAAACGTGCTACCATATTAATATCCGGATATTGGGTGAATCCCCCCGGCACGATACTCTGATAATGAGGGACCATGTCCCTTCCTTTTGTTGAAGTAGGAAGCGACCTCGATTAAACTATTTCATTCCAAAACTTATTTAAAGGAGGTCGCTTCTATGGGTAAAAGATACCGTAAGATGGCAAAAAAGGCAAA
>Ga0265296_1002408_pt1 | contig 18957 bp, 13 predicted proteins | sample MunlanPumphouse1_FD_189073 | JGI IMG/M metagenome (GOLD analysis project Ga0265296, IMG submission 189073) | Groundwater microbial communities from a municipal landfill in Southern Ontario, Canada - Pumphouse #1 | ecosystem: Environmental > Aquatic > Deep subsurface > Groundwater | place...
TGGTTATGAATGTAAACCTGGGCCGGTCGACCTCATACAAGATCGAACAGCATGTATTTGCGTAAGAGAGGAAGAAGGGTCATGCACGCCCGTGACCCCCTCCGAATGTCCCTCCTGCAAATCCCTTGGTGATTCGTGTAGTACAGCCACAGAGTGTTGCAGCGGGCTCTTTTGCGAAGGCGGCAAATGCCGTACTTGTAATGTGGATTGGTGCTCTTATACGGGTACCAGCCAAGCAACAAGCGCTTCTTGCAGAGTCGGGAATAATGTTTGTTCAGATTTGTTGTCCGCCAAAGGAATTCCTGAAAGCGCCTGTGCCTCTGGAACCTGCGATTGCTGCGGCCCTTGTTTAAATGATGGCGCTTCAGGCTGTGTTTCTACCGGAGATTGTTGCAATCACAATTGTGTCGGGGGAGTCTGTCAAAGCGCCCCTTGCACCCCTTCCTGTCCCGCCCCTTCCACATATTGTCCAGGCCAGGAGCCAGATAATGGTTGTGGTCAGAAATGTCCTGCCGGCACAAAAACTCCTAATTGTTCTTGCGCGGCGAACACATGCACTGGTTCCACTTGTTCTAATGGTTGCGGCGGCACTTGCGCGGGCACAAAAGATTGCACTAATTATCTTACCTGCTCCTTACGCAATTTAAGCTGTCCGACTAGCGCCAATGTCGGTTCCAATTTTAATGTTTCTTATGAATATTTTAACACTGGACCTAGCTCTCCTTATGAGGTCAGGATGGGACTTACCAATATTCAACCTGCCGCGGGATGTACATCTGGCTCGGGGGATGTGCTCTGGTGTCAATCTTCTAACACCAATGGTCAAGGATCTTGGAGCAGTGAATCGCGAACCGTGAAATGTCCTGCCGCTGCTGGCAATTTCAAGATTACTGCCGGTTGCTTTGCCGACACTGGTAGTTTTACCTGTCCCGCTAATACATATTCAGGTGGTAATATTAATGAAAAACAGGAATGCACAGTGAACTGCGTTGCCCCCGCCACCTGCGCCCCTGACACAAGCCAGGCTTGCTGCACAGGAGCAACGAGCCTTTGGGACAACACGGCGACTAACCCGAATAAAGCCACAGCCACCGGAGTTTGGCTTCTCTCTTCTCAATTTCCAGAGTCTGCCCCGCCCAATAACCAAGCTCAATGTTGCAGCGACGATGCCAGCGAAGTATATATTAGTCCCACCAATGCTCGCGCTTGCGACGGCACGGCGGCTTGTTGCAATGCTAACGACTATGTAATGAACGGACAGTGCTATACCACTTTCTCTCTTCCCAGCCCTACTAACGCGCGTTCTACGACTCAAACCACCACCTCCATCGCTTGGGCTTGGAATGCGGTTTCTGGCGCCACTTATTATTTAGCGCGTCTTAATAACAATACCCCAGTTAATCTTGGCAATGTCACAAGTTATTTACAATCCAGTCTTACTCCTAATACCAGCTATTGGCTTGAAGTGGCGGCGTGCAATCTCTGCGGTTGCTCCGCCTATTCTCCCCGCGTCACTGTTAATACCCTAAGTGGTAACCAGCCTCCCGGACAGCCCACTCTGGAGCCGGTGCCGTAATATTTCATAAAAGTTTTGGCTCCATAGTCCCCGAGCGAAGCGAGGGGCTGTGAAGCCAACTAATAAAATATCCTTTTTATACATAGGATACTTATTTATTTTATGGGGAAAAAGACTTTGACAATTATTATTATCGCGGCAGTGGTTCTGGCAGGGGCTGTTTTGGTGTATTGGATATTTTTTGTCATTCCTTCTAAAACATCACCCGATAACACTAATCAGGCGGCGCCATTATCTACGACTGGCAAAGAACAAGCCGATGTCAAACACTTTGAATATGAGCCCGGCGCTGCCACGGTATTAAATGGCACGGTTGAAAATATTGATACATCAGCTCAGATGTTGATGGTTAAATCTTATAATGAAGAGCTTAATCCAGTTTTCAAGGGTAAGACCTTTGCGGTGGTAATTGCGGATAAAACGTTAATGAAACGGTTGAGTGGTGCCTACTCAATTATTAAAAAAAACAATCAAACCGAAATAGTTAGTCTTGGTTCGGGTACTTCCACACAAAGTCAAGCAGATTCTTGGCCTGTTTTAGTTTTTACTGATTTTAAAATTGGTGATACGGTTATTGTTTTGAGCGAGCAGGGCATTTCTGACCAGGATTCTTTCGTGGCCAAAGCTGTTTATAAAAAATAATTTTTATGATCCATCAAGGTAAATACGTTGTTATTTTGATTGCTATTTTTTTTGGTATTCTTATTTTTGGCACCCATACAGCTGATGCTGCCTATTCTTACACGTGTAATACTGCTTGTAATCAAGGATGGACTTGCGTGTATTGTACTGATGGTGGTGGCGGGTCAATATGTAGCCAAACTTTTGTTGATTCTACGTGCACAGGAAGCAATCCAGGCAATTATATTGGTTGCATTACGCCGTCTTTGACTTGCTCTAAGGGCAGCGTCATAACTGCAAGACTTGATTATTTCAGCCGTTACGGGCAGGACACCTCTTGTGGCGGGTATTGCCAAACTTACGGCCAGACATTTTCTAGCGGGAATTGTAGTGATGGTTGCGTACATAGTTCTGAATGTGCTATAACAACCTGTCCCGGTTCCAGTTGTTCTGATAGTTGTGGCGCCACTTATTTCGTTGGTTGTAGAATTACAGACTGTTCTTGCGCTGCCTCAACCTGTATTGGTTCGGTTTGTTATAATAGTTGCGGCGGTACTTGCGCTGGCACCAAATCGCCGAGTTGTGCTTGCGCTACCTCAACCTGCATTGGCTCCACTTGTTCTGATGGCTGCGGAGGCACCTGCGCGGGCACCAAGTCACCGAGTTGTGCTTGTGCTGCCAATACCTGTACTGGTTCTACTTGTTCTGACGGTTGTGGCGGCACTTGCGCTGGTACAAAATTTTGCCTTACCTTAACTGCTGTTTTGTCTGCCAATCCAACTAGTATTACTACTGGTCAAGTATCTAATCTAACCACCACGGTTGGCGGCACAGCCACAGGCGCCATTACTTATTCTGGTCAGAGCTGCGGTACGGGTGGTACGATTTCCAACATCAATTATACTAATGGCAGTTTTAGCTGTACGTATTCCGCGCCTGGCTACAAATACCCCAGTATTACGGTAACGCGGGCTGGGTTAACTACAACAGCGTCATCTGGCATTACGGTCACGGGCACACTAACTGCCACCTTGGCAGCTAGCCCAGCTAATGTTATTACTGGTCAAAGATCTGACCTAACTACTAGCGTCGGTGGCACGGCCACAGGTATGATCTCTTATTATAGTCATAGTTGCGGCGCCGATGGTACCCCTAATAATGTTCGTATTGATAGTGGCTCTTTTAGATGCAGGTATTCTACTCCTGGGACTAAAACTGCCAGTATTACTGTAACGCGTGGAGGGTTAACCACCACCGCAACAACTAATATTACTGTCACCTGTCCCTCTCTCTCTGCTCCTACTAACGCGCGTTCTACGACTCAAACCACCACCTCCATCGCTTGGGCTTGGAATGCGGTTTCTGGCGCCACTTATTATTTAGCGCGTCTTAATAACAATACCCCAGTTAATCTTGGCAATGTCACAAGTTATTTACAATCCAGTCTTACTCCTAATACCAGCTATTGGCTTGAAGTGGCGGCGTGCGATCTCTGCAGTTGCTCCGCCTATTCTCCCCGCGTCACCGTTAATACCCTGAATATTAACCAGCCTCCCTGGCAACCTACTCTGGATCCAGTGCCGTAATATTTTTTGAAACTTAAAATTTAAAAAGCCAAAACTCGCTCCTTCCAAAATAGCGGGTTTTTTTGTATAATGATAATAATGCAAAATGTAAAAATCCTCGGCCCGTCCAGTTAGAGAACAACAATATATCCGTTCGTTTTCAGATCTGTTTTCACCCCATCTCCGCGGGTTGACACATAGGTCAACCCCTACAGCCGAGGTGACCCCCGTAGGGGCGGACCAATGTGTCCGCCCGATCGCTTGAATTGGTCATTGGTCATTATTTAGACTAACTATATCAAGTGGATATCAGAGAGATTCTCAATTCCAAAAACAATTTTTGATTTTTAAATTTTACATTTTTTATGACTCAAGATGATGCCCAAAAAAGAATAGAAAAACTCCGCCAAGAGATTGAACGCTACCGCTACAGCTATCATGTTTTAGATAAAAGCGAGATTTCTGACGCCGCTTTAGATTCTTTAAAGAATGAGCTAGAGAAGTTAGAGCGGCAATTTCCCGAATTGATTACTTCGGATTCACCTACCCAGAGGATAGATGGCGCGCCCCTGAAAGGATTTAAAAAAGTAAAACACGCTGTGCGGCAGTGGTCTTTTTATGACGCCTTTTCAGAGGAAGAAATGCGCGATTGGGAAGAGCGGTTGCAAAAGATTTTAGCGAAACAAGGGAAGAATTTGGATTTAAATTATATTTGTGAACTTAAAATTGATGGACTGCACGTTGTGTTGACCTATTGGAAGGGGATTTTTGTCCGCGCCGCGACGCGCGGCGACGGGAGAGTGGGTGAAGATGTTACTCTCAACGTGAAAACGATTGAGGCTGTGCCTTTGCGTTTGAAGGAGCCCGTGGATATTGTTTGCGAAGGCGAGGTTTTTATGAGTAAAGAAGTTTTTAACGCGTTAAACAAAAAGCTTAAAAAAGAAAAAAAGCCGCTTCTTGCGAATCCTCGTAATGCCGCCGCGGGCGGGATTAGACAGCTTGACCCCAAGATTGCCTCGGAGCGCAGGCTAGATATGTATGTTTATAAAATTGATGCCGCTTCTTTTCCTTTGCCTTTAAACCAACCGAGGGAACTTAAAAAACTGCAAGAGTTGGGTTTGAAGGTGAATAAAAATTATGTCCATTGCCGCAATCTAGATGAGGTATTCCGCTATTACAAAGATTGGCAAAAGAAGCGCGATTCCCAAAATTTTTGGTTTGACGGCATTGTGGTGAAGGTGAGCGAGCACGCGAAACAAGAAATGCTGGGTTATGTCGGCAAGGGGCCGCGCTTTGTGATTGCTTATAAGTTTGCCGCGGAAGAGGCGACGACGCGTGTTTTAGATATCAAAGTCCAAATTGGTCGCACGGGGACTTTAACGCCCGTGGCGATTTTGGAGCCAGTGCGGGTGGCGGGGAGCACTGTTTCACGCGCGACCTTGCACAACGAGGATGAAATTCATCGTTTGGGCCTCAAAATCGGCGACACCGTGATCCTGCATAAAGCAGGCGATGTGATTCCGGAGGTCGTTAAAGTTTTACCGCATTTGAGGAGCGGCGCGGAAAAGGAATTTAAGATGCCGAAACGTTGCGTGATTTGCGGGACAAGGGTGGTGAAACCCGAAGGCGAAGTCGCTTACCGCTGCCCGAATAAATCTTGCTTTGCCCAAGAGCGGGAAAAACTGATCCATTTCGCCGGCAAGAAAGGTTTTGATATCAAGGGTCTCGGTGAAAAGATTATTGAGAAATTGATGGAAGAGGGTTTAATCGCTAGCCCCCAAGATATTTTCGCGCTTAAGGTAGGCGACCTTGAACCGTTGGAGCGTTTTGCGGAAAAGTCAGCGGGAAATTTAGTCATAGCGGTAAGCCGCGCCAAAAAAGTTAATTTTTCCCGTTTTTTATTCGCATTGAGTATTCGCTATGTGGGCGAGGAAACCGCTTCGCTCATTGCTTCTTATTTAGCTTCCAAGATGGACAAGATGAATATTCCGGATTTAATTAAAGCCGCTTCCAAAATGCAAGCTTCGGATTGGCAGAATATTGAAGGGGTGGGAGAAAAAGTGGGGGAGAGTCTTGACCAATATTTCAAGACGAACCGGAATCTTAAGTTATTAAATGATTTGGATCGCGCCGGCATTGAGCTTGCCTATGAGAAAACAAAAAAAATCCAGAAACTTGCGGGGTTTACTTTTGTTTTAACAGGCGTGCTCCAAAACTTCAGCCGCGAGGAAGCAAAGGCAAAGATTGAAGAGCTAGGAGGTAATGTTTCTTCAAGCGTTTCTAGCAAGACAGATTATGTGGTGGCTGGCGAGAATCCAGGCAGTAAATATGATCGCGCCCGGGCGCTTGGCGTGAAGATTGTTACGGAAAAGGAGTTTGTGGAACTGTTGAAATGAAAAAACAGGGTATGGACAGATTTCTGTCAATAGTTATCCTATTATGTTAGAATGAATTTAGTTTTAGAACACTTATGAAATTAACCAAACAACAAGTAGAATATATTGCCCATTTAGCGCGGCTTGGAGTATCTCCTGAAGAGAAAGAAAAATTTGCGAGTGAATTATCTTCCATTCTTAATTATGTAAGTGAACTCAATAAGGTAGATACGGAAAATGTGGAACCAACAAGTCAAGTAACTGGTTTTGTTAATGTGATGCGCAAGGACGAAGTAGAGAAATTCGGGCAGGAAAAAGAGCTTATAGAGATGGCGCCAGAGCATCAGGGGGGATGTGTGAAGACAAAGGTAATACTAGAATAAGAATGTCCTCCCCTTACGAAGGGGAGGGGAGGAGGGGTCAATAATACAGAGGCAATAGACCCCCTCTTTCTCCCCCTTACCAAGGGGGAGAAAATTTTATGAATTTCAACGAGCTTACAATCAAAGAAGCGCATGACAAACTTCAGAGTGGAGATATTTTTGCGACAGAGTTAAGCCAGGTTTGTTTGCGGCGCATTAGCGAGGTAGACCCGCAAATCAATGCTTTTTTAAGAGTGACTGGAGAGCAAGCTCTCGCTGCCGCAGAAAAAGTGGATGAGAAAATTAGAAGGGGTAAGAAGATCGGTCCTTTAGAAGGGATTCCTATGGCTCTTAAAGATAACCTTAGCGCAAAAGGCGTTATTACGAGTTCGGCTTCGCGGACGCTCCAAAATTATGTTCCGCCTTATGATGCCACTGTGGTTCAAAAATTAAAAAAAGCAGGGGCAATTATGCTCGGTAAAACCAATATGGATGAATTCGCGATGGGTTCTTCCACGGAAAATTCCGCTTTTCAGATAACGCATAATCCGTGGAATTTGGGGTGCGTCCCGGGTGGATCTTCCGGCGGTTCCGCAGCCGCGGTGGCTTCAGATGAATGTATTTATGCTTTAGGTTCAGATACCGGTGGTTCTGTCCGCCAGCCTGCGGCTTTGTGCGGGGTAGTGGGCTTAAAACCGACTTATGGCCGGGTCTCCAGATATGGTTTGCATGCTATGGCTTCTTCTTTAGACCAGATTGGGCCGCTCGCGAAAACCGTGGAAGATTGCGCTTATGTTTTAAACATAATTTCCGGCCATGATTCTCGCGATTCAACAAGTGGAACTAATGCCGTGCCGGATTACACGGAAACATTGGCTCGTAGTCTTCATAATTTGAAAATCGGCGTGCCGCAAGAATATGCGGGGGAAGGTATGGAGGAGGGAGTGGCGGAACAAATAAAGAACGCGGTAGAACAACTCAAAGAGCTGGGGGCGAAAGTCAGGAAAGTAAGTTTACCCCATACCAAGTACGCCTTAGCGGTTTACTACATTTTAATGCCTGCTGAGGTTTCGGCGAATTTAGCGCGTTTTGATGGTATTCGTTATGGCTACGCCACGGAAGCAGCAAAAAATCTTGAGGAGTATTATTTAAATTCGCGTGCCGAGAGTTTTGGACCTGAAGTGCGCCGTCGGATTATGCTCGGTGCTTATGTTTTGTCCGCGGGCTATTATGACGCTTATTACAAAAAAGCGCAGCAGGTGCGGACGCTGGTTATCAATGATTTTAAGCAAGTATTTCGCAAAGTGGATGTGCTGATTACTCCCGTTTCGCCGACCCCTGCTTTCAAGATTGGTGAAAAAGCATCAGACCCGCTTTCTATGTATTTGTCTGATGTGTTCACTGTGCCTGTGAATATCGCAGGCGTGCCGGCGATTTCCATTCCTTGCGGCTTTTCTCGCAATTTGCCCGTTGGTTTGCAAATTATTGGCCCGTGGTGTGGCGAGGAGCAGGTTTTGCAGGTAGCCTATCAGTATGAGCAGGCGACAGATTGGCATAAGAAGAGACCAAATATTTAAACTAATTTTAAATTCTAAATTCTAAATTATAAATTTTTTCAGCCTTAGGCTGATCCGCCTTGGGCGGAAATTTTAAATCAAATCTCAATTTCAAATTTTTTAATTTTGAAATCTCTTCTCTTTTTCTTTGTTTTAAAATTAGGATTTTAAAATTGATTTAAAATTTAGAATTGGAAATTTAAAATTTCTATGGGGACTTTTCTTTTTTGTTAATCTATGTTATATTTATAAGTAATGCTTTGTTTAAAATAAGATGTTGAATTATCGCGGGATAGAGCAGTGGTAGCTCGCGAGGCCCATAACCTCGAGGTCGAGGGTTCGAATCCCTCTCCCGCAACAAAAGATTAGAATCAAGAATTAAGAGGAGTAATTTTCTGATTCTTTTTATTTTATAATCTGTTATTTACTACTCGTGCTTCATGATTCATTTTTGGTTATGCCGGCGTAGCTCAGCTGGTTAGAGCGTGGGACTCATAAGCCCAAGGTCAGAGGTTCGACCCCTCTCGCCGGTACATCGGGAATAAGGAATATAGGGATTCTGCTTCGTGACTCCTGACTTATTATTCCTGATTCCGACAATACAGCGGTAGCTTAGCCCGGCTTAAAGCGTCTGCCTGCCACGCAGAAGATCGCGGGCCCGCCCCGCACCAAATTTATTTCCTCTCAATATTTTTCAATATTTTCATCTTAATAAAATGCAATATGGTCGTGTGGTGTAGTGGTTAACACGCCTCCCTGTCACGGAGGAGATCGCGGGTTCGATTCCCGTCGCGACCGCCATCCTTCGCTCGCACGCTTTGGAATGGCTTTGCCAAGTAGACGTAGTCTTGAGGGTGAAGTAGGTATTCCGAAGCCGCAGGCGTAGGATACCCGTCGCGACCGCCAAAATATCAGATTCTTATTCAAGTTTAATTCTATGGAAAACTCTTCTGAAACTAGTGAGACATCGCAAAACGCGGTTGAAAAGAGAGAGCAAGAAAAACAGAAGATGGATATAGTGGTTATGCTCGGAGCAAGTCTCCGTGAAACCCCCAATGCGCAATTTGAGCATTTTCCGCTTCATCTTGACACAACCAAGAAGGACATGCCAATTGGACGCGATGGAAAACCGAAAGAAGTTAGTGGCGGCGACTCTCGTTTGCGGGCACTGGAGGAATATCAAGAGAAGTATCCAAATATACATATTTTCACTACGGGCGGAACCGAAAAGATAAAAAAAGAGGATGGTTCCGTAAAAGAGATATCTCGCGCGGATGCTGCTCGCGAGAAATTATTAAAGAAGTGTCATTTTTCGGAAAATATTGTGACAGCGCTCCCATCTGGCGGGTCTACGCAAGGAAACGCAAAGGCCCTCGCTTCATGGGTTGATGAGCATAGAGAAATAGTTGGTAAATTGGAAAAGATACATATTCTCACAAATGAGTTTCATATGACTCGCGCGTGGATTATGTTCGTGCATGCCTTATATAGCATAGAACACGATGGCGCGAATCTTATCAATGTCATAACAGAAGAGGATAAAAAAAATATAAAAGACATTCTCCATAACACTCTGGAAGATAGGGACAATGGAGATCATCAAGCTTTAGAGAAAGTACGAAAAATTTATGCGGAGTATATTAAAGATCTTCCAGTAGAGGTGGAACCGATTATTGCGGAGGATGTATTGGCGGCATCTGGCGAGAAAGGAAAAGTAGAATACGCCAAACTGATAAAGTATGATCCGCTGGTGCAAAAGGCTCGTGCCAATGAGCGTAAAGGCATCGGCGACCTATTAGATGGGACATATGTTGTGAAATAGGATATAATGGACTGGGGCATTCGGACAGGCATAACCTATAATACACCGCCTTCGGTCGCCGAAGCGACCTTCGGCGGGACGCAGTCCGCTTTCAGCAGGACGCAGTTAGCTTCCAGCAGGACGCAGTCCGCCCAAAAATGGCTTTTTTGTAAGCCGTTTTTTGTCGGCTTTTTGACCTAGCGCGGAATAAACGGTAAGATAAAAATATGCCAAATCAGTTAAAAATTAAAGGGCGCAGCTTTAAACTGCCACTTTATCTTCCTGATGCCACGCGGGCAGTAGTGCGCAGTACGGATATGGAGGATATTAAGCGTACGGGCATTGAAGCTTTGATGGTGAACGCGTATCATCTAATGCACAATCCAGGGATGAGTGTGTTAAAGAAATTTGGCGGCTTAAAGAATTTTATGGGTTGGCAGGGATTACTTGCTTCTGATTCCGGCGGTTTCCAGATTTTGTCTATGATTTATATGAACAAGTCCCTTGGCGAAGTGCGGGATGAGGGCGTAATTTTCAAGCGGCAGAACAAAAAATATAAATTGACCCCGGAAAAGTCTATTGCGATCCAATTTGATATTGGCGCGGATATTATGATTTGTTTGGACGATTGCCCGAAAGGAAGCGCGTCCAAAGAAGAAATCGCGGGAAGCGTGCAACGAACGATTGCTTGGGCAGGGATGTGTAAGGCAGAATATGAACGTCAGCTTGCGAGTCGTAAAATTAGCCAAGAAAACGTCCCTTTACTTTTTGCCGTGGTTCAAGGCGGGGAGCACAAAGATTTGCGCGAGGAATGCGCGAAGGGCTTATTAGCGTTAGATTTTTCCGCTTATGCTTTTGGCGGCTGGCCTATGGGTGAAGATGGGAAATTTAATTTTGATATTGTCCGCTATACAGCCTCTTTAATTCCCGAACATTTTCCGAAATTCGCTCTCGGGATTGGCAAACCGCAGGAAATCGTGGAAGGTTTTAAAATGGGCTACAACATTTTTGACTGCGTTTTACCGACCCGCGACGGCAGGCATAAAAGACTTTACGTTTTTAAAAAAGATCCCAAAGAGATTGATTTTCAAAAAGAAGAAAAAATTTACGATTATTTCCGCATTGGTGAAGAAAAATACGTGCGGGACAAACGTCCCATAAGTGAGTTTTGCGATTGCCACACCTGTCAGCATTATTCCCGCGCCTATTTGCATCATTTATTTAAGATTGCAGACACCGCCGCTTACCGCTTAGCCACAATCCATAATTTGAGGATGTATAGTATGGTAATTGAGGGGTTGAGAAAACTTTAAATCGTCATTGCGAGGAGTCCCGAGCTTGTCGAGGGACGACGAAGCAATCTCGTAAAAAAGCAAAAGTTTGTCCTTCAAAATTATCTAATTTTATGAGATTGCGGAGCCTGTCTCGAGCTTAAGCGAGGGATCTGGCTCCGTTTCACTTCGCCTCGCTCCTCGCAACGACAACTAAAATTATGTCCACTCTTTACATTGTCGCCACCCCCATCGGAAACTTAAAAGATATTACTCTTCGCGCTTTAGAAATTTTAAAAAGCGCGGATTTAATTTTAGCTGAAGATACGCGCGTGACGAGTAAATTGCTTGCCCGCTACGATATTCAGAAACCTTTAAAAAGTTATCACGAACATTCAGGAGAAAAAACTTATCTGGGGATTAAAAATGCGCTGGAACAAGGTCAAAACATCGCTTTGGTCACGGACGCGGGCACGCCCGGCATTGCGGATCCCGCGGGAAAACTCATTCAATTTATTCGTCAAAATTTACCTGAAACCAAAATCATTCCCATTCCCGGACCTTCAGCCTTAATCACGGCTTTATCCGTAGCCGGCATTCCGACAAATAGATTTACTTTCTTGGGCTACCCGCCGCACAAAAAAGGTCGCCAAACTTTTTTTGCGAGACTGGCGGAAATAAAAATCCGCCCCATTATTTTTTACGAATCCAGATACCGTCTCCAAAAGGCTTTAGAGAATCTTGCTGTAGTTTTTAGTCTGGAAAAAGAAGTTATTGTTGCGAGTGAACTCACGAAAATGTTTGAAGATATTTTTCAAGGCAATATAGAAGAAGCAAAAAAGTATTTTACAGGCAAGAAGGGGAAAGGGGAGTTTGTAATTATTGTGCCCTAAAACTTTCCCCTCATTTCTAAAGGGGAGGTTAGGAGTGGTTTTGAAAATAATTTTCCCCCCCTGACAGGGGGGGGGAACCAAGGGGGGTTAATTATGTTTTTACAAACCACCCCCGCCCGCCTCGCCTGAAGCGAAGCTTGTGAGCGGGCAGGCCACCTCTCCATTTGAGAGGCGAGGGGCCGAACGTGTGGCTAATTTTCTTGCGCACGACATTCTTAAACTTTAAAGACCATTTTTGGTCTTTTTTTTAATCCTTTTTATCTTGGCTTTTCCTTGATATAATGAAGAAAGAAATTAACAAAATAAAAAATTATGGAAATTGTTTTAATTTTGATTGGCCTAGGGATTTTAGGCGCAGTTGCTTATCTTGTTTATCGTCTCCAAAATTTAAACAAAATTAAAGATTCTGACCCCGCCCTTGAAATGATGCAACGTTTAATGGAAAACACTAAAACAGATAACGAAAGAATTGTCCGCGACACGCGCGAATCCACCCAAAAAACTCTAGAGATGATCAACGAAGTCCGTCGTGAAATGCACCAAAATTTGAATCAAACGAACAACAATTTGCAAACCCAACTATCTCAAACCAATAAATCCATCAACGAACGCCTGGACAATGCCGCCAAAATTATTGGCACAGTTTCCAAGGCTCTGGGCGGAATGCAAGAAATTGGTCATCAAATGAAAGATTTCCAGGACTTTTTACGCTCGCCCAAATTGCGCGGCAATCTTGGTGAGCAGGTTTTACATGATTTATTAGATCAAATGTTGCCTAAAAATTGCTATGCTCTTCAGTATAAATTTAAAGAAGGCCAGACTGTAGACGCGATTGTTAAAAATAAAGATAATATTATTCCGATTGATTCCAAATTCCCGATGGAAAATTTTCGCAAAGCCTCCCAAGCGCCAGATGAAATCACAAAAACCTCTTTTCGCCGCGAATTCTTACGCGATGTTAAAAAACATATTGACGACATTGCCAAAAAATATATTCTGCCGCAAGAAGGGACTGTCGATTTTGCCGTAATGTACGTGCCGAGCGAAAGTCTTTGGTATGATGTTGTGATGGATGACGATAACTTAAATGAATACGCGCAGAGTAAACGCGTTTTTTTGGTATCCCCAAATAGTTTTTATTATTTTTTGAAGGTTGTGATGATTGGTCTGGAAGGCGCGAAAATTGAAGACGCCGCTAAAGAAATTTTAAACGCGCTAAAAGGCATTAGACAGGATGCGGATAAATTTGGTAAAAATCTTTCCATTCTTTCCCGCCATGTGAATAATGCCAAGAATATGATGGACACTACCAATAACGAATATATGAAGCTTTCCACCAAAATTGATCAAGTGGATATGCTGGAAGCGCCCAAAGAACAGAAGCAGGAATTAGGAATTAGGAATCAGGAATTATGAAAATAAAAAAAGTTCAAGCTTGCGGCTTGAACTGTGCATTATAATGGAAGCTGATGCGAGCGCGCTTCAACTACCTTTCGGATTTTCCTGTTATGGTTTGCCTTCTCTATTTTGATGGCTGAATTAGGCGCCCAATAAGCAATATAAAACGCGAACAGGATTCCCACGGGGAAGGAAAGAATGCGCCAAGCTATATTCTTCTTTTGCACAAACCCAATAATTGTAATGGTAGCACTAATGGCCAGCAAAAGAGCAAGTTCTAACCAACCGCGTCTTCTTACTCCTATTCCCATTGTCTCACACCTCCTTTTCCCTTCTATCTATTACAGTTATAGTTTAAAACTCATAAAAGGTCAATCATCGTTGGCTCTATAGTGGCGTAAGCCCTATGGAGCCATAATGCAGACCTTTCTTCTTTTCTATAGTTTATCTTGATATTGAACGCTATTTTGCACCCTGGCTCCACAGTCCTTGCTATCGCTCGGAACTATGGAGCCAACAATCCTTTGCAAAGTATAAAGAACATTTTTCTAACAACAACACCCTTATCTGATCAATCTGACATGGATAATAAAATAAAAGCTTCAAAAAGTCAAGATTTTTTGCAAAACCTTAACCCCGCTCAAAAAGAAGCGGTAGTACACGGCGCGGGGTCGCTTTTGATTGTGGCTGGCGCGGGGACTGGAAAAACCACAGTCATTACCCGCCGTATTGCCTATTTGATTTACAAAGGTTTAGCCAAGCCCGAAGAAATCTTAGCCGTGACCTTTACGGAAAAAGCCGCCGAGGAAATGGAGAATCGCGTGGACGAGCTTTTGCCTTATGGCTACGTGGATATTTGGATTGACACCTTTCACGGGCTGGGGCAGCGGATTTTAAAAGAGCACGCCTTGGACATTGGTCTCCCCAATGATTTTAAATTATTAAACACCACGGACCAATGGATTTTAATTCGGGAGAATCTGGACAAATTTGATCTGGATTATTACAAACCCTTGGGCAACCCGACTAAATTTATCCAAGCTCTTGTTCAGCACTTTTCGCGTTTAAAAGATGAATTAATTTCACCCGCGGAATATTTGGAATATGCCGAGAATCTAAAACTGGATCAGGGCGCGGCTTTGGAGGAGAGAGACCGCGCGAGTAGGGAAGGGGAGCGGCTTTTGGAGGTCGCCAAAGCGTACAAAGTATATCAAGACTTATTACTGCAAAACAATGCTTTGGATTTTGGCGACCTTATTAATTACGCTTTAAAACTCTTGCAGTCGCGCCCCTCGGTTCTCGCCGAATATCAAAACCGTTTTAAATATATTCTCGTGGATGAGTTTCAGGACACCAATTACGCGCAATATGAATTAGTGAAACTTCTCAGCCGACCTGAAAACAATTTGACCGTGACTGGCGACGATGACCAATCAATCTATAAATTCCGCGGGGCTTCAGTTTCCAATATTTTGGAATTTAAACGCGATTATCCGGATTCTGCCGAAGTCTTTATCACCAATAATTACCGCTCGCGCCAGAATATTTTGGATTTATCTTATGAATTTATTAAACTCAATAATCCCGAACGTTTGGAGGTCAAGCTCGGCGGCAAAGTGAGCAAAAAGTTGCAGTCGCAAACTGGCGAGAAAGGGATGGTGGAACATTTGCATCTTTCGGATCAGAAGAGAGAAGTGGAGAAAGTAGTCAAAAAGATGGTGGATTTAATACAAAAAAATAAAGATTTGACTTGGAACGATTTCGCCATCCTGTCGCGCACCAATGAAATCTCCGAGATTTTCGCGCACGGCTTGAAAGAAGCGGGCGTGCCTTATGTTTGGGCTGCGAGCCGAGGCTTATACAAAAAGCCGATTATTATGGATGTCCTCGCTTATTTTAACCTTCTGGATAATTACCACGAAAGCCCGAGCTTATACCGCGTTTTAAATTTTTCCATCTTCAAAATCAAAACCGAAGATCTGGTGGAATTAAATTATTGGGCGGGACGCAAAGGCATAAGCCTGTATCGCGCTCTTCTCCAAGCCGACCTTTTGCAAATCAGCCCAGAGAGCAAGGATGAAATCAGGAAAATTTTATCCTTGATTCAAAAACATTCCCAAATTGCCCGTGACGCGACAATTCACGCTGTCTTCTTCGCATTTATGGAAGATTCTGGATATTTAAAATATTTAGGGGGCAAAGACGACCAGGAAACGCGGGACAATATTTTTTATTTAAATCAATTCGCCAAAAAAATTAAAAATTTTGAAACCGAGACCACGACCCGCGCCACGCTGAAGGATTTTATTAACCGCATCAACTTAGAGCAGGAAGCAGGGGACGAGGGGGCGCTTGATATGGATCTGGAAGCCGGACCTGAAGCGGTTAAGATTATGACGATTCATAAAGCCAAGGGCCTAGAATTTCGCTACGTGTTTATTGTGGGTATGGTGGATAAAAGATTTCCGAGTATCAACCGCCGCGACCCGATAGAGATTCCTGATCCCTTGGTTAAAGAAATCTTGCCTGAAGGCGACGTTCACCTTCAGGAAGAGCGGAGGCTTTTTTATGTCGCCGTAACGCGCGCGAAAGAAGGAGTGTTTTTCACTTCGGCGGCAAATTACGGCGGCGCCAGAGCTAAAAAACTCTCCCGCTTTTTAATTGAGTGCGGCATTGCCGCGAAAAATGTAGAGACGCAAGATTCCGCGTCTCTATCTATTCCGCAAGAGAAGCGGGTTTTGGAGGATTTGCAAATCGCAATTCCCAAAACAATTAGAAGTCCGCAAGAAGCCCTAAGGCTTCCTAAGCATTTTAGCTTTTCCCAGCTCGCGGCTTTCCAAAAATGCCCTTTGCAATACAAGTTTCAATTCGGCATCCGCATCCCGAAGCGCGGTCATTACCAGCACAGCTTTGGTCAAACAATGCACAAGGTGATGTATGATTTGTTTCATCTTTTGCAAAACCAAGAAAACGCCGTGCAAACCGATTTGTTTGGATTTAAAAATATAGAGAAGTCGCCTGCAACGTCCATATGGAATAAGGGCAATGAAATTACCTGGGAGGCATTAAAAAAGATTTACGAGAATGCTTGGATTGATGATTGGTATCCAGACGAAGCGACGCAGAAAAAATATAAACAACAAGGCTTAAAACAACTGAAAACATTTTATGAAGCGCATCGTAACAATTGGCCCAAGGTTCTAGGCGTGGAAAAAGCTTTTCGTTTAAAAATTGATGACGCAGTCGTAATTGGCCGCATTGACCGCGTGGATGAAGTAGATGGCGGGGTGGCGATTGTGGATTATAAAACAGGGGAAGCAAGGGAGCGTCTTACCCGCGACCAGCGCGCCCAGCTTTTACTTTATCAATTAGCCGCCGAAGAAGTTTTGCGCCTTAAGCCGCAAAAACTAACCTTTTACTTTTTCAAAAATAATCAGGAGATCTCATTTTTAGGAAATGATAAGGAATTAACAAAATTGAAAACCGACATTTCCGAAACGATTCAAAAAATCAAATCCTCCGCTTTCGCTCCGCGCCCCAACCCCTATGTCTGTAAATATTGTGATTTTCGGGAAATTTGCGAATATCGCAAGCTCTAAGTCAAAAGTAAAATTTCAAATGTCAAATCTGCTTTTTAAAATTCAAAACTTTATACAAAAACGAAAAACATCATTATATTTAATAGTTAGATTCTAGAAACTAAGCTAATTGAAAAAGAAAATTCTTCCTGGGAAGATTTGTACTACGAACTTTGATTATCACTCCCTTTCTGGATTCCCGCTTTCGCGGGAATGACATTCGTTTGTTCAGGTCTCTGACCTGAACTATAATATCTTTGCCCATCATTATATTTTTAATGTAAAGACTCAAAGTAATAAAATAAACCAATCAAAACAAAACTATGCTTAAAAAAAGAAGCATCCTGAAGATTAGCACAGTGGCGCTTTTGTTCGTCGCGGGTTTTTTGTTTTTGGGAGCAAGTTGCGAGCAGGGTGGAAAACAACAGGTACCCACCCCTGCGCCCAAAGGTGAAGAGGATACGGCAATCCCGCCAACATCAGACAGTGAAGGAGATGAGACAAACCCGCCTGCTGCGGAAACCAATGAGATGATTGTTGTGACTTCGCCGCAACCAGGGGAGGAGATTGCCTCGCCACTTTCTGTGCGCGGTCGAGCGCGGGGGACTTGGTATTTTGAAGGGAGCTTTCCCGTGTCCTTAACGGATTGGGATGGTAAAATTATTACCGATGGGTATGCCGAGGCCCAGGGAGACTGGATGACCGAGGAGTTTGTGGATTTTGAGGGCACGATCAAATTTACCAAACCCAATACCCAAGTGAGTAACAAGGGCACTTTGATTTTACGCCGAGACAATCCTTCTGGTCTGCCTGAAAACGACGCAGCGATCGAAATCCCGATTGTGTTTAAATAAGCAAAGTCATTCTGATTAAGACGACTCGTCACAGCAGTTGGCTCCATAGTCCCCGAAGGGGCTGTGGGGCCATAATGCAAGTAAAAATAATAAAAAAAATCGCCTGAAGACCAGTGAATTAGTCTTAGGCGAATTGGTGTAGATTATCTTTTTAGCGCCCCCCAAGTTGTGGAGCAAATTTTTCGGGGGGATATAGCCGTGGATGAGAGACCGAGGTCAATTATACAAGCCTTTTCATTGATCTCCGTTTGGGTCAGAATATGCTTTTTTGAAAACAACTCTAGCCCATTCTTATCCATAGATATAGTAACAACATCGCCAATCCCGGCGACATACCCTCCAAATGTGATAAATGTCGCGGTATATGTCATATTTTCGTGGATCTCGGCAGGGATCTTGACGCCATTCAGCTCTACGATGATTGTTGTTGTGAGTAAGAGGTCATGTATTGTTTCATCAATATGCCCTCCCACAACAATCAATTGGGTTTTCTCTTCGCTGGTTATAGTCGGTTCTATATTAATTGTGCAGCCTGCCTGCGCAATATTTTCTGGAGTAGTTTTGTAGCTTTTACTCCAAATTCTTAGACCGTCATAATACACTCCCACAGATATCTCGTCACCAGATTTTGCAGCATACCCACTAAAGGAGATGTATATTGCTGCGTATGATGCACTCTCTGGATACAGGGTTGCTTCAGCATCAGCACCATTTTTTGAAATTTTGATAACCACCCTGGGATTGTTCAAAAGCCATTGATAGACCTTATCAAGTTTCCCGGACACCACGAAGACCTGTGTACCTTGCGCTTCTTCACCTCTGGCGAAAATAGGCATCATTGTTATTATTAAGAACATCAATACAACCGAAATTAGATTCTTTTTCATTTCGATCCCTCCTGAATAAAAAAGATACGTTATGAAAGAGCACTCTGGATAGCACTTAATTATTATACAACATATTTGAATATTGTCAATAATTATTGGTAATGTGCACGGACATATTGCACTTTTCTGATAAGATAAAGGCATATGAAAACTATGCCAAATAATGAAATTGAGGAGCGTTATCGCTGGATCGCGCCTATCCTTAAAGGCGAAATTTCAA
>Ga0265296_1002411_pt1 | contig 18943 bp, 17 predicted proteins | sample MunlanPumphouse1_FD_189073 | JGI IMG/M metagenome (GOLD analysis project Ga0265296, IMG submission 189073) | Groundwater microbial communities from a municipal landfill in Southern Ontario, Canada - Pumphouse #1 | ecosystem: Environmental > Aquatic > Deep subsurface > Groundwater | place...
CAAATACTATAACAGCAAAAATGATAAGGACAATTTTTTTGTCCAGAAAAATTTCGTTTCTTTTTGTTGACATCAAGCTATACATTTTTCAAAAGCCTTAAAAGTGTATTATTCAATGTGTAAAGATCACTAAATGCTTATGTAATCAAGCGGGTGTAATTTAATATTAATCTCTATGAAAGTAATAGAAGTGAGACAAAATGAGTTTTTTATTTAAACATCCTAAACTTTATAAAACGAAAATGAATATACTTAACAGAATCAATGACACAGATGACATCACTCAAGAAGTTAGAAATAAGAATGTAATAATTTTCGGCTCAGGGTTTACAAATTATAATTTTACCCGTAAAGTCACTAAAAAAACTGTAGGAGTAGACATATCAAAAGAATTCATAGAAGAAGCGAATAAAACAAAATTACAGAATGAATCTTTTTTTGTTGAAGACATCACAAAACGTCTGGACTTACCTTCCAAGTCTTTTGACATTTGCCTCATTCCATTCGTCCTTCATCATATACGAGAAGAAAATCATATACATGTCATAGAAGAAGCAACACGCCTCGCCAAGCAAAGAATAATTATTTACGATCATATAAGAAACTCCAATATTTTAAAAAGTACAGTGCAAATGATTTACTGGAAGATAGCAGACGGGGGACTGAAATATCGAACTGAAAAAGAATGGTACTTCCTTCTTGACGGTCGTAAGTATGTGACAAAAAGATATGGTGCAATGTTCGGGAATATAATAAAAATTGTCATAAAGACTGATAAAAAATGCGGGAGATTTTAGAACTTTGGGTGGTAAAAGCATAGGTCATAGAAGGGATATCTAAATCTTATTTTTATTTATCTTACAAGTCAAGCCAACATTTCTTCCATTAACCTTTGCAAAAAATGGCTTATCTTCACACAGTCTAGATGTGTTCAGTATATCATTCTCTTTGTATATAGAATAAAACGCAATATATGCGATATTATTTTTCTTGATGAATTCTTGGTTTAATTCAGCTCTTTGAAGAAAAGGGGGTTTTCCTTCGGGTGCTAAATACATGGAAATATCTCGATCTGTCCAGAGGTCATAGTAAGGGTAGTTTCTTTCTTTAACCTCATTGGTAAGTTGTTTAACTGCCGAAGAATTTATATTAACAAGGAAGTTTGTTCCAACAAGGAAAAATATAGAAAGCCCTATGGAAGCACCGATTAGAATTTGTCTTTTTTTAGGTAAGACGATAAAAATTATTGCTATTAAAAAGACCATACCCACAAGCCATAATTCGTATGTTGGTGATAAATCGCTCAAACCCGTTAAAAAAGCTAAAAGAAATACAAGAAGCCCCAACAATCCTATGAGCTTTAGGTCTTTTTTAAAAAATTTCAAGTCAGAAACATACTTTGCAACTAGTAAAATAGCTGGAGCTATGCCAATTACCATAAATCTTTGGAAGTCCTGGCCACTGCTGAGAAATCCTACCAAAAAGGTTATTGCAAGCCAAGAAGCTAAAACATAATAAGACCTGTCACGCTTTAACCTTGTAGCTGACAAAATTATCAAAGCAGCAAAAAATGGTGTAAACTGCCATACATATGAAGACAAATAAAATGACTTTTCATATATTATGTCCTGGTAACCTTTGGTTGCAGCAAAAAATGTTCCGATGTAAGAATCAAAAAAGTTAAAATCATTATTTGACACACCAGTAAAGCTCTCTGTTATAGGGTATGAAAAATAAATAGCAACAAAAGACACTGCTGTCGCTAAAATAATAAGAGCTATAGTTCGTACCAATCTAATTTTGTCCCTGTAAATTATGGCAAAAACAAAAAATATTGGTATTGTCGTAACTACAGAAAGTTTTGTTAGAAATCCTAAAACTGTCGGGATAAAAAATAGTATAATATATTTGTTTTTTGCAGTTTTTGCGTACATATAAAAAAAGTACATAGAAGCTGCCACTGTAAACATTAAGAAATTGTCGCCAAATCCTATAACAGAGCCGTAGAAATGGTATCTGATTATAGCAGCTATGGCAGCTGCTATAAGGCCAACTCTTTCTGAATAAAGTTTCTTGCCTATAAAATAAATGAAAACTATGGAGAGTAATCCAAAAATTATGGGCAAAAGTATCATTATCGCATTAGAAAACCCGAACATAGCCGCCCACAGTGAGTATAATACAACTCTCATTGGTGGATGTGTAAAGTTGAAATAAAGCCCATCGTCTATATAGCCGAACGTGGCTTTCTCCGAAGCGTTTGTTGCATAAACAGCAGCTCTTCCTATCTCAACGTAATTGCGCGCAGGCCCAACTGTGTCTATAGCATCGCCGGTAAAATAAGTTCCTATGAAAGTCGCTCTCACCAAAAATGCAATAAAAAGTATTATCAGTAGGATATGAAATGGTTTCATCCGAATAACCTCCACTTCAGTATTTTTGTGAGAACCTTAATGTGGTTTTTTATTTCCCTTCTGTTGTTTAGCTTGGATTCGCCGTACATCCTTGTAGTCAATGTAACAGGAACCTCTGTGATGCTTTTGCCATTTTTTATCATGTCAAAAAGCATTTCAGCACATATGTCAAAATTATTGCTCTTCATGCCTATTCCGCGCAAAGCTGATTTCTTGTATAAACGAAATATAGAGCTCATTGAAGTTATTTTTCTACCCAAAAATATTCTGTAAAGCGTATTTACGCCCTTGCTGAGAATCTTTCTATGAAACTGCATTTTTGTCTTTCCGCCCTTTCCAAACTGTGTGCCAATAACACAATCGTAGTTACCTTTATTGTATTTTTCTAAAAGTTTTGGTATTTCTGAAGGGTGGAACGTAAAATCTGCGTCAAGAAAAACAATAAGATCTCCGGTAGAATTTGCTATTCCTGTTCTGATAGCGGCCCCAAGTCCCATGTTCTTTTCGTGCTTCACGAGGCGTATTCGTCTGTCTTTAGAGAGTTCTTTTGCTATTTTGGCTGTAAGGTCTTTCGATCCGTCGTCAACAATTATTACTTCAAAATTTCCTATTTTCCTTGCTACAGGCATTAGTTCAGATGGTATTCTCTTTATATTATCCTGCTCATTGCACGCGGGTATTATTATCGATAATTTTTCTTTCATATGCATCAATCCATTTTTAATAAATAACATATTAAAAAGCTTTACCTTAAAAATGTGTATTTCTGCTTATAGTTCTTTTTTCAGTTATTATCTTGTCCATAAAAATATCGTGTTTCTCGACATCTATTTTTGGGATTATTTGAAAATCAAATGCAAGTGCTATTTTCTTGCCTTTTGTAAGCGGTAAAAATTTGTCGAAATACCCGCCGCCGCGCCCTATTCTCGCGCCACTAGAATCAAAAGCCAATCCAGGCACGATTATTATATCAAACTTGTTTTTATTTGATGTAACAAACGGCTGAAGTATTCCAAAGTCTCCTTTTGTCAAGCGGTCAAAACTCTTTACCTCTCCTGCAAAAATCTGTTTATTGTGAAGAATTGGCCCATAAACTTTCTTTCTATTTTTTATTGCATCTTTTATAATATTATGGGTATCGACCTCTTCTTTTTTTGAAACGTAAGTGAAAATAGAATTAGCTTTCTTGTAATCTTCTGAATCAAGTAGCTTTTGCCTTATCTTAACACTTTTTTTAAGGGCAAGGTTAGTGCTCTGTGCTTTTATCTTTTTTAAAATGAACTCCCTCATTTCATCTTTTTTCATGCTAATCATTACTATGTTGCCGTATATACGCAGAAAGCGTGTTCTTCGCTAGCATAGCTACTGTCATAGGTCCTACACCACCAGGTACAGGTGTTATTAGGCTAGCTTTATTCTTCACCGAATCGAAATCTATATCACCCTTTAATTCTCCGTTAACTTTGTTTATCCCAACGTCAATTAAAACAGACCCTTCTTTAATCATATCACCCGTAAGATAACCAGATTTGCCTATAGCAACAATTATTATGTCTGCATTTTTCGTTATTGCGCTTAAGTTTCTCGTCTTGCTGTGGCAAAGCGTGACTGTTGCATTTCTATTAACAAGCATAGAATATAGCGGCTTGCCGACATGTATACCGCGTCCCAAAATTACCACATTAGATCCCTCAAGTTCAATGTTTTCGTTTTCCAGAATCTTAATAATACCAAACGCTGTGCAAGCAGGCATGCTTTCATCTCCGTAAGCAAGCCTGCCTATATTCATCGGATGCAGTCCATCCACATCCTTTGATTCGTCTATCCTGCTTATTATATCTTCCTCATTAATTCCTGGTGGGAGAGGTAATTGAACAAGTATGCCATTTACAGAACTATCATTATTCAATTTTTGTATCAACTGAAGAATACTATCTTTGTCCTGCACCGGTCTGTGTATTTCGACGTCTATTCCTATTTTTTGGCATGTTTTTTGTTTTATATCGACATAAGTATGTGATGCTGGATCGTCGCCTACAAGTATGGTAACTATCTTTGGCATGATGCCATGAGTTTTTATATAATCCCTTACTTCCGTAAGGTACATGTCTGCTATCTTTTTGCCGTCGATAAGCTTTGCTGGCATAAGATCACTCACCATTAAGAATAAAATCTACTATTCTCTTTCCGCTCTTTCCGTCGCCAAACGGGTTTTCCCAAGAGCGTTTCTTATCCATCATGATATTTACACACTTTATTATCTTTTCAGGGTCCGTACCAGCAAGAATGTTTGAACCGACTTCTATAGTTTCCGGCCTTTCTGTATTTTCACGTAATGTAACACAAGGAACATTAAGTATGCAGCCTTCCTCCTGAACACCTCCGGAATCGGTAAGGATGACTTCTGCATTTTCCTCAAGCTTCAGAAATTCCATAAATCCAAGCGGTCCAATAAACTTTACGCCTTCTGGTGCGGAAAGATTGAATTTTTCCATGAGCTTCATTGACCTTGGGTGAACAGGATAAATAACAGGTTTCCCTGTTTGTTTGTAGAGCTGGCTGAAAGCTTCCAATACATTTGAAAATTTCTCCTTTACGTCTGCGTTTTCTTGCCTGTGGAACGTTACCAAAAAATATCCTCTTTTATCCAAATCAAGCATATTCAATATGTTGTTGTCCCTTGCGATTTTTATGGCATCGAAAAGGGCATCAACAACAGTATTGCCTGTAATTAACATCTTCTCTTTGCGAATGCCTTCCTTTATCATATTATCGACAGCGGTTTGTGTAGGAGCAAATAAGTAATCAGAAAGGTGGTCTGCTAGTATCCTATTTATCTCCTCTGGCATAGATTTGTCGTAGCTCCTCAAGCCAGATTCAATGTGACCAAGCATTATGTTTATTCCGGTGAATGCCTTTGTAGTTGATAGCTTTCGTGCTGTGAGGGATCCAGCAAGGGTGCTGTTTGTATCTCCTAGTGTCAGAACAAGATCCGGCATCTCTTTTAGAAGGATTTTTTCGATTTCTATGAGCATTTTTCCGGTGTGCTCTCCCTGGAGAAATGGCGCACTGGATCTTATGTTGAGGTTGTATTTAGGCAATGGCAGCTTGAGCTGTTCAAAAAAAATCTTTTCCATCTCATAGTTGTAGTGCTGTCCCGTGTAAACTACAAAGTAATCCGTTCCGCGTCTTTCGAACTCGCGTATAATAGGGCTTTCTTTTATTATTTCTGGCCTCACACCAGCAATCAATGCTATTTTCCTGTGCATACATCAAGGTTCAAATAAAAAGATTTAAACCGATTCTAGAGCGTTTTTTAAAATGATTATACATAGCCAATGATTGAATAGCAAACATACTGCACCAAGAATTTATATGATTTCTTCTGGTACCATCAAGTTCCGTACCATAAAAAAATCCTCCTGACTGGTCGCCTTCGGTTTTTTGGAACTGAATCAGCCTGTTTTTCAGATTTTCTATCTTCGTGTCTTCTTCGATTAATCCAATACTTCTCAAATACAATGATAATCTTAGAACCTGAGCTAGCGTATCGCTTCTTTCATGGGTAATAAATTTCCCATCAATAAATTTGCATGGAACTCCGCCATCGGGAAGCTGGTTTTCGAGCGCCCATTTTATAGCATTTGCTGCAGATTGAATAAGTTTATTTTCTCCAAGAACTGAGCCTGCGTAAATAAGACCTTCAGCAGAATAACAGTGCGGGTGCATATGGGTACTTATCTCATTTTGTTGTGTAATAAATCTACCGTTCTTTTCCTGTAATTTAAGAGATACATTACATATCCTAAGCGCGGAATTCAGGAAAGCCTCGTCCTTGGTTGCGTTATAGAGGTCTACAAGACCGATTGCAAGCTTTGTATGATAGCTTCCGGACTGGGAAGACCACTTATCCTGATTATCTATTCGTATGGCGTTATTCGCATCGTAAGCAGCATAGAAGAATCCATCATTCTTTTGCATCAAAAGGAGAAAATTACCGATATCTATAGCAGCTTTGAGATAAGCCTCCTTTTTAGTGACCATGTAAAGATTTACGAGTCCCGACAATACCATGCCATTGTCAAAAATGTAAAGTGTGTTGTTCTCAAAAGAATACAAGTTATCAGGATCTGTGTTATACGCCCTTGTCCTGACACCACCGCAGTTGTGCATTGCAGAATCAATTATCCATTTTGCTGCAAGTTCTGCCCGGTGCACAAACGCCGGTGTATGCGCAAGAGAATTAAAAAACAGGAGCGTATTCATCCCGTAACCTGTTATTTCTGAATAGACAAATGGGTAAGTTTTTTTATCAAGATCGTGCCATCCGTTGAAGCCACCGATGTGTTCGCCGGAGGTGTTCTGTATGCCTGAATTAAGCATCCACTCTACACCCATGTTTATTCTTTCATCCAAGAAAATCACCGCGCTTGATGCAGTACTTTTCAGCGAGATCGTCAGCCCACATTTCTACTCCGCTTTCCAGTTGGGCTCTTTTTATTAGCAGCAAGCCATCCTTTGTCATCACAAAAATTCCTTTTTTGTTTTCTATTTCAAATATTTCGCCTGGTTTACAGTTGGCCTTATCATCAACCTGCGCCTGCCATACGTAAAGCTTTTTCTTTTTCCAGAAAGTAAAAGCCCCTGGAAATGGGTGTGTCTGCGCTCTTATCCAGTTGTAAATCTGTCTGGAGCCTGCATTCCAGTCTATGACACCGTCATCTGGCTTCCGCCTGGTAGTATATGTCACCTCATTAGGGTCTTGCTTGATTCTTCTAACAGTATCATTTCGTATGTCATCTATATTCTCCAGGACGAGCTCGGCACTGGCGATGTCGGATTTCGAGTGTAAAGTACTTATGTCATCCCTGTCGTCTATGTCAAACTCTTTCTGGGCTATTATATCGCCGTCATCCGGTCTCTCCGCCAGGTAGAAAAGAGTGACTCCTGTCTTTCTGTCGCCCCTTATGAGAGCCCAGTTTAGCGAAGCTGCGCCGCGGTTTTTCGGGAGTAACGACGCGTGTACGCCTATGCAGCCTTTTTTGGGAATGCTTAATATATCTTTTGAGATTATCTGGGACCATCCAAGTTCAAAAATAACGTCTGGGTCGGATTCTTTTATTTGTTTTACTACAAATTTGTCATTTATGTTTGTTACTTTGTAAAGTCTTATATTATTTTGTTTCGCTAAATCATCCATAAGAACAAAACGGCTCTTTTCAACCCCGAGAGAGTCTTCTAATGTATAAACAGCTACAATCTCGTCTCTGCCATCTCTTATTAGAGCCTCTAGACATTTTCTTGTAAGTAAAGTAGGGCCAATTATAATAATTCTCATAAATATCAAAGAATCAATTATTCATATGGGACCTTTCCCACTCTATATTCTTTCTTAGGCCTTCGTCTATATCAATCATCGGCTCCCAGCCAAAAAGTTTTTTAGCTTTACTGTAATCGCAGCAAAGCCTGTTAACCTCTGCAAGCCTTTCTCCCTGATGTACTATTTTTGATTTTGAGCCGCTTATGTCAATTATCTTTTTTGCAACTTCGTTTATGCTTACGTCTTTGGAAGTGCCGAAATTGACAACTTCGCCTATTGCCTTCTTTTCGGACCCCATTATCATGAAGGCCTTTATCATGTCGTCAATATATGTGAAGTCCCTGCTCTGATTACCAGTGCCATATATCGGAAGGTCCTTGCCCTGAAGTGCAAGCTTGATAAATTTAGGTATTACGTCATAGGTGTGTCTTGGACCGTAAGTGTTAAACGGGCGTATTATAGCTATAGGAAGTTTGTAGGTGTTCCAGTAAGCAAAACAATATCTGTCTGCAGCAGCCTTCGAAGCAGCGTAAGGAGATGTGGGATTAAGCGGATGCTTTTCATCGATAGGAGCATACTGCGCTGTGCCGTATATCTCGCTTGAAGATGTGCATACTACCTGCTGCACTTCCTGAAGTCTCATCACGGCATGCAGAACATTCAAAGTGCCAATCAGGTTTGTTTCCATAACTTCGAGCGGGTGTTCAAAAGAATTAGGTACATAGGCGTCTGCAGCCAGATGAAAAATAATCTGTGGGTTGTTCTTTTCTATTAGTTTTATAGAATCCGGATTTGATATATTACCGGTTATTATTGTCTTTAATTTATCTTTTATATGACCTATGTTTTTCAGTTTGTACTGGACTGTCCCAGTTTGTGAATTACCCCTGACATAAACAGATACGTCAGCGCCCAAGCTAACGAGTTTCTCTGTGAGATGCGAGCCCATGAACCCGTCTGCGCCTGTTACAAGAACCCTCACGCCATCCAAATTCATTAACACCACTATTAAAAAAGAATGTGAAGAAAGCATTTAAAGTGTGTCTAGTGCAAAACTAAAAGTATATTTAACTATAAAACCTTTTTCTCTGAAGGTAGTTCTATGATAGATATAAGTGTAATCATACCGACTTACAACAAAAAAAATATGTTAATTGGACTAATAAAAGCTCTTCGTAACCAAGACTATCCTAAAAAAAATTACGAAATAATTGTAGTTGACGATGGTTCCAATGATGGTACCGAAGAACTCGTTAAATCTATCAAAACTACGAATACTATTTACATAAAGCAAATTAATTCAGGCCCTGCCGAGGCAAGGAATAAAGGAATAAAAATAGCCCGTGGTAAAATAATTACATTTATAGATGACGATTGTATACCATCATCGAGCTGGTTAAAATCCATAAAAAGTAAATTTGTAAATAAAGTTGTTGCGGTTGAAGGCAAAACCGTAACAAATGGGCGGCTCTATCCAGATTCTCATTATATAAAAAATGAATCTGGTGGCATGTACGTAACATGTAACATGGCTTTTCGTGCTTCTGAAATAAGAAAAGGCTTCGACAAAAAATATCGTTATCCAAACCGCGAGGATTCAGATTTAGCATTTAGTTTATTAAAAAATGGGGGAAAAATAATCTTTTCAGAAGGTACAGTAGTTAACCACAGACTAGGCAAGAATTCAATAAAGAGTATGATGAGGAAAAAGTTTTATTTTGAATCTGATGTATTACTGTTCAAAAAATATCCCAAGCTTTATAAAAAATATATAAAATTTCCATCCGACCTGTTTGCTCCCTTGTATTTTTTATTTACAATATTATCGATAGTAAATATATTTTCATTATTGGGTATTATTATTGCGGGGCTAATAGAGATAAAGTACAGAAAATACGCATTTAGTACGGAATCGTTCGTAAAACTTCTTATCGTACAGACAATAGGCTCCTTTGTAAATGTTTTTGTAGTTGCAGCAGGCTGTATAAAGTACAGAGTAAATCCACTGAGATTTTTTTCTATTTTGACTTGAAATAATCTATAGTACTTTTCAACCCGTGTCTTATGTCAACGTTAGGTTCCCAGCCAAGCAGGTTTTTTGCTTTAGTAATATCCGGTCTGCGGCGTGTCGGGTCATCCACAGGCATGTCCTTGAAGATGATTTCAGATTTCGACCCTGTTAGTTCAATTATAATATCAGCAAGTTCAAGCATGGTAATTTCCGACGGATTGCCAAGGTTTATTACCTGTCCGCGTGCCTTGTCAGAGACCATTGTCCTCTCCAGGCCTTTTATCATATCAGAAATATAGCAGAAGGATCTTGTCTGCTTGCCGTCTCCGTAGATAGTTATTGGTTTGTTAGAAAGTGCTTGTGTAATGAAGTTCGGTACGACTCTACCATCATTCTTGTTCATGCAAGGACCGTAAGTATTGAAAAGTCTTACTATTCTCCAGTCAACGCCGCTAAAACTGGATACAAGCGCCTCGCCAAAACGCTTCCCTTCGTCATAACATGAACGGGGACCGTTCGGATTCACATTACCGAAATAAGTTTCCTTTTGCGGGTGCTCCTTTGGATCGCCGTAAACTTCTGACGAAGACGCAAAAAGAAATCTTGCATTATTCTTTTCTGCTAATGTGAGCAAGTTCATTGTCCCAACAGAGTTCGCAAGGAGCGTCTCTACAGGATGTTTTTGGTAATGAACAGGGCTTGCCGGAGAGGCTAAATGAAAAATGAAGTCTATCTTCTCCTCCAAATTTATGGGATTAATTACATTGTGGTTGACAAAAACAAAATTATTGTTATCTATGTTGATATTTTCCCTATGACCAGTTATCATATTGTCCAGGCAGACAACACGGTAGCCCTTCTCAATCAGGTCTTTGCAGAGCCACGAACCTATGAAGCCCGCCCCGCCAGCAACTAAGCATGTTTTCATGGATTCTCACCTTTGTGATTTGTAGGCGGCGGAATTATAAGGCCATCATGCGCCATTTTATTTGCATTCTCATAAGACTCAATCGTGCTTATGTCTATCCAGTAAGGCAGCTTAGTAACGAAAGCGGCAAGTTTGCCATTTTTCGCGAGTATGGGAAAAACAGAATTTTCCACCTTTGTGCTTTCGCGTGGCAGTAGATCAAAAACATCACTCAGTTCTAATATGTAATAACCGCCGTTAGCTAGGTTTGACGGAGCCTGGCCAAGCGGTGGCTTCTCCACAAAGTTCTCAACTAAATCAAATCCGCTAGACTTCTTTATCTTAGCTATGCCAAACCTGTGCAACTCGTTCTGAGGCGCCTCGAAAAGAAGAACCGTTGCAGATGTGCCTAAAGCTTCCCTGCAGCGGTCATGATAATCTATCATTTTCTTGATGTCAAATTGCGTGAGGTTGTCCCCGTAAACAACAAGCATCTTTCCGTCGTGCAGGTTCATCTCCTCTAATATATATCGTATGTCACCGGCGGTTTCGCGCTGTGGTGTGGGTATAGTGCGTACTTTGCATGGGTAGTTCATATTCTTCAGGTAGGAGTCTATGTTTATCCCATGTATATGAGAAAGTGTTCGCTCTTCCATGTCATTGCCGCTTGTGCCTGAAACTGCAACAATTATCTCATCTATGCTATCAGCCAGAATGCTCCTTATAACCCAATCTATCATCGGTTTGCCGTGAACTGGCAGCAGAGGTTTTGGTATGCCATAGGTAAGCGGTCTGAGCCGTGTTCCCTTTCCTGCAGCCAGAATAATCGCTTTCATTACAAATCCCTTTTCTTACGAAGATGTTGCAAAGCTTGCTTTGCGACACACATGAAGCTTTGCTTCATGATGAAAGGTCTTTGTGAACCCCAAAAGAAATGGTGTTCTTCAAGACCCCATCTTCAAATATTATTTTATTCTCCATACATCTTTTATAATATTTTTCTTTCCAAAGAAAGGAGTTTTACCAGCAAACTCCTTCCGCGCCTGAAACCTTAGACTTGTCAAGGACTCTCCTGCCTTCTATTATTATTTTACTATTCATGACGTTGAAGTCCTTATCGCTAAGTCTCTTGAACTCGTCCCATCCTGTAAGAATCAAACATGCGTCCGAACAGCTGAGTGCGTCGCTAACCGAACTGCAGTAGTTAATATCAGGATATAGTTTCCTCATATTCGTGGATGCCTTTGGATCATAAGAATTAATTTTGCAGTTGTGTTTTAGCAGTTCAGATATTATAATTATAGAAGGCGCGTCCCTTATATCATCAGTTCCTTCTTTGAATGCAAGACCTAAAACAGCTATTGTCTTCCCGTCTAGATTCGGAAGTTTTTTCTTGAGCAAATTGACTATCTTAAGTGGCTGGTCTTTGTTGATATCCAGAACTGTATTAAGAATCTTTGATTCTGAATGCAATTCTTTTGATTTAGCCAGAAGTGCTTCAACATCTTTCCTAAAGCAGCTGCCGCCAAAGCCTATTCCTGCCTGGAGAAAATGCGTAGATATTCTTTTATCCATACCCATTCCCTCGGCCACATCATAAACATCTATTCCAAGATTTTTGCACATATTTCCTATCTCATTGATGAATGTGATTTTCGTAGCGAGAAAGGCGTTAGAAGCGTATTTGATAAGTTCAGCTGTCTTAAGATTTGTCCTCATCATAGGCGCCTTAAAGTTGCTGTAAAGTTTTTCTAAAAGATCCCCGGATTTTCTATCCAGTTCGCCTATGACTATCCTGTCCGGGCTGAAAAAATCCTCTAGAGCCTTGCCTTCTCTGAGAAATTCCGGATTCACGCAAACCCCAAAATCCCTGCCTGCCTTTTTACCAGACTTCTCAAGAATAGGTATTACAATCTTTTCTGTTGTTTCTGGAAGTACTGTAGATTTTACAACCACAGTACAGTAATTTTTGTCCTTAATAAAATTAGCTATATCTGCAGAAGCGCTCTCAATATACTTAAGATCTATGGCACCGCTGTCCTTTGATGGTGTGCCGACGGCGATGAATACGAAATCGGTTTCTTTGATGCTTTCAATGTCAGTAGTGGCGTGCAGCTTGTTTTCTTGCAGCGCTTGTGAAAGCATCTTTTCCAGGCCATCCTCGTATATTGGTGCCTCGCCATTGTTTATCTTACTAACCTTCTCTTCGTCAATGTCAACACAAACAACATCATGGCCAAGATTGGCAAAGCCTACAGCTGTACATAAGCCCACATAGCCAGAACCGACAATAATTATTTTCATGCCTACCAACTAAAATGTGACTCCCGAAAACTTAAGAAGCGGTATTACTTGCCGCTTATCAGCCCCTTTATTATCATCTTTGCCGCGCGTGGAATGTCCTTCTTTTTTATCGAAGTCATGTTAGCATAGTAGTAAGCCCGCACACGTTCTTCTGCCGTGTACTCCAGTGTATCAAAAACTGGTTTAGGTCTGGCACCGACATGGAACCCTTCTTTCCAGTCCCTTAGAATACGTGTTTTCGGGTCATGTTTTATCTGCTCCCATACCTCTGTGCCAGGATATGGAACAAGAATTCCCCAGGAAGCTGTTATGCCAAGCCTCTTTGCAAATTCCATTGAGCGCTTATCAGACTCGTAGGTGCTTCCTACAAGACCTATTATGAAGAAACCGTGAACCTTGATTCCTGCTGCCTGGGCAAGTTTTATTCCCCTTTCAACATCCTCGAGTTTTTCACCTTTATTTATTTTGTCAAAAACTTCAGGGTCGCCGCTCTCAACACCTATGGACATGGAGTAGCATCCAGCTTCTTTCATAAGGAAGCAAAGCTCCTCATCAAGCCTGTCAGCGCGTATGCCATTCGGACATGTCCATTTCATGTTCAACTTTTCATCAATGAAAAGCTTACAAATATCCTTCGCCCGATCCATTTGAAGCGTAAAGTTGTCGTCAAGTATTTTGAATTCCTTGCTGCCATATTTCTCCTTGGCGTACATTAGTTCGTCAAATATGTTCCTGCCTGACCTAGTACGGAATCTTCTTCCTATGACTGCCGGAACGTTGCAATTCGAAACTGCTATGCCATTTACTGTATAGGTGTGGTCGTCTTCTACTTCTAAATTATAGACGTTATCAGAAAAATTTATTTCTTCTATGGAATTGATTTTGAGCAAATTTTCCGTAGACTTATTTTTAAACATTAGAAACTGATTTCCTGAAATAGCTGAGGAAACAGTAGGCAGGACTTCTACTACCATGTCGTGCGCCTCAAGTTCATCCGCTCGTATCATTTCAAACTTGTTTCTAAACACCTTTACTTTATGGTTAGGCGTAGCTAATATCGGATCCTTGCCATTGACGTTTATTTTTAGCATCTTGCCGGAATAGTGGCGTTTGAATGTCCTCACCACATGCTTCCATCTTCCTTTATCTGTAATAACCTTCATACCATTCTCCACATCTTTTATCTTAACTATACCAATATCTGTGCGCACAAGCATGTCACCACTAAAACAATAACCGCACAAATATGGGCATCCTCTCGAAGTTACAAGGGGCCAGTTTTCTATTTTGGATTCAAGCGAATCAAAATTATCATAAGTCGGAAAAGGTAGGCTGTCCAAGTCCGTATTCCACTCCCGTGAGGGGTTTTTTATAACCTCCCCAGCCGCTCGGTGAATTACACCGCCTATAGTAGCAGGATCCTTTCCGGATAGAATTTCCTTAAAAGTTGTCTCCGCCTCGCCAAATACTCCAAAATCAAATATTGGATTTTCCCTGAGCAGATTAACACCATCGACCATTACATGTGGTCCGCCGGCGATTATCTTAGCTGCCGGATTTATCTTTCTGACCATGTTGGCAACCATTATAGACTCGTCAAGTGTAAACGACTTCATCGAGATTCCTACAAAATCAGCATCTTTTGCCACATCAAGCCTTTTTTTCACATTACCAGAGCGGTTGACAAAGTCCACAACCTTGATTTCATGCTGGTCGCCTATATTGCTAACTATGTAAGCTATTCCATTATTGAGGCCTTCCCATACGCCCTTTGGATCTACAAAAACTATTTTCATACTATCGCCAAACAGCAGAAGACTTATTGAATATTGTTCTTAAATATGTGACCACTTTTGACTTATTTTAAGGCGTGTTTGGTACAAATATGAAAATGGTTTTGCGCTTTAATAAGATTATTCTGCAGAAGTAAAAATGATTGAAATGAAAGTTGCGTTGTGTACAGAAATCTTATATCCACTTTACGGCGTTGAACGTCGGGTCTACGAGTTGGCTAGAAGGCTGCCCAAATATGGTGTAGATGTTGAGGTGTTCACGTCCACCAGCAGAAACCGCTTCAAGCAGCTTAACATAAAACAAGTCAGTCATTGCACAATAACAAACCCACCAAAAAGGAACTACGCTTTTTGCATGGGATATATGTTCAATCTTTTTCGTCAGCTAATGAAGAGTGATTATGATCTAATTCATGCAGAAGGTCACCTCTCATTAATACCATGCTCATTAGCCGCGATTATGAGAAAAAAACCGTCCATAGCAACAATACATGACTTGTACCTGGCTGACTGGCGAAAGATGTACAAAAGTGTCGCGTCCTTTGGTGGCATCCCATTTGAGATTGTCTCCTGCAAAATGCCCTTTGATCATGTATTGACCGTTAATTCTTCCCTGAAAGCAAAGATGGAAGAAATATTGAAGATTAATCCAAAAAAAATAGAAATACTGCACAGCGGCATAGATACAAAATATATAGATTCTGTAATTGGTGGTGAAAAAGATTGGTCAATACTTTACATAGGCCGTCTTGTGCCGCAAAAAAGTGTTGATACACTGATAAAAGCGTACTCGCTGCTTCCAGTGGATGTACGCAGAAAGCATCCTCTCAAGATAATAGGAGAAGGAAGCGAGCGTCCAAAACTCGAAGCCCTTTCGAAAAATCTTGGCGTAGAAGTGAATTTTATGGGAAAAGTAGAGCACCACGAAACTGTCCTGAAGGAGCTGAAAGCCGCGTCGCTCTTTGTGCTGCCATCCAGGCGGGAAAGCTTTGGAATAACAATCCTGGAAGCCATGTTTTCCGGCGTCCCTGTAATATCAACAGCGACAGAAGGCCCATCTGACCACATAGAAAACGGTAAGACAGGTTTCCTGGTTCGTGACGTGGAAGAAATGGCAGAAAAAATGGAACTCGTCCTGACTGACAGCACACTTGAGAAAAATATCATAAAGAATGCGCGTGTCGCCGCTGAAAAGCACGACTGGGACATAATAGTCAAAAAAATAGCTGACAGGTACAAAGAACTCGTTGAGTAAAGTAAAGGCGTGGCATGTCGTTTAATTTTCTCAGGTAAAATCACAAGAAGAAGAATAGACCACATCCTTCGTTCTACATTTACTTACTTATTTCTGCAGACAAACGTAAAATGACATGAGTATTTCTTTGGTATCCACTTAAGGTATAATTTTGTGTTGTATTTTATTGTCTTTTCTACATCAAAGTATTTTGTAAGTATAGAAATCCACTCGCCTTCACTTGCAAACCGCTCGTTTATCTGGTGTTGTGTATCTATCCGCAGGATTTTATGAACCAAGTAATTTGTATTCGGAACATGTATGATTATCATGGATTTTTTCTTAGCAACTCTTTTCATCTCGCCAAGCGCTTTGTCAACATCAATAAAGTGTTCAAGGCTGCCAAGGCATGTAATAAAGTCAAACATGTTACTGGAGAAAGGCAGTTTTTCTGCCTTGGAAACGTAAAATGTCGCCTTCATCGTATTTCTGGCTTTTTTAATAGCCTCTTTGCTTATGTCGATTCCATAGCATTTGTAATTGTCAGTGAGATGCGAAATAAAGTGGCCGTCTCCGCACGCTATGTCAAGAAGCGTTCCGTTGGATTTTTCCTTCGTCAAGGTTTTTCTAATCTGTTCTACGAACCACGCAGGATTTTCAAATGGTTTGTCTCCTTTATACGCTTCGTCATAGGCGCTTTGAACGTCTTTGTAATTGCTTGTTCCGATCCTGGACTTCATTCAATCGCCTCAATTACTCCGATCCTAGGGGGAAAGGCATTAACCCGCTTCCTTACATTTATGTCTATTTTTCTGTTTCAGAGCATCTTGTTCATGTTTCCGTACGGTTTGTTTCACCAATTAGCTGCGTTTCTCGTAGCAGCTAATCATTAAAATTTACCTTAAAGAGTTTGACTTCCCCGCCCCAGTTGTTTACATATTCAAAGTTATTAAGTCCGAGTCCGTTGTAAAGGAACATCCTTGTAAACATAGCATCCTCAAGCTGTGGGGCAATGAAAAGTATTGCCCTGTTTCCAGGTTCTATCCACACGGTTCCCTCCACCTTCGCGTCGTTCTGGGTGAAAACGCGTCCAACGCCATCTGATGTAAAGTAAACATATTTGCTTACTTTTAGCGGCTCTGGCGTTCCTTGTTGCTGCAGAAAAACTATAAGCGTATTGTTTATTTGATATATAACAAATGAATCTGTCTGCGAAAACGGGTATGTGTAAATTATGGCATTCTGCTTTATGTCAGGCTTTGCACTCCCAAGCTGAACAGGCATGTAGACATAAGGCGTGCCCTTCTTGTCAACAGGGTTCCATGTGGAGAAATAAGTCCACCACGTGCTTTTCCCGATAAGATCCGACGAAGCTATGTAATATATGTCACAGCCCGGTTTTCTGTATTCCTTTAGGATGCTTACGGCAAGTGTTTCATTCGAGGTGAGAAGCGTGGTTGATATATCCTGTATCCTGGCCGTAGTTTTGTTGCCGTCTTTGTAAAGCACTATGTGATTTATGTTGTTGTCAAATTTTTCCACAACAACGCCTTCCTGTGTATAATTCCACGGCCTTGTGAACAGGTTGCCCTGCGACGCGCCATCAAAAACAACCGGCCTTCTTGCTATTCCGGTTATGAAGTGTCCTGGATCCCAATATGTCGCGACAACGTCGCATTCTTTAGTATTGTTCTTGATCCAGTTCAATCCTTCAAACCAGTTATCCGACAATACGGTTCCTGAGTTTTTTGCTATGAATACCGCAGGACTATAATACATATAATACACCAGCAAAAATACCGCGAATAAAACAACGATAAGCGTAATTTCTCTTTTTGGCAATTTTTTTGTGGCCAGCAATGCAATGGCGATAACAATGAGCAGTGCCAGAGCTATAAGAAAGTCCCAGAATACTGTAACAATCACTGGAACTATGAAAGCCGCCAGTTTTATTATATTGTCAGTGTTAGTCGCTGAAATTTTTATCCTCTCCTGTTGCCATTCTGATTATCTTTGATATTATTATAGCGGACCCGATTGCAAGCGGTGCTGAGAAAAGCGTGGCAAATCTTACAGCAATAACCGTTGCAAGAAACGGTCCCACGAACCATACAAACAAAAGAAGAACGGTGTCAATGTGATGTCTGTTCTTGTAGTATGAATAAAGCAGGTAAAGCAGCGCATAAATTAACAGGAAAAATGACGATACCAGAATAAAAGGTCCGCCGATGGCACTAGTTCTTTCTATTATCTCCTTTGGTCCTCCGGATTGCTGCAGTTCTGCAACAGATACATAAACATTCGGAAACTGGCTGTCCTCTCCTTTTATTGACTGAAAGCCAATAGGTCCTACCAGTGCACTTGTGATTTTCGTGTCTCCATAGGAAGGTATACTAAGGGCAAAAGATAGCAACATATAAATCACAAAACTCATTAAAATGTATTTTGTGTCGTGCCATGCTAGTTTTATGTTTCTCCTTTTCATGACTGTGAAAAGCAGTTTCAGGACAACAAACCCTATGAACAGCCATGTTATGTACCAGTAGCCAGCCCAGGTTGAGTACCATATCCATAGTATTACGCTGCTCAGAACCGTATAGAGTATGAGTTTTTTATCAAACGATTTTGCCAAGCTCGCGTGTTTGTAAGTCAGCAGCAGCACAGCCATCGTTACCATCGAAACTAGAATTACAATAGCATCAGTGTCGGGATCACCGCCCAGACTGCGCGAAAGGTTGTTGACTTCGAACACATAGAAGAATGCCGCAAGAATACCAGCTTTTCTGTCATAGAACATCTTTCCGATAAAGTAAAGCGGTATGATAGCTAGTGTAGCAAGAAACGGTGGGAAATATATTAGGAATTCCCAAAGTTGCATCGGATTTATGCTGTTGACAAGTATGTAGCTGTAAGAACCTAGATAGAAATAAGGGTAAATCCACTCTGGTGGTCTGTAAAAC
>Ga0265296_1002413_pt1 | contig 18937 bp, 15 predicted proteins | sample MunlanPumphouse1_FD_189073 | JGI IMG/M metagenome (GOLD analysis project Ga0265296, IMG submission 189073) | Groundwater microbial communities from a municipal landfill in Southern Ontario, Canada - Pumphouse #1 | ecosystem: Environmental > Aquatic > Deep subsurface > Groundwater | place...
ACAAAGCGCTAAAGCCATTAAAATGACTAAAAAAATCGGTATTGGAACTTATGCTGATTACATTTTTGGCTTGCCGGGGGAAACAAAAAATACCATGGAACAAACCATTAAATTTGCTATCAGTTTAAATAGTGATTATTCTCAATTTCCCGTTGCTATTCCCTATCCCGGCACAGAACTTTATAGAAGGGCGGAAAAAAATGGTTGGCTTAAAATTGATAAAGAAAAAATTTTTTTAGAATATCCCAATTTAAAAGCCGAAGAAATTGCTAGGGCATCAAAAAGGGCTTATGGTAAATTTTATCTAAGACCTAAATATATTTTAAAAAGAATTGTCAGAATAAAATCTTTACCCGAACTAGTTCAATTAATCAGGGGGTTTATTAATCTTATATATAAATTTTTTTATAAAAATGACGGAAAATAATAAAATTATAAAAATTCTACTAATCAATCCTCCTAGCGAATTCAAAACGCCCGTTCTGCCTCTTGGCACGGCCTCAATCGCTGCTTATCTTAAAAAAAACAATATTGATGTTTCGGTTATAGATGCATGGGCAGAAAAAATAAATTTTAAAGAATTAGAAAATAGAATTTCCCAAAGCAAAGCTAATATTGTTGGTATTTATATGGTCAGTCCACGTTATAATGAGGCCAAATTTACTATTGAAATATGTCGCAATGCTCTACCTAATTCTACAATTATCGCTGGAGGACCACACCCCTCTGCCGTACCAATAGAAACCTTAAAAGAAATACCGCAGCTGGACATTTGTGGTATTGGTGAGGGAGAAATGACAATGCTCGATTTAGCCAAAAATACACCACTGGCTAAAATTAACGGGATAGCTTATCGAAATAAAAATACAGACGAAATAATGGTTACTAGTCCGCGAGAATTTATAAAAAATTTAGACGATCTTCCGTTCCCCGCTCGGGAACTTTTTCCTGTTCAAAACTACAAAACACATCCTCCTTATGGCAGAAAAAATCCGTATTTTACCATGATAACCTCCCGAGGATGTCCATTCCAATGTGCTTATTGCTCTAAGGATGTTTTTGGATGTAATTTCCGCGCTCGCTCTCCTCAAAACGTATGTGATGAGATTGAAGAATTAATTACCAAATATAACGCCCGAGAAATTCATTTTTATGACGATGATTTTACTATAGACACACATAGAGCAGAAAATATATGCAATGAAATATTAAAAAGAAACATAAAAATCATTTGGTCGTGTACTACTCGGGTTGATTTGGTAAATGAAAATCTATTAAAAAAAATGAAAAAAGCCGGCTGTTGGCTTATTTCATATGGAGTTGAGTCGGGCAATCAACAAATTCTAAATTCAATCAATAAAGGATTTACCATCGATCAGGTAGCTTCAGCGTTTGAAATGACTAGAAAAATAGGCATATCAACCCTAGCTTTTCTTATGATTGGCCTACCTGGCGAAACAAAACAAAGCATTCAAGAAACCGTTGATTTGGCAAAAAAATTGAAACCTGATTTTGTTAGTTGGGGAATTTTGGTGGTTTATCCCGGAAGTCATCTTTTTAAATTAATCCAAAGCGGAAAATATCAAGGCAAATTAAGAAATCTAAACAAAAAAGAAAGTCTCACCGGTACTTTCTTTGGAAAAGGAAATTATATTGTTTTTGAAGATAATTTGACCATTAAACAACTGAAAGAAGCAGCTAAAAGGGCCAATCGAGAATTTTATTTACGACCCCAATACATCATTCAATCTTTAAAAAATATTCGATCATTCTCTGATTTTATTTATTATATAAATGGCGGTATCGAAGTAATAAAATCAGCCATCAGATAAGTTTTGTTTTTTATCTTTTATCAAGAAAAATCCGACTAAACCCGAAATCAACAAAGTACCGGTTAAAAACAATCTAACCAACAATCCCCCGCTTAAAGTTAAAACATTGGAATAGCCGAATAAACCCAAAAGATAAACCATACTAATTTCAGCCACCCCTACTCCGCCAGGAATAAAAGTAATAAAAGTTGCTGCTGCTACTATAATTTGAGCAGTGGCAATGTTTATGAAGGGAATGGAAAAAACAGAACTAAATACAAAATAAAAGGCTAAAATTTCAAAAAACCAACTCAATAAAGTTAAAGGCACCATAAATCTATGGGCCTTTTCTCTTTTAAATAGAGGCAGAATATTATAAAAAGCATCCAATTCTTTCTTGGCAAATTCTAAAATCTTTTTACCTAACGAATATCTCTTAAAAAAATCAAACAACTTAACTATTTTAAAAGTAATTCTTTTGGAAGCAACTAAAATAAGCAAAATAGCTAATAATAAAAAAAGGGCAATGAATACTCCTTGAAAAATAGATAAAATTAGACTATTTTGAATCCCCCAATTTAACATATAAAAAACAGCTAAAACCAAAATTATAGTAAATGTTATCAGTTCGAAGAGTCTGTCCAGAATAACAATAGAAAATCCCTGACCAACAGGGATTTTTAAATATTTTTTGAAAAGGAATGGAGTAACTGTTTCGCCAGATTTAAAGGGCGTTATATTGCCCATTAAGGAATTTACTAAATAAAATGGAAGAAATTGTTTATACTTTATTTCGTTTTTGATTATCCTAACCAATAAAAACCATTTAAATGATCGAGTAAAAATTAATATTAGATAAACCAAAGCTCCTAAAAATAAAAAGGATAACTTTGCTTTGGCAATAATTCCAATAATCCCATAGGGGCCAACTTGATATATTAGGCCAAATAAAAATAAAAGTCCAATAGAAAATAGAATCAATTTGATTACTTTATTCATTTCAAATATTGTGTGGATTTTAAAATATTTAACAATTGGTTGAAGAATCTTATACTAAAAAGAGTATGCAATACAAAAGAGGGCCTTAAATAAAACTTTCGATAAATATATTTTTGCGCCTTAAGTAAATCTCGAGAACTTAATTTTTCCGTTCGTATTGCGGGTACCTGGTTAACACAATAGGCGTCATATCCACTAAAAAGGTAATCTTTCTCAAGTAATCCCTTGTTTTTGACTTCTTCATAAAGTTTTGTTCCCGGATAAGGCGTCAATATAACGAACTGAGCTCGGTATGGATTTATTTTTTTAGCTATTTTCAGTGTTTGTTTAATTGTTTCCATTGTTTCGTACGGAAACCCAATTACAAAAGAAGCAGAAACATTAATCATGTTTTCCTTGCAATGTTTAACTACTTCTATTGCTTTAGTTAAGGTGGTTCCTTTATTCGCTTTTTCTAATAATCCTTCTGATCCACACTCTATTCCGAACATAATATTCCAACAACCAGCCATTTTCATTACCTTTATAAGTTCTTCATCTAGGGTATCCACACGGCCATTACATGCCCAGTCGATTTTTATTTTTGCATCTATCATCATCTTACAGAATTCTAAAACACGCTGTCTGTCGACCGTAAATGTTTCATCAAAAAAATAAATACTTTTAATTCCTAAAGATACTAAATATTTTATTTCGTCCAAGATTTTCCCGGGACTCTTAAAACGCCATATTTTACCATAACCCCTGTCTACTGTTGCGCCTCCGACAATACAAAAATTACATCGGTTAGAACAACCAGCGCTAGTGATTATAGTTGCAAATGGTTTTTTTCTTGAAAAGGTTAATGAAGAATATTTCGCTATTGGCAATAAATCATAAGCTGGCAAGGAATGGTTCTCAAATTCAATCACCCCCTCAAAACCAAGTAAATTAGGAATGCTTAGTAATGGTTCTTGACTCACTAAATAATCTATCTCGGGGAAATTTCTTTTAATCTTTTCGGGCATTACTGGTGAAATATGTGAATCCAATAAAATTGTTTTTATTTTTTCATCAATCCTTTTTGATATTTTGGCTATTTGGGCGTCGTAACTAAAACTGGCCGGCGAAGTGGTAAAAATAATTACTTCTGGTTTAAAATTTATTATTTCTGTTTCGATATCGTTAAAATTTTGGTTAAGAGCATTAGCATCCATAATTTTAACTTCCGCATATTTTCTCAAATGGCCAGCCAAATAAGCCAACTCTATCGGTGGATAAATAGAAACTATTGACAAACCAGCACAACGCATTTCCCTAACCATTGGATTGCCATTAAGTCTTGGCGGATTAATTAATAATACTTTAATTTCTTTTGCCATATTATTGCTGTGTTTTATTTGCACTTTTAAATATTCTCCCCAGAAAATAAAAATTAATGAATAGAAATATTATCCAACTAACAATCAAGGATAAAATCACAGAAAACAACGGAGGAAAAAAGTTTATAAAAATTAATATGCCCAACACCATCAAAATTACATGACCAGTAACAATTATAATGGCTGGTTTCATTTTATTTAATGTCCTATAAATCGGCCCCAATCCAACGCCGATACTGGAAACAAAACCGAAAATGGACAACCAATAAACCAATTTCATGCTTCCCATATATTCTGCTCCATAAAAAAACCTAATCAAAAACGGACCCAGAACCACAAAAATAACCATCAACAAAAAAGAAGTCAATCCTGACCAAAAAGAAACCTTGTAAAAATGTTTCTTAAGGGTTTCGATTCCATAGGTTTTTGATTTTGGCAATTGAACGCCCAGAAGCCTTGAAACCGGATTTAAAATTATAAGAGGTATTCCGATATAGCCGACAGCAATTTTAAAATAAGCAACATCGCTGCTGGTCGCATAAATTCCCAAAATAATAATAGGCAAAAGAGAAAGTAAGCTCCCCAAATTTTTATTAACTGCGATTAAAAAACCGAATTTAAAATATTTTTTAAAATCAACTTTTTTAAAATTATAAAAAACTTCTTTGAAACCGATTAATAATTTCCCTTTTCGGGATAAGAAACGCAGGATTAACAGAGAGAAACATAAAAATATTACTGCAGAAATAAAATAACCCCAAACTATCCCGGATAATCCCAACCCCAATAAAACAAAAATGATTGGTAGTAAGATAAAAATTAATTTATTCAAAATTTCAAAAACAACTAAAAATTTAATTTTTCTACTTGCTTGTAAAATCATGTTTAGTATATTGTAAACAGCACTAAGACAGATTCCAGCCAAAACAACTCTTCCCCAATCGCCTATCTGACCATTGTGATATAACAATTGAGTTATTAAAGGACTAAAAATAATTCCCAATATTCCTACGACTAAAATTACAAATAAACTAAGTTTTATATAATAGGTCAAAATGTTAATAATCTCCTCTCTGTCTTCTTTTGCATAGGCCTCGGCCAGAAGCGTTAAACCAGCGTAATCAGCCCCCCAATTCATAAAAATTCCGACCACGCCGACAAAAGAAAAGATTAAACCGTATATTCCATACATTTCTGGGTGTAATAAACGAGCTAAAACTATAGAACCAATCGTTCCCACAAAAATTGTGGCAATATTTCCAATCTGCAAAAGCCCCGCATCGCGAACAAAAGAGGTCTTAATAAATATCTTAATCCTAAAAATTAATAGCCCTAAATAAGTCATACGTAAACTCTTTTTGTTAATTTAACAACTGCCCTAAAAACATCATCAACCATTATTTCTTTAATGCATCTATGATGTCCTTCTTTACAATAGTTAATTGTAGACATATTAAAAAAACAAGGCGCGCAATAAATATCTTTATGGACTATTTCGGACCTTTCATCTCTTGGGGCCTGCTCATCTAATGTTGTTGGTCCGATAATATTAACTACTGGCACATTTAAAGCATAAGCAATGTGTAAAGGACCAGTATCTACGGAAATAAAAAGTTTTATTTTCTCTAACAAGGCAGCTGTTTCATTTAATTTAAAATCCGTGCTTATTATGGCTTCATTTTTCATATCATTAATTATCTTTTCTATAATCCCTCTATCATCTGGTGATCCAATAAAAATTATTTTGGCCTTTAATTCTTCAATTAATCTATCTGCTAATTGACCAAACTTAAATGGCTCCCACTCTTTTATTTTAACCCTGGAAGTTACGGTCATTCCAACAAGAAAATTGTTCTTTTTTAGATTGTTTTTTCTTAAAAAATCTTCAGCTTTTTCCTTTTCTTCTCTGATTAAAAAAATCTCTTCCTTTTCATCGGACTCTTTGATGCCCAAAAACTTTAATAATGCTAAATCGTGCCTTAATTTTAATGTATGTTGTTCGTGCTCTAATTTATAATCATTAAACCAAGAAAGTATTTTATGCGCCCTTCCTGCAAATTTTGATACGGTGGTAATGCGCTTACTAATTCCAGCCCAAAAAGGTAAAATGGTATCTAAAACGGAAGCACCTAAATTAATGCTCCAAACAAATTTATCTTTACTAACCTCTTTAACTAATCTTATTGTTCCTAAAAATCCCTGATATTTTTTAGAATCTATAAATATAATCTTATCAACCCTAGGATTATTCTTGACTATTCCATAATTTTCCTTTCGAATAGTAATTGCTAAATATGATTTAGGATATTTCTTTTTAATTGCTCGAAAAATCGGGGTAATACAAACAACATCTCCAATTTTAGCAGTACCTATTATCAAAATCCTCAAATCTTTTTCTCTTTTATTAAATAATTTTCGTAAAAATATTCTATACCAAAGAATGGGTGCTAATATAATGGTAATTAAAATCCAAGAAATGTTTTTTAACATGTTTTAGTATTTTAATTTTTATTGACCCATCCACTTATGAAAATCATTGATAAACTGATTAACGGTTTCGGTAGTTTTGGGATGAATTGCCATTTTCTCTAAAAATTTAAAAGGAACAGTAACAATGTCGGCTCCAGCTAAAAATGAATCGGTAATATCTTTTTCTTGGCGAATACTGCCAATAATAAGTTTAGTATTAGTGCCTTCGAGAAGCTTGCGAACATTACTAATTACAAGAAACGGATCAACCCCCAGATCTCTAATACGACCACAAAAAAGTGAAAAATATTCTGCATCAACACTAGCCGCTAAAACTGCTTGAGCTTCTTTAATGCCACAAGTACAATTAACTTTAATATTATTTTTCTTAAGCTCTTTAATAACTCCCAATTCAGCCCAACCAATGGGAATTTTAATATTTAAATTACTATAATTAAGCTTTTCAACAAATTCTTTAGCCTGAGCAACCATCTTTTCGGGATCAGTTTGAAAAACTTCTATACTTAGAGGTACTTCCTGCTTATACCTTTTGCACAGCTCGACTATTTTTTTAACATGAGTCAAATAATCAGTCTTTGGCTCTTGGGATATTATTGTTGGATTAGTAGTAATGCCAGATGCAATCCCAAGTTTAAGAATTTTTTCAATTTCTTCTAAATTGGCAGTATCTAAAAATATTTTCATATTTTTGTTTTTAAATAATTATTATGTTTTATACAATTTTTCATTTAATCTTCCCCTCCAAAAAGAATGAATTTTTTTGAATAAGGCATTAGGCGGCAGACAAATAAGGACTTTTGTTAGGGGCGTTAAAAGAGGGAAAGAAACCGTTAAATTAAATAATTTATGCAAATTATTTACCTTATTTCTGTCTGGGATATTTAAAGGGCTCTCCCCAAAATAAGAAGCTTCCAAAATTTTATCATAATCACCATTATAAAGTCCCATCCGTATGCATAAATCACCCAGCTTTGTCCCTGGATAGGGTTGATAAATAGTTACGTATGGCAAATCTGGCTTTAATAAAATATTAAGTTTTAACGTTTCAAAATCATCCTTAAGTGAACCACTGGGGATACCAAGTATATTGTAAGTTCTCAACCTTAATCCGGCTTTTTTGATAAATTTAACTGCTTGAAAAATCTGTTCTCTGGTTATGTTCTTTTCTAAAATTTGGTTACGCAAATAATTATTGGCTGTCTCAATAGCCATAGAAACCCCCAAACAGCCAGCCTCTTTGAGTAATCTAACCCTTTTCTCGTTCAATAAATCAGCTCTCTGATTACAATGAAACGGTAGATTAATTATTTTCTTATATTTCTTGGAAAATTCTTCTAACCAATCCGTATCAACACCAAAAGTATCGTCTTGAAAATAAAGCACTTCTAAGGGGTATTTATTTTTTAATTCTAATATTTCTTGAATTAGATTATCAACACTTCGTATACGAGCATATTGACCCTTGCCCCTATAAATCTCTTTTAAACGATGGTTATAACAAAAAGAACAGTTATAGGGACATCCCCTTACTCCTATAAGGTTCTTGATTCGATTATTGCGAGCATTGGAATACTTAGAATAAACTAATTCTCTATCAGGAAACGGAATTGAATTAATATCGGCTAATGGCCTAATGGAGTTTTTGATAATTTCCCCCTTGTCTTTTATCCACAAATTAGAGATATCGGTAAAATTTCTACCTTCTTTTAATCTATTGGCCAATTCAACAATTGCTTCTTCGCCTTCACCAATACAGATAACATCAACTCCTTTTTCATTAATGAATTCATTAAAAAAGGTGGGATGCGAACCTCCAAAAATAGCGATAAATTTAAATTTATCTTTTAATTTTAAGTTGAGATCACGAAAAAATATATGATCTCCGGTCATAATACTATAGGCAATAATGTCTGGAGAAAAATCTCTAACTTCATCTTCGGCATTCTCTATATCGCCCTTAACGACATCAACCCGATGACCAGCTGACTTTAAAACCGTTGATAAATACATTATCCCCAGGGGCTCAACAATAAAATCTTTAATTATAAACAAAATTTTCATTAAACTTCTATTTGATTAAATGAATCTATGACAAAATCTGCTTCTTTTAAGTCTTTTTTTAAATTAGTAGTGGTTATAGCAACAACAAAAACATTCTTACTGACCGCTTTGGCTGAAGCAATCCCTGTTGGAAAATTTTCAATAACAGCACATTCTTCTGGTTTTACGCCTAACTTATTTATAGCTTTTTGATAGGGCTCTGGGTGAGGTTTTGAGTGAGTAATATCATTAGCTGTAATAATCACTTCAAACAAATCTTCTAAATGGAGTGCTTGACAAATTATCTTGGCTTGTCCAAATGTGCTTGAAGTAACCAAAGCCAGACGGTAATTTTTTTTGGATAATTTTTTAATTAACCCAATCACTCCTGGTACTGTATTTTCTTCAACAGTATCGGCCAAAAGTTTGTTATAGGCCCGAAAATACAAATTGGCATATTTCTGTGGATCATCCTTGATGTTAAATTCTTGAAAGATTTTTGGGAATAATTCTCTCATCGCTAAGTGATTATATTGAATAATCTGAGACCATTTTAAGTTTAATGAAGCAAAAATAGTTTCCTTAACCATTCTGTCAGGGGCTCGCGTGCAAACCAAAACATCATCCATATCAAATAAAATATTTTTAACCCGTTGGGGAATCTGTATTTTTAAATTTTCTTTCAATCGGGGCATCTCCATAAATTCACTTTCCACAATAAAAGAATCAGTATCTTGATCACGGGTAGAGATTTCAATAATAATTGTATCTTCTAATCCACCAGCCTGATGCATTAAACCAGGGGTAATGTCTATAGCCTGACCAGGTTTAAGAACAAAAAATTTATCTTTTCCCTGACCAGCCCTAAGTCGCAATAAAAGTTTACCGGAATGAATAAAATATGTTTCGGTTTTTTTACAATGAAAGTGTAAACTTGAGCTATTTCCTTTTTTAAAAAATATTTTTTTGCCAGTAAATTCACTGCTGATTATTGTTTCTATTAAATTTTCTGCCCAGTCTTTATAACGGCGATCAAAGGTCTTTAATTTCTTTAAGCTATTACTGGATTTCTTTGTAGGTCCAGAAAAAATATAAACAAAACTATCTTCCTTGCTAATAATATCAAGGGGCTTAAAAATAACACCCCTTGGAACAAATAAAGTTTCTTGAGGCTTAAGATTATATTGCTTAATAGATACCTGACCACTCTCTAAATAGATTAATTTTTCTTTGTTCAAACAATGCCTTAGAGTAAATTTCCCCTTTTTTTTAAGAAAAATTTGCTGCAAATCATATTTCTTTCCTTGACTAAGCTTACTAAAATAACCCCATTCTGTTTTTATACGCTTTGGTTTATAAATTTTCCGCGATATCTTATCAATATCATAACCATATTTATATACTTTTGTTTTATTCACAGGCATTAATAAGATTTTGTTTTTTGGGGGGGATAGTGCCGTAAATGACAGTTGATAATCCTGCCCAAGTATTAGAAATATCCAAGGTCTCAACCATTAGTTCTGGGTTACCAAGACTAAAGGCTGCTAAAAAAGCGTCGCCAGCACCGCAAGCATCAACGGTTACTACCTGATAAGGTGAATTCTTGATATATTTGTTATTTATTAAAGCTATAGAACCCTGTTTACCCAATTTGACTATCACATTAACTATGCCTAATTTTTTTTTAATTGAATTAAGTGAAGATTCTGGCTGATTAATATCAAAGTCAGGATCAGCAGCTTCAGCTTCTCTCTGATTAAAAAACAAGCAATCAACGCCCTTATAAAGATGGTGATTACTGTTTCTGTGAGAAATCTGAGAATCTACATATAAAGGTTTATGGTGTTTTTTGCTTAATTTTATTAAATAATTAATTAAGTTTTTTGTTAGTAGCCCGTGTTGGGGGTCGTATATCAACATTAAATCAACTTTATCAACATAGGGCTCTATCAACTTCATAAGTTTTTTCTCTAGACCAGTATCAATGTCTTGATTGTCTACTTCATTTATTTGAAGTAATTTATAGTTGTCTACCCAAAATTTTCTTTTAACAGTTGTTATACGATTCTTATCAACTAAAAAATGTTTGTCTAATTTGGGATGAACAAAAGAATTATAATGCTTGGCATTTTCATCATCGCCGACCACCGAAAAGAAAATTAGAGAACCACCCAACTCTAATATATTTCTAGCCACTAAGCTGGCCCCGCCAAACATTACAGAAACATTATCTTGTTCGGCCTCTATACTTGGCGCATCTGGGGCCTTTGCCACTGCCTTACTGTAACTATAAACATCTAAAATAGTATCACCGATTAATAATATTTTTTTCTGCTCAAATGATTTTATTATATCTAATTTATTCATATTAAACGTGATTATTTCTTATTCCGATCCTGGACTTTTTTTATTATACTAGTCGTTGAAAAATCACCTACCATGGGAAAAAGTTTAATTTCTGTTTCGGAAGGAATATCATCTTCTTGCCTAATATGTTCAACAGTATGTTCACTTCCCCTAACTACTATATTAGGTTTTAATTTCCGGACTATCCTACCAGTTCTTACGTCGTCAAAAATAACTACTTCATCTATACAGCCCAATGATTCTAAAATGAACTTTCTATCCTTTTGATTATTAATAGGTCTTTCTTTCCCTTTGAGAATTTTTGTAGCTCGATCAGAATTAATCCCCACGATTAACTTATCGCCCAAAGACTTTGCAAATTTAAATAATTGAATATGGCCTGGGTGGAGAATATCAAAAACACCATTAACAAATACTGTTTTTTTGTCTTTTTTATCTATTGATTGCATATATTAAATTAAAAATTAAATTTTTGCTTTGATTCTACCCTAACAAATAAATCCATTCTTTGCAAGATTAATATACCGTAAAAACATCATCAATATAGTTTTCTTTTTACCGCCTTTAAAAAATATTCGTAGAAGGAAGGTGATAACCAAAACAATTTTCCAAATTTTAATTGCAGTTTAAAATATCGATAAAAGAACCTTGCTCGTTGCGGACTAAGCACGATATTAACTTTACCCGCATAATTTTCGATGTTATCCCAATTAAAATTAGCCTTTAGATTCTTCTCTTTTAGTTCTTCAAATAGTTTTGTACCAAAATATGGAATCGGAAAGTTTGGAGTCATTGAATCAATTTTGTTTTTCTTCAAAAAATTTATTGTTTCTTTGATTGTTTTTTTATTTTCGCCGGGCAAATTTAACATAGCATACATCTCAATATTTATATCGCCGTCTCGGCAAATTTTAATCGCTTTTTCCAAATCTTCAACTTTAATTTTTTTATTAATATTATCTAATATTTTCTGCGAACCAGACTCGAGACCGATATTTATTCTTACGCATCCGGCTTTTTTCATTTTTTGGACTAATTCGTCTGATAAGTCATTTGCTCGAGCATTGCAGCCCCATACAAATTTTAAATTTTTTTCCAAAATTAAATCGCATATCTTTTTTACCCTGTCTTTATCAATCGTAAATTCCCAATCCTGAAAAAATATTGATTTAATATTAAAATTTTTAATTAAATAATCTATTTCATTAACAACACTTTCGGGGCTGCGAGCAATATATTTATCTTTTGACATTATTTTTAAGCAAAAAATACAATTAAATGGACATCCCCTTGAGATCATCATTATGCTAAATGGTTGCGGTAAATCGGAAGAACTATATTGATACTTGTCCATTGGCAATAATTCGTATGCAGGAAACGGCAATTCATCTAAATTTTCTATTCTTGACGCATCTTCATTATTTACAACCCCCTTTTTGACTTTATAAGAAACTCCTTTAATGGTTTTTGCGTCTTCTCCCCTTCTTAGGGCTTGGACTAAACTTAAAGTGATGATTTCTGGCTCGTTTCTTATAATATAATCTACGTTACATTTCTTAAATATCCATTCGGGAGTTAAAGAACCATGAGAACCGGTTAAAATTATTGGATGAATATCTGCCTTATTTATAATTTCAAAAACAGAATCAATATGTGAATTGGGGCATTCCCATCTATCAACGGGAGTTGAAGTTAAAATTAAAATATCTGGATTATATTTTTTTATTTCTTCTACCGATTTGTTGGTTTTATAATTTAAAACATTGGCATCTAAAAATTGAATCTGATGGCCATCTTTCAAAAGAAGAGCCGCAATATAAGCTAAATCAAGTGGCTGCCTTGGCCTAGTGGGCATTATTGATTTCTCGGAAGAATAAATTGATGGATTTAGAATAAAAATCTTCATTTTATTTTATTTATTGTTATTAAAAATAATTGATTTAGTGGTTTCTGAAGAAAAATTACAGTTTTGACAAAGTTTAAATTTTCTCTGAATTGCCATTTTTCGATATTCTTTATATTTTTTGCTCTTTAAGATATTTTTAAGCCCACCATCCTTAAAAATGTTTCCAACAACTAAGTCGCCATTAAAATCATAACAACACATAGAAACGTCGCCATTCCACAATATAACCGTTTGTCTCAACCAAGAACATAGTATTGGTTTTGATTTTGCCGCCAAATAACCATCTCGAAATATAAATCTACTATAATTGATATTGTCTGGCAAATTTTCTTTAGCCAACTGTATTTTCTTATCTAATTCTACAAAACTACCCAAGGAAAGAGTCTTAAAATCTAACTTATCTACTCCCAACTCTTTAGCCAACTGAATCATCCTTTCTATCTCATGCTCATTTTGCTTCATAACCAAAAACTGAAGAATAATATATGGTTTTTTGATTTTCTTTTCTTGCTTTGTCTGACAAATTTTTCTGATATTTTCTTTAACTTGTTCAAAATTACTTCCCCGTCTATATTGTTCATGGGTTTCTTTACTGGCTCCATCCAAACAAACAATCAAATAACTCAAATCGGAATCAAATAATTCTTTAATTCTATCGTCATTAAAAAGTGTTGTATTGGTGCTAATCAAAACTTCGATGCCCTTTTCTTCGGCATATTTCACCATTTTAAAAATATCCTTATTCAGCAGGGGTTCGCCGGCAAAAATCATATTTATTCTTTTAAATATATCCTTGTTTTCATCGATAATTTTCTTAAAATTCTCAAATTTTATGAAACCCATTTCTCTTTTTTGGTATTGCCAGGTGGGACATAATCGGCATCTCAAATTACAGGCATTGGTCGGTTCGATCGCCACTCTACCATTAAAACCAAAATAATAAAATCGCGATGGCAAAAATGAGGTTTTCAGTAAAAATCCTAAAATTTTCTTTAGAAATTTTTTAATCATCTCTTTTCCATAAATTGTTTATACCAAATTTGAAAAACTATTAACGCCCAAATTAAATTAAGATTGTACTTTCGTTTTTCAATATGATCGTCAAACATTTTTTGAATACCATTGAAATTGAAATACTTTTTGTTTTCCGGAACATAATCCGGCGATAAAACTTCTTTTGCTTTTTGATTTAAATCTCCCCTTAACCATTGCGAGGCTGGTGTCATCCAAACTTTTTTCTTTTCCGAATTCAGCACGTGCTCTGGTAAATATTTTCGCATTGCTTCAATAAAAATCGTCTTTCCCTGATTTTCGTCTCTCATCTTGTATTTACTCGGGGTTCTCATCGCTAATTCTACTAATTGATGGTCTAAAATCGGTACTCTTTGCTCCAGTCCTTGCGCCATCGTCATTTTATCGGTCCGCATTAATGATTCGTCTGCTAACCATGTTTTTAGGTCGGTGAGCATAAATAATTTCTCGTAATCTTTAATTGATTTGTCCTTAAAATAATTTTTTTGGAAAAATTGTTTTGTTATTTGATTCTGGTTTATTTCTTTGTTTAAAATCTTACCAATTTCTGTTTCTTTCTGGAACATAAATCTATTATGGATTTTCCATCTCATGAACGGAGCTATTTTCGTTATCCAGTATTTATTTAACAAATAACTGTAATAATAGCGCTTATATCCGCCGAATAACTCATCTCCACCATCACCGCCCAATACCACGGCAACTTCTTTTTTGGCATATTGGGCCAAAAGATAAGTTGCTATTTGCGTTGCTTCGGCAATTGGCTCGTCTAAATGATAGAAAACTTTTTCCAAATTGTCCAAAACATCACCACTATTAATTAATAATTCATGATGTTCGGTATTGTAAAATTCGCTCGTTTTTCTAGCTAATAACAGATCGGCATTGAATTTGTTTTCCGGGTCATAAATATCAAATCCAACCGTAAATGTTTTAATCTTGCCATCCGTAGCCTTTGGCGAAGGATGGCTTGACAACATTTCACTAGCAATTCCCAAAACCGAAGTTGAATCAATTCCCCCGCTTAAAAATATTCCGATTGGTCGATCAGAAATCAATTGGCCTTTTATTGATTTTTTCATTAAGTCCTGAATTTTTTCAATAATCTCGGTTTTTGATTTTAAATTAGAAAAATCATCTATGTCCCAATACCTATGAATTTCGAATTTTGAATTTTGAATTTTGAATGAAAGCTTTAAATAATGGGCCTGTGGTAGCTTGTAAATGCCCCTAAACATCGTTAGAGGGGCTGGGACGTACATTAGACGGAAATAATGATTTAGGGCCTCTAAATCAATTTCTCGCTTAATATTATGCTCTAAAATTGCCTTGATTTCAGATGAGAAAATTAATTTTCTCATCTGTCCCGAGGTACTCGAGGGACCCCAATAATAATACAACGGCTTAATCCCTATTCTGTCTCTGGCTAAAAATAATTCTTTATTTTTAATATCGTAAATCGCAAATGCAAAAATACCATTTAAAAATTCTAAACATTTTTCTTTGTAATCTTCGTAAAGATGTAAAACTACTTCTGTGTCAGTATGAGAAATAAATTTATGACCCCTTGTTTCCAATTTCTTTTTTAGGTCCTGAAAATTATAAATCTCGCCATTGAAAATAATGCAAAACATTTTGTCTTCATTGAACATCGGCTGTTTGCCATTATCTGATAAATCAATAATGGAAAGTCGGCGATGGCCCAAAGAAATATTTTCGTCTAAAAAAATCCCATCTTGATCTGGGCCCCTGTGTTTTATCTTCTCATTCATTTTTTTAATCAAATTTTCGTCCCTAAAATTGAATCCGTTTATACCGCACATTATATAGAGATTAGCATTTTTAAGACAAAAAAACAACCCTTCGTCCGCCAGCTGGCGGATCAGGATTGTTTTTTTATTCATCCCAGGTCACTACTCACAAGGAGAAAGTAGCCTGAGTCCAAATTGTCTATTTTAGAGAAGTTATATCCGCACCCTTGGAGTACCAATCGTATTCTGATTTATTAATCGTAAATACTGCTTCGCCTTTTCCGCCTTGAGATAGAAAGTTTTCAGCTGTCATATTTACCCAATGCAATGTTCCTGTATCTTCGCCAGTTACTTTCATTTGATAAACTTTCGGCGAATCAATATAGCGGTAATAGTGTGAAGTTACAAATGCATCTCGCGTAGCTGTGGTAACTGTTTTAACCGCTTTCCATCCTCCCAAATGACCATACATATTGAAGATTGTCGGGTTAAGAAATAATCTTTTATAGCCGTTCTGACTGATAATAAAGATATCAAAATCGCCTTGCGCCCGAATTAAATCTCCTTCTTTCAGTCCATAATCACTCGGCTTAGCCATTGTTGTTGGAATCGTTGATTCTCCCATTATAGTGAAATAACTAAAATGGTTGGTCAAAACAGTAATCTTGTTATTGGTTTTATCCAATGTCCCAGTTAAGGCAGTCCATTTGCTCCCATCCCAATAATAAACCTTGAATGTATCTTCATTCAATCCGGTTATTTGACTGTCGGTATAGGTAAAGGTAAGCGTTATGTCTTTAGAAAATGTCGTCACAGCAATACCTCCGGCAGTAGCAATAAGATTATAAACATATCCGCCGACTACATTTTGTCCCGATAGTACTGGCTTACTAGACGTAACTGTTGCCTTGGCTTCTGTTGATACTGTTATATTTGTAGACGAAGTAACTGCGCTTGCTGGTAAATCAACTATTGCTGTAGCGCCTTCAGTAGTTGTAAATGTTGTTTTTCCACCATTGGAAGCAGTAGCAGTAACCTGACCAGTAGTTGTAGTTGTCTTAACTGTAGACGGAGTCCCTCCGCCTCCCCCGCCTCCACCAGTAGTTATTGGCAGAGTACATATTGTGCCTATTGGGGTTACAGTTACATCAGTTACAGAGGTTTGAATTGGAAAAACCACTCGGGAATAAGAATCAGAACATTCGGGAGTCACAAGAGTATTGTCCAATCTGTATTTATCATTGGATCTTATTTCTAAACTTGAAGCAGCAGATAAAGTAAACACCACATAAGTATCATAAACAACCATTCTGTCGCAGTGCGAACCAGATATAACACTAAAAGTCAAACCATTGCTTAATGCAACAGTAGTATCTGCAATAAAGGTGAGTTCTTCTTCTGCAAGAACAACAAATGGGTATCCGAATAGAGTTACGGCAAAAATCAAGAGAAACGCTATTGTTAAAATATGTCTGTGCATATAGGAATTGGTGATTTAATTAATTAAGTTAACAGATGGGGCTTAATCGCCAATACCTAAAACCCCGAGATATCATCCCATTCATCTGCGGTTGCGCAATAATAAAGGCTCGCACTCGCGGTCTGACCAGCCCTGAAATACCAGCTTCCCTTTACACAATTAAGCGTGGCTCCTGCTGGAGAGGCCGTTCCACCAAAAAGCTTTATTCCACCACCAATCATAAGACCATTAGCATCAGAAATCGAAGCAACACCAGCAAACTTTGCAGTACCTGTTACATAAAAGTTTGAAGAAACCGATGCCGCACCAACAATAGAAACCAGGTCTTCAGTAAGAGTTAGAAGTTCAGTATCAGCAGCATTGCTTAATGCAGCGCCGTTGCCAAAGGTAAGATCATTACCAGTAATATTAAAGTCGCCGGACACAGATGCTTTACCTACAATAGAAACCAATGTTTCGGTAAGAGTTAGAAGTTCAGTATCAGCAGCATTACTTAATGCAGCGCCATTGCCAAAAGTAAGGTCATTACCAGTAACTGTTGCATCACCGCTTACTGAGAAATCACCTCCTTCTATAGAAAGGTCCTCGCCAATCGAAGCAAAGGTTCCTACATTAAAACTTGTAGATATAGATGCTTTGCCCATAATAGAAACCAATGTCTCGGTAAGAGTTAAAAGCTCGGTATCAGCAGCATTACTCAACGCAGCGCCATTGCCAAAACTAAGGTCATTACCATCAATATTAAAGTCGCCAGATACAGATGCTTTTCCGCTTAGAATTATCAAGGTTTCGGTAATAACCAGGTTCTCGGCATCAGCGCCATTACCCAACGACGCGCCATTGCCAAAAGTAAGGCTATTTCCAGAAATAGTTAAATCATCACTTATGGTAACATCATTACCTACTGAAGTAGCAGCATAACCAATAACAAATACCGCTAAAACGCAAACCAAAACACTGATTAACACGCCAAAAAATTCTTTCTTGTTTTTCATATAGCTGTTTAATTTTTGTTTTTAAATTTAAATTTAATTAATGCTTTCCAAAAAAAACGACCTTTTAATTATGTAGCCAAAATTTGGCAATTTATCGACTGTTATTGCCTCATTTCGCCATAATTTAATTATACAACAAAAATAACGTGTCAAGTGATTATATCCTGTGGATAACTTACTTTTCCGATTTCAATGCTTCTTGGTAATATTTATCTGCTAAATTCTTGTCCCCTTTCATTTCATAAACATTACCAAGCAAATTATAGGCCGCGGTAAAATCAGATTTTAATTCAATCGTTTTCTGGAAATTATCTATGGCTAATCCTATGGCCTGAAGATGTGCGTCTCTATTGTCTTTCTGTAATTTTTCTGCAATCAATTTATATGTCCTTCCCAAGCCCAGAGTTATTTGCGGATTTTTGGGGTCAAGTTCTACTGCCTTTTTATAGTATAAAACAGCCAACTCGTCCGCTTTATCCACAAGAGAAATAAAATTCTCATAAATCTGACCTGCTTGCAGCCAATTCAATCCATTTTGAGGATTAGCTTCGATAGTTTTTTGAACAATTATTTGAAGATTGGATATGTTTTTTTGAATCTCGATTGACTTCTCTTCGCGAGAAAAATTTTGATTATCTATAATTTCACTTAATTTAAATAAAAATGCTTGGGACAGATTTCTAAAATAATTGTCATTTGTTTTAG
>Ga0265296_1002414_pt1 | contig 18922 bp, 22 predicted proteins | sample MunlanPumphouse1_FD_189073 | JGI IMG/M metagenome (GOLD analysis project Ga0265296, IMG submission 189073) | Groundwater microbial communities from a municipal landfill in Southern Ontario, Canada - Pumphouse #1 | ecosystem: Environmental > Aquatic > Deep subsurface > Groundwater | place...
GATTACACGGTTATCATTACCGCAGACCACGGAAGCGCGGAAGAGAAGCTATACCCTGACGGAAAGCCAAAGCCGGCGCATTCCACAAACCAGGTGAACTTCATCCTTGTTTCAAACGACCCAAAACTGCAAAAGGCAAGGCTTGAGAACGGCGGCCAAAAGAATGTTGCCCCCACAATCCTGGGCATAATGGGCATAAAAAAACCAAAGGAAATGACAGGAAAAAGCCTTTTTTGCTTCCGCAAAAAAGCCTTGGGAAAAATGCCTTCGGCAAAAGCCTTTTTTGCTGATGCAAAACCTTAGAGATGCTTTAGCATCTCTTACGGTTTCTGAACCTTATAGGTTCAGAAAAAGCCTTGGGAAAAACAAAATTGCCAATGCAATTTTAAGCCTTTTAGCCTAACGGCAAAAAGGATTCTTTATTTTTTCCCGAATTAAGTTTTCTTTTCCCAACAGCCTTTTGGCAAAACCGAGTGCCCTGCAGGGTACGAGGCCCGCAAAGCCATGCTTTGCTTGGGGCTGGCGAAAAAAGCCTTTTTCCAAAAAAGGCTTGCGAAAAACGCTGGCGAAAAACGCTTCACAGGCAAAAAAAAAAGTTTTCTTTTCCCAAGGCTTTCTTTCTTCAGAAAGAAAGGCTTTGCGACAAAGTTAAATACAACTAAGCGCCTAATTAATTGAAATGCGCGGCCAAATTTCGCTTGATTTCCTTCTCGCAATAACAGTTGCGCTGATTGCAACCGGCGCAATACTTGCGGTGAGCGGCCAGATTTCACAAACGCAGGCACAGGCAAGCGCAAGGCAGCAGCTTGACGGCATAGGAAACAGCCTGGGGGCAGTGATTTCTTACTCAGCACTGCTAAACGAGGCGGACAGCGCAAGCATTGAATTTGACATTCCTGGGCTTCTCATAGCAGGGGAAGCAGTGCCGCAACCGTGCACAATAATCATAAACACAGACAACAACACAATCGACCTTTCTTACGACATAATTGACACGGAAACAGGGCTAAGTGAAAATGTGAGCGTGGCAAAGCATTTTGTGAACCCTGTGGGCATGAGTATTCTCCCAACAAGTGCGGAATGCGGAGGCAGCATTCAAATAACAAAGAGCTGATAAGATGCAAAAAGGGCAGATTTTCTCGCTGGATTTCCTGATTTCAATGGCTGTTGTGATGGCAGCCATAGGCCTCGTCATTCAGACTGCAGAGGTCAGCGCCTACAACGCCAAGGAAACCAGAATCCAGGGCGAACTTTGGAATGTTGCGGAAACAGCCGCGGATTTGATTGCGGCAAGCAATGAAACGACATGCAGCAATGGCGGAGGCGGGCATTTGATGAACTGCGTTGATGCAACGGCAGACTTTTCCAAAATAACAGGATTCCTTGAAGATGCAGGCTACGGCTACAGCATTACGGCAACAGGAATAAACCCTCTTTTGAACGGAAACCAGGGCTCGAATGATTACTATGAAACAGTCAGGACAGTTTTCATAAACAACATGAGTGGAAGCACTGTTGACTTGAAAGTAAGGGCGTGGAAGGCATGAAAAAAGGCATAATTTTCACTACAGATGCAATCCTTGCGCTCATTGCCGTGATTGTTTTGCTTGCGATGATTCCAATGCAGGCAGGCAACAGCGAAAGCAAGGTGTTTGAAAACCTGAATGACAGGGCAAGGGATGAGGCAATAACATCGTTCTACAAAGGAACAACGGGAAGCAATACAAGCATAGAGGGGACGTCAATGTTTGGAAAATGTGTCATTTACTACAGCCTTGACCCAAACAACGGGCTTGGGGCGCAGGCCCAGCCGCAAAAAAAAGTTTTTTGTGAGGAAGCATGAACAAAAAAGCAGGGCTTTATGTCGGGGCAATTGCCTTGGCGGCAATAGCAGTCATTGCCGCGATTTCATTCAACAGCATTTCCAGCGCAAGGGCACAGGAAACCGAAGGCCAGACAAAGGCAATCCTTGACCTCAAATGGGAAGCGCAGAACGCCCAGTTTGTTGCTGGCAAGGCAGTGGCTGACGCGCTTGCGGACGCAAGCTACACAACGACAAGCTGCGGCTATGATGCAGCCCAGGCATCCGGAAAAATAGAGGCATACCTCACAACAGTTAAACAGCAGGCATTCCCAGGGTGCAGCTTTTCTGTGCTTTCAGCAAATGGCGCAGGCAATCCGGCGGACATAACGGTTTCGCTGCAACTCGCATGCGAAAAGGACTCCGGCGAAAACCTCAAGACATCTTGCGTAAAAACAGTTGAATTCAAAAAGCAGGTCCAAACCAGCATAACGGCAGGAAACCAGTGCACGGTAATAGTGAATAACACCGATGACACGCCATACGAAGAAGTCCACCAAACAGCAACATTCAGCCCCTAACGCCACAAAAAGCGTTTTATTAACTTTCCTTTCCAAACTTATTTTACCATGAAAACAGAGTCAAGGCAGAGGATTGCTGTAATAGATTATGACAGGTGCAATCCCAAAAAGTGCGGCAATTGGTACTGCGAAAGCGTGTGCCCGGTGAACCGTGCAGGAAAACAGTGCATTTTGCACGAGGCCGAAGAAAAGCCCACCATAAGCGAGGAGCTTTGCATAGGCTGCCTCATCTGCCAGACCAAGTGCCCTTTTGGGGCAATAAGCGTCATAAACCTTTCAATGCAGCTTGATGCCCCAATCCACGAATACGGCAAAAACATGTTCAGGCTGCACAGGCTCCCGCTGCCAAAAGAAAAAAGCGTTGTGGGCCTTGTGGGAAGAAACGGCCTGGGAAAGACAACAGCCCTGAAGATTTTGTCGGGAAAGCTTGTCCCAAACCTCGGCAAAATTGAAGAAAAGCCAAGCTGGGAAAAAGTCATACAATATTTCAGGGGAAAGGAAGCGCAGGCTTTCTTTGAAAAGGTTTCAATTGGAAAAGCAAGGGTTGCTGTCAAGCCGCAGGACATCGATGCCTTGCCAACCGTAATCAAGGGCGGGAAAAGCGTGGCACAGTTGTTGCACGAGGCAGATGAAAAAAATGCCTTTGATGAGGTTGTGAAAGGGCTTGGAATAGGGGAAATCCTTGAAAACAGCCTTGCAAACCTTTCAGGCGGGGAACTGCAAAAAGTCGCGGTTGCCGCAACGGCAATGAAGCAAGCAGACCTTTTCTTTTTTGACGAGCCGACATCATACCTTGACATAAGCCAAAGGATAAATGTTGCGAAATTCATAAGGGGCATTGCGGAAAAAGGCTTCCCTGTAATGGTTGTGGAGCATGACCTGATAGTGCTTGATTATTTGAGTGACTTCGTGCACCTGATGTACGGAAAGCCCGCCTGCTTTGGCGTTGTGAGCCAGGTGAAAACAACCAAGGCAGGAATAAACGATTACATAGAGGGCTTTTCCAAAGAGGAAAATTACAGGTTCAGGGACTACGCAATAGAGTTTCCCACAAAAACAAGTGATAAAAAGAAAAAGGAAAACATCCTGACGCAATGGCCTGCCTTCACAAAAACGCTTGGAAAATTCAGGCTGGAAGTGAAGGAAGGGGCATTGAACAGGGATGAGGTAATAGGAATACTGGGCCAGAATGCAACCGGAAAAACAACCTTTGCGAAAATAATTGCCGGCCTGCTTGAAACAGACAAGGGAAAGTTTGACCTGAAGCTGAAAATAGCCTACAAACCACAGCAGCTTGTGCCGGAAAAGGGAAAAACAGTTGACGAATTCCTCAGGGAAAAAGGCGCTGAGATAGGCACCTCGCTTTTCAAGACCGAAACCCTGCAGCCGCTTGAGCTTGAGCACCTGCTTGAAAAAAAACTCGAAACATTGTCAGGCGGAGAACTGCAAAGGGTTGCGATTGCGGGATGCCTTTCGCAGAAAGCGGACATAATCCTCATGGACGAGCCCTCTGCGCACCTTGACATTGAACAAAGGCTCAAGGCAACAAAGGCAATAAGGAGCATTGTGAACACGCGCAACGCATCCGCGCTTATAATAGACCACGACCTTGTTTTCCTGGATTACCTTGCAAACAGGGTGATGTTCTTTGACGGCGTTCCCTCAAAACAGGGAATTGCAAACAGTCCAGTGGAAATGGAAGAAGGAATGAACGCATTGCTGAAAAGCCTCGGCATAACGCTGCGCAGGGAAAAAAACGGAAGACCGAGGATAAACAAGCTTGACAGCGTGCTGGACAGGGAGCAAAAAAAACAGGGAAATTATTACTATACCTGAAGGTGTTTGAATGCGCATACTTAAGATTGACTGGAAGGAAAACTTTTTGCATCTTGTGCCTGAAACAGAGGACGACCTGTGGCATTTGGAGAGGGTGATAGAAAAGCACGACCTTGTCTCGGGCATTGCCGACAGGAAAATAAAGCCAAGGGTTGAGGGCGAAAAGGCCCAAAGGATAAAAATCTTTGTGACGCTTGACGTTGACAGCCTTGAATTCCACCGCTTTCTCGGCCAGCTCCGCGTTTCAGGCGCAATAGTGGACGGGACGCCTGCCGAACTGCTTGAAATCGGCGCACAGCAGTCCATTGAAATAGCGCCTGGCACCGAAATAAAGGTAAAGAAGCAGGCGCTGAAAAAATTCCAGGCTGAAAGACTGCTAAAGGCTGCCGAGGCCACAAAAAAGGGCAGGGTCTTGCTTTTGGTCCTGGATGACGAGCAGGCAAGCTTTGCCATAATGCACGAGTTTGAGCTTGAAGAAAAAGGCAATGTGAGAAGCGGCAGGTCAGGAAAGCAGTTCAAGGGAGAGGACGTGAAGGCAAAGTATTTTTCCGAAGTATTTGAAAAGCTGCTTGAAATAAAGCCGGAAAAGGTTGTTGTTGCAGGGCCGGGCTTTGCAAAAGAAGAATTCCAGAAATACATGGAGGAAAAGGAAAAGAAGGGAATGCAGCTTTTTTTTGCCTCAACAAACAGCGTTGGCAAAACAGGCCTGCAGGAGCTGCTTAAAGGCAATGCCCTTGAAAAGATTGTGCAGGAAATGCAGCTTGTGAAAGAAACAAAGCTTGTGGAAGGAATCCTTGCCGAACTTGGAAAAGGCACAGGGCTTGCGGAATACGGCTTGAAGGAAGTGCAGCAGGCGGTTGAGGCAGGCGCGGTAAAACAATTGCTTGTTTCAGACGCCTTTTTCCTTGAAAACAGGGGAGAATCCGAAAAAATCATGCAGGAAGCCGAAAAAATGGGCGCAGAAGTCCATTTGGTAAACGGGGAGCACGAAGCGGGAAAACAGCTTGGCGGCCTTGGCGGCGTTGCCGCATTGCTCCGCTACAGAATCAAGTGAAAGCCTTTTTAAAAAAGGCTGGCGAAAAACGCTTCGCAGGCAAAAGAAAGGCTTCAAGGCAAAGTGAATTATTTTTAAGGTTATTCGGGCTATTTTCCTAATGGTGGGCTTTTTGGGCGAGATTGAGGAAAACTGCGGGGTTTTCGGGCTTTGGGGCAATGGCGAATGCGCCAAAAAGATTCATGGGGCTTTGCATTTCCTGCAGCATAGGGGCCAGCAGTACTGCGGCATTGCCACAAGCGATGGAAAAGGGGTTTTTATCCAAAGCCACAAGGGCCTTGTTGACCCGACCTTCACAAGGGAAGATTTTGAACAGCTCAAAGGAAACTTTGGGATAGGCCATGTGAGCCTAAGGGACAGGCAGCCGATGACACTGCGCAGCAGGCTCGGTGATTTTGCAATCTGCTTCAACGGAAACATAGGCAATGCGGCAGAGCTCATTGAATTACTTAAAAGGCAGGGCCACAGCTTCTGGCTTGACTCGCAGGTTGAGCTGCTTGCAAAGCTCATTGCCAGGGAAGACAGCTTCCTTGGGGGCCTTGCCTCAATAAGAAAAAGGGTTGACGGAAGCTACAGCCTGCTTATTCTCACGCCCGAAGGCATCATTGCGGCAAGGGATGCCTGCGGATTCAAGCCCATGGTGCTTGGGAAAAACAACAGGGAATACGCGGTTTCGTCGGAAAGCAGGGCATTGCAGAACCTTGGCTTTGAAATAGAGCGCGATGTTAAGCCTGGCGAGGTTGTCAAAATAAGCGAAAAAGGCTTTGCTACCCTGGACCTTTTTGAAAGCGGGCGCAAAGCGCACTGCGCGTTTGAATGGGCCTACACCGCAAGCGTTGACTCGATAATAGACGGAATGCCTGTTGACAGGGCGAGAAACAACATGGGCGCAATGCTTGCAAAAAGGGACAAGGGCAAGTTCAAGGCTGACATTGTTGCGCCTGTTCCAAACAGCGGAATAGGGCACGCCGAGGGGTATCACGCGGAAAGCAAGGTTCCGCTCAAAAGCGTTTTTATGATTGACAGGTATGGGGACAGGAGCTACACGCAGGCAACGCAGGACGAAAGGGACAGCATGGCGAGAAAAAAGCTCAGCGTTATCAGGGATGCTGTTAAAGGCAAAAGAATTGTGCTGTGCGACGACAGCATTGTAAGGGGCACGCAAATAAGGGAAAAGGTACGGGAATTGAAGAAGGCTGGCGCAAAAGAGGTCCATGTAAGGATAGCCGTTCCTCCTCTCATGTACCCCTGCAAGTACGGCATTTCAACAAGAAAATATGAAGAGCTAATCGCAAGAAGGATGCCTGTTGAAGAAATATGCAGGCACCTAGGGGCTGACAGCCTTGAATACAACAGCCTTGAGGACCTGGTGAAAGCCATTGGAAAGAAAAAAGAAGAACTTTGCCTTTACTGTTGGGACGGCATTTCCCCGATTGCTGAAAAACAGAAAAAAATCATTTAAAAGAAAAATGCTTTCTTTCCCAAGGCTTTTTTCCCGCTTGCACCCAACAGGGTGCAGGAAAAAAGGCTTCCGCCAACAGGCGGCTTTTTCCCAAGGCTTTTTTGCTGTGGCAAAAAAGGCTTTGCGCGAAGCGCAGTTTTCCCAAGGCTTTTTCCGCAGAAAAAGGCTTTAATACTATCGCAGCCATTTTCCAATAGGCGTGCTTTTATGGAAGAAAAAAGGGAAGAATGCGGAATTGCAGCTGTTTCACTGCCAAAGGGCATGAAAAACCAGCCTTTGGACAGTGCAGCATACTACTTATACAAGATGCTTTTGCAGCAGCAGCACAGGGGGCAGAACAGCGCCGGCATCACGACATACAATGGCGAAAGAATGCAGCTTATTGACACCCACAAGGAACTTGGAATGGTGAGCAAGGTTTTCAGGAGCCATCACACGGGAAAAAACAAATCCATTCTTGAAAGGTATGCCGGCACAGGGGGCATTGGGCATGTGAGGTATGCCACAAGCGGCTCTGACAGCGAGGGCAACGCGCAGCCGTTTGAAAGGCACCATGGAATATTGTGGAAATGGTTCAGCTTTGCATTCAACGGCCATATTGCAAACTATTCTGATTTGAAGCAGGAACTGATGCGCTCAAGCTACCATCTTGTAAGAGACACCGATACGGAACTTGTAATGCATTACATCTCAAAGGCTTTTGCCGGCGACACAAAGACAGATTTTGTGGACGCGTTCGCCGGCCTTGGAGAAACATTCGACGGGGCATACAACATTTCTTTCATAAACGCCGAAGGAAACATTGTGGTGGCAAGGGACCCTGTGGGCGTAAGGCCCTTGTGCTACAGCCGGCAGGATAACTTTCTTTATGCGGCAAGCGAAAGCTGCGCCCTCATGGCAAGCGAGCCCGAAAACATAATGGACATAAAGCCCGGCGAAATGGTGATAGTTGAAAACGATTCTGTTGAAGTGAAAAGGTTTGCAAAAAAAAGGCAGACTGCGCACTGCATGTTTGAATGGGTGTATTTTGCAAACCCGGCCTCAGTAATCGACGGTGTGAGCGTTTACGAAGCAAGGTGGAGACTTGGCGAACTGCTTGCAAAACGCGAGCCGCTTGAGCTCAACTCGGATTATGTCATTGTGGCAGTGCCTGACACTGCAACGCCTGCCGCATCAGGCTTTGCAAACAGCGTTGGTCTTCCTTCAATGGAAGGGCTTATCAGGAATAGGTATGTGGGAAGGACATTCATTGAAGGGGAAAACAGGGCTGAAATCGCAAGGGAAAAATACAATGTGAACCGGTCAGTTGTAGAGGGCAAAAAGGTGATACTTGTTGACGACAGCATTGTGCGGGGCACGACAGGCAAAGCATTCATTGAAATGCTCAGGAAAAGGGGAAAGCCAAAGGAAGTTCACATGAGGGTAAGCTGCCCACCCATAAAATATCCGTGCTTTTACGGCACGGACATGTCAACCCTGCACGAGCTCACTGCCCCAAGGCACATGACGCTTGATGAGGTTCAAACCCAGGGCATTGATGCTTCAGAGAAGGCGATTGAAAAAATCGGCAAAGAAATGGGGCTGGACAGCCTTGTCTACCAGAACATTGAGGGGCTGAAGAAAGCCATACGCCTGCCTGAAGAAAGCGGCGGGCTTTGCATGGCATGCCTTACTGGGGAATATCCCACCGAATGCGGAAAAAAATTGTTCTGCAAGGCGCTCCAGGATTTTGTGAAAGACCCGAAGGGAAAAAGGGAAAGGACCATATAAATTTCCCAAAATTCAAGCTTGGTTGCCTGCAAAAAAAAAACGTTAGTCAATCCTGAACTCCAGCCATTTTACCTTTTTTTCTTCCACAAGCTGTTTTATCCGCCTTTGCCTCTGGCTCAGCGCGCTCGAAGCAGTCTTGAACTCGCAGAACACTATTGCGTTGTCGTCAAAGAGAACGCCGTCAATGGGATTGCCAATGAACCTGAATTGCTGCGGATCAAACGGAAAAGAGTCGATGAACGGAATGAACTGTTCTGTAAGCTGGCCGTATTTTACCGACTGGCTGTTTTTCCTGAAACGCAAATCCTCCAAAGCATGCCTTAGGGAAAAAACCATCTTGATCAGGAAAATCAGGGCAAGGAACAATGCTATTGAAAGGCCGAGCAAAAAGATTTCAAACAAGCTAAAACTGCCTCCGGATTTTATAGTAAAAGACCAATTTTTTGAACAATAAATTGTCTTTTACTTATAGCGAATGAGCAATAAATGTTCAATTATTGATGTCATTCGCTATAATAAGGGCAATGAGCAACACGGTTAAAAGTATTTGGTGCCTTCGCCCGTCAGGATGACAAGCTTGAAGTCCCTCTTGGATTCCCTTAGCGCGGCAAGCAGGGCAATGTGCTCTTTTCCTGAACCGCTGATCAAAGAAACGCATATTTCGTCCGTGCCGGGAAGCTTTTCCTTTATGGTGTCCTTAAGGATATTGAAGCCAGCCCTGTTGTTCACAATAATCCAGTCAACCTCTTTGCCAGGCGCAAAATTCTCCTTGCCCCAGTCATTGCCGACAATCAGGATTTTGTCCCATGCTTCCTCGCCGATAAGCCTTGCAATATGCCCCCATGTGCCCTTTCCTATTCCCAAAACAGCCAAAAGCGCCTTAGTCATTTCAAGCCCCTTAAAACAATATATAGTATATATTGGTGGCTGGAAAAAGCTTTTAAAACAGGGCTATTTTGCAATAAAAAATCCGCCTGTCTTTTTATAAAGGCAAAGCAACTCTTTTCCGCAATCCGGGGTTATGGCATAAAAGTCCATTGTTTCCAGCCTTACCGCAACAGCCGCCTTTGCCTCAACAAGCTTCTTCAGGGCAAGCCTAAGCGCCCTGTCACGCTCATTCGGAAAACTTTTCTTCAGGACTGCAATGCTTTTAGAGCCGGAGCCCAATTTTTCAAGAATATGCATTGCAAGGGCATCCTTGCACAGCCCAAAAAAACCCGGGTTTTTCTCAAGGAAAAGAACCAACTCGTCTTCAGGCTTCATGCGTAAAAAATACGCCAAGCTGCTTTAAATTGCTTTTGATACAAAGCAGCCGTCTGATTTGAAGCCCAAGGAATAATAATAGGGCCTTACGCCAAGACCACTTATGACAACAAGTTTCTTTGAGCCAAAACCCTGCAAGGCAAGTAGCTCGGCTTTCATCAGAAGCTTAGTGCCAAGGCCCCTGTGCTGCAATGCATGCTCTTTTCTTTCATGCAAAGGCAAAGGCAGGCCGAACACGCGCAACTCCCTCACAAGCGCGGCATTGCCCTGAAGCTCCTTCCTGAAAGGCGCATTGGGAATGCGCATCCTTGCAAAGCCGAAAAGGCACTCCCTTTTCCTGTCCTCCAAAGAAATGAAAAATTCCCTGCCAAAGCTCGCTTCATACTCCTCAACAAACATTTTTGCATTGCCAACGTCAGGCAGCCTGTTTTTTTCCGCAGACAACAGGCCTGCTTCCCTGCACCTTATGCAATTGCATTTTTTGCCTGCAGCATGCATTTCGTCCTGGACAATCTGCCTCAGGTTGCTTTTCTTCACGCCTGCGGCAATCAATTGCGCAGGAATGTCGCGCTGAATGCGCATAATCCTCACCCATCTTGGCACAATGCCCTTGGCATAAGAAAGAAGCTTAACAGCTTTTTCAGTTGAAAAAGGCTCATAGGCACCGAGCTTCCACCGCCTGTAAAGCTCTGTGCCCTCAATCACAAGGCAGGGGTATATCTTCAGGTTGTCGGGCCTGAAATCAGGGTTTGTGAAAAGCTGTTTCAAAGCTTTCTTGTCCTCGGCAAAAGAAACCGAGGGCAGACCAGGCATGTAATGGTAGGCCACCTTGAAGCACGAATCCTTCAGCAAGGCCGTTGCATTGACAACATCTGCAATTGAATGCCCCCTGTTTATCTCCCTGTAAACCCTGTCATAGATTGTCTGAACGCCAAGCTCACAGCGTGTTCCGCCAAAGCGCAGCATGCGATTTATCTCCGGCTTTCCGCAAAAGTCAGGCCTTGTTTCAAAAGTAATTCCGGCAATCCTTGTGGAACTTTTCTCAGCTGCCATTCTCGCTTTCTCAATGCTTTTTGCCCTTGAGCCGCAAATTGCATTGATTGAGGAAAGCATGAAGCCCTCCTGATAAGTCCTTGGCTGGCTTAAGAAAGTGCCGCCCATTACAATGAGCTCAACCTTTTCAGTGCTGTGCCCGCCCTCATTGAGCTGCGCAAGCCTTGATTCGACCTGCTTTTTCGGGCTGAAGCCGGAACTCAGGGCCCTCATTGTAGCCGGCTCCATGCCGGTATAGCTTTTCGGCGTTTGCTCGCCGGGCAAAAGGCTGCCCGGACAGTAGATGCATTTGCCAGGGCATTTATAGGGCCTCGCCATTATTGCCACAACCGCAATGCCGCTCAGGCTCCTTGTCGGCTTTGCCCTGAGGCAATTGAGCAAAGCATCTGTGCGTTTTTTTGCAAAAGAGAGAACTGTTGCATTGGAAGGCATGCAGGAAACGCCGTGCTTTTTGCAGAGCACAAGCTTTGCCTCGTTGAGCTCATCGGCGGAGTGAACAGCGCCTGACTCAATCACCCTGATAAGTTCAAGCGAATAAGCCCTGATTTTGTCCAACAGGAATACCACGCACTTCAGTTGAAAAGGCTGAGAAAGCCGCTTATAATGTAATAAGGGAGCGTTCCCGGGGAAAAGAACGGGAAGCCTGCCATGCCTGCCCTGTACATTCCGGCAAGCGTTGGCTTCACGCTAAGCTTCGCGGGAAAGGAAAAGCTTTTGCCGTTCAATGCAGAATGGACGTTGAATGAGAAGTTCTTTTCGCCATAGTAATAGGGCATTACGTCAAGCTCAACAGTTTTTGTCTCAAGCGGCGCAAGCTCTATTGCCCTTGCGGGAAACCAGTAGCTGGGCAGTGTGCTTTCCACTGAAACGGTGTGAGGCGCAATGGAATCATTGTTCAGCACAAGCGCAAACTTCGCCGGCTCACCCACTACGGCATCAAGGCCCAGGTTTTCAAACGAGGCGTCAAGCAGGCTGTCATTGACCGAAACAGTTGCATAAAAGCTTTGGTCAAAGGCAGGCTCGGAAGAATTGCGGGCAGTAAGCTTGATGCGCTGCGTGCTTGTGTCCGCATTCCTTGGAATTGAAATCATTGCAATAAGAGTCTTGTCGGTTTCAACTATTTTTGAGCCCCATCCCTGCGGGAGGATTGACAGGTCAACAGAGAAGGAATCCCATTCAGGGCCTGTGCCGCTCTTCTTCTTTATTACAACATTCATGGTTTCGCCGCCGGCAACCTTGCCGAAAAAAAGGGCATCAGAATCAGTGGGCTTAACTGTCTTGTCAACCGGTTCCACAAGGTAAACATCAGCAAAAGCCATGCCGACAAGCGTCAGAAGGCAAAATAGCACGAGAATTCTTTTAAACAAATGTAACCCCTTGTAATAATACACTTTGTGATAATTAAAAAAGGTATCTGAATGAAAGCAATTGCATTAAGTGACATACACGGAAGGGTAGAAAACCTTCAAAAAATAACGAAACTTATACAGGGCAGGGGTGTTGAGCTTGCCCTGATTGCAGGGGATTTGACCAATTACGGCGGCAAAAAGGATGCTGAAGCTATTCTTGGCATTCTTGAAGGCCTTGAAGTGATGGCAGTGCCTGGAAACCTTGATACAGCCGAGGTTCTTGGCTTCCTTGAGGAAAAAGGCATTTCCCTGCACGGGAAAAAGAAAAGGCTTGGAAAATGGGCTTTTGCCGGCTTTGGCGGCGGCCTCTTGGGGCAGCCCGGCGAGGTTGCATTCAAAGAGGAAGAAATCGAAAAAGCCCTGCTTGGGCTTCTCGAAAGCGGAAAAAATTCCGTGCTTTTGACGCACCTGCCGCCTTTTGGCACAAGCCTTGACCTCGGCATTGACGGCACGCACATCGGAAGCAGGGCAATAAGAAAGACTATTGAAAAAAAGCAGCCCTTGCTGCACATCTGCGGGCACTGCCACGAGGCCCCGGGAAAAGAAAAAATAGGCAAAACAACAAGCATTAACATCGGCGCCGTGAAGGATGGAAAAGCATTGCTGTTGGAATTCGGAGATGGGCTGGAATGGGAAAAAATACAAATTTAAGGTTTGAAATGATTAAGCAGCACAACAAGGCGGAATTTGAAAAGGCGGTTGCGGAAAAAAAAGCCGACAAACTGATCATTCCGCTTTGTTCTTTCATCAATTCCCTTCCGGAATTCTTTTCCAGCAGCAGCTGCGCGGGAAGAATAATGCTGCTGAAAACAGATGCAAAAGAAAGCAAAAGGGAAGCGGCATTCCATGCCAAATGGCACAGGAAAGTAAAACAGCCTGAATTGATGAGAGAAATCGGGAAAAAAACCGGCAGCCCTGAACTCTGGCTGAAACAGGAACCGTTCATCCTCCATTTGGGAACAAATAACCTTGCAAATGCAAACCGATTGCTGCAATGCTGCCGAAAAGCGGGAATAAAGCGCGCGGGAATAATGGTTGCTGAAGAGGAAAAATTCATTCTGGAAATCATCGGAACCCAAAACCTCGCCCTTCCGGTAAAAAAGAAAAACAATATCCTTGCGGAAGAAAAATATTTGAAGTTTGTTTTGGAAAAAGCAAACGCAAAACTTGAAAGAAACTATGCACTGCTGAAAAAATTTGAAAAAACGCTGAAGCAGGAACTGGAATGAAAGCGGAGGAAGGTTTTAAATATAACTTATAGTATAATTATATTGGTGATATAATTGCAGGAAACTATTGTAATTGCAAGGAAATGGGGAAACAGCATTGGAGTAACATTGCCAATCAACACTGTTGAAAAAGAGGGGATAAAGCCAAACGACAAACTGGTTCTGTGCGTACGAAAGATTGTTCCAATACAACAACTTTTTGGCATTGCAAAATTCAAGAAAAGCGGGCAGCAGCTGAAAGACGAACTAAAGAAGGGATGGGATTGAGAATCAAATGCTTCATGATGAGCATACCCCTAAAATTCCAAAGGAATGAATAAACACAAATTCACAAGAGCAGTGACAAAAAAAGCTTTGAAAAATACACTATTGCGGTTTATTTGCTAAATTGACAGCATTTGCTTTTTTAATCTCTTAAATTTTTTGTTAAAAATAATAGCCAGCAACACCGCCCTACCAACCCCAATGCGGTCTCTTATTTCTTGGCTCCACTGCCTAACAGACAGGTCTCTGGAAAGAGCGGTTTCGTTTTGGGCATCAACCCGTTGGTAACTCCTTTCCAAAATTTTTTCGAGCCTTTCCCGAACAAAATCTCTCGTTTCTTTATCACTTACCCCCATGGCATCAAGAGCATATTTTGCGGCTACCCTGCGCGCATTAACCAAAACATTTTCAATTATGGCAGCTTTTATCGTGTCAGGAAGTGTTGAATGCTGTTTAACCCTCCACACGCCATTGTTCCCCTTTAAACTAACCGCGGTTGGGTGGAGTTCTTCCAATACCATTCTGACCTTTTGTTTTTTAAAACTCGATAAAATATTGGCCGTTGTTTTCTTGTTTGGCCCAAACAAACCACTAAGAATAAGCGCCGCACCATGCTGCCTTGACGATTTTTTCAGAAGGATTCGTTTATTCATGCTTTGCCCTACTGTATCAAACTATTAACTTAGCGTGTTGAATATTAAAAACTTTTCTTTTTTTAACGCGTGTCACGCTCCATGCGTTATATAGCTGTTTGTTGTTGTGTGCTTATTCACCTCAATGAACAAACAGCGTGACTGTAAAAACAAACAAACCAAATTTAACAGGCTTTAAATGCCCACAAAAGTTTAAATATAACCTATAATATAATTATATTGGTGATATAATTGCAGGAAACCATCGTAGTAGCAAGGAAATGGGGCAATTCTCTTGGCGTAACAATTCCGAACAATGTTGCAGAAAAAGAAAAGATAATGCCAAACGACAGGGTAGTTGTTTCTTTTCGGAAAGCAAAATCTATTGAAAGCCTTTTTGGAACCCTTAAAACAAAAAAAACTGCGCAGGAACTGAAAGACGAAGCCCGCAAAGGCTGGGATTAAAATGCTTTTCTTCGCCGACAGCTATGCTTTAATTGATTTTGTCAAGGGCGCGCCAGCATACAAAAAATATTTTGTTGAACATGAAATTATAACAACAAAACTTAACCTGTTGGAACTTTATTACTCCGCAATGGCAGAGAGTGGTGAAGAAAAGGCTGAAGAGTATTTCAACCTGTTTTTAGCAAAAACAACAGAAATATCCGATGAAACCCTAAAAAAAGCAGCAAAGTTTAGGTTTGAGAACAAAAAAAGGGGAATTTCGTACATTGACGCGATTGGCTACCAAATATCACTTGAAAGAAAAATAAAATTCCTCACAGGCGACAAAGAATTCAAGGGACTGCCAAACGTGGAATTCGTAAAATGATTGAAGCACGGTCCATTTCCAAGGCAAAAGAAACCAATGCCAAAGGCAAAATCCGCCGATAGATTTTCAAGGCGCCGACTGCTTTCAAGAACGCTTGGCAGAAAGCCAAGGTGATTGGATTGAGCGAAGAGAGCAAGAGATTGTTTTTTGCGGTGAATTTGCCGCCTAGAGTGAAGCGCGAAATTGCGGAAAAAATCATGCCGCTTGTTCCAAATGAGGGCTGGAAAAAGGTTCCCGAGGAAAACCTGCATGTGACCCTGCATTTTCTCGGGCAATTGCCTGCCGAAGCCGTGGAAAGCCTGCGCGGCGAAGCCGAAGCCCTGAAGGGCTTTAAGGCATTTGAGGCGGAAATAAGCTGCGCCGGGCACTTCAGGGGAAACGTGCTGTGGCTTGGTTTTGGCAAAGGAAATGAAGAATTCAGCCGGCTGAACCAGGCACTGCAGCAGGCGATAGGAACGCATGACCCAAAATTTCACGCGCACATAACGATTGCAAGGAACAAGGGGGCTGAAAAAAAGCAGGCCCTGGCGATTGTGGAAAAAATCGGAAAAGAAATGAAGGCAATGAAAATTGCGGCAAAAAGCGTTGAGCTTATGGAAAGCAAACCAGGAAAATCCGGTTCGGAATACAGCAGGCTGTTTTCCATTCCTTTCACTCAATAGACACAGTAATCTTCTTGAGCACGGACTCGGGGTCAAAGTAATAATGCTGTATCAGCGCCTCAACCTCGCTTCTTTTCCTGATGCCCTGCTCAAGCATGAACTCCAAAATCTTCTGCCTTATGCGCATTTCCCTTGTGAGCTCGTTTTTTGCCATTCCGGCTGCGGTGGCAAGCTTTTCAAAAAGGCTGCTTGGCACCCTTGTCTTTACGGTTTGCCTTGTTTTTTCGTCAACCTCGTAAACATTGCTAAGCAAAACAGTTTCATCCATTCTTCCGACCTCTGTAACCTGCTTTATGCTGCGTACAATGCCGCTGCCCTGCGTGTAATGCCGTTCAAGCACAATAACCAGGTCAAGAAGGGGCAGCATCTGTTCCGGAACATTCATGGGCGCGTTCTTAAGGCGGAGCATCATTTCCCTCGCGCTGTTGCTGTGCAGCGTGCCCAAAATCCCCCTGTGACCGGTGTCCATTGCGACAAAAAGCGTTCCCGCTTCCTCGCTCCTCACCTCGCCCACAATAATCCTGTCAGGCCTCATCCTCAGCGTGTTCCTGAGCAAATCGTCCATTGAAACCGCGTGCACATCCTTTATTTTTGGCTTGGACTCCATCTGAATCCAGTTTTCGCGCTCCCCAAGGTCAAGCTCAATGGTGTCCTCTATCGAGACAATCCTGTCCTCAAACGGAATGAAAGAAGCAAGTACGTTCATTAATGTCGTCTTGCCGCTACCTGTGCCCCCGGTTATTATTATGTTCATTGGATGAAAGCCGAGACCCTGAACCATTATCCAAAGGAAAGCCGCAAGCTCTATGTCAACAGTGTTGTTTGCAATCAGGTCGATTATGGAAAGAGGAATCTTGCTGAATTTCCTTATTGTAAGCGTGTGGCCAAACGGGCTGACGTAATTGAAGGTTGCATTTGCCCTGCTTCCGTCAGGAAGCCTTGCGTCCAAAAGCGGATGTAGGTCGTTAAACTGCTTGTTTACTGTTGTTGAAATCCGCCTGATAGTGTCAAGCACGCCGCTTTTCTCGTCAACAAAAATGTTTGTTTTGCAGTTCCCGAATTTCTTGTGGAAAACAAAAACATTGCGGCCAAAGCCATTCACCATTATTTCCTCAAGCTGCGGGTCGGACATCAGCAGGCTCAGGTCGCCATAGCCCACGCTGTAATCAAGCACGTAATTTATAAACGCCTGCTTGTGCTCAATGCCCAGGGTTTCAACCATCGGCAAAATAGCCATTTTGAGCATTTCAACCTGCTTTGCGCTCGGAATGCTGTTTATGAGGTTGTTCACGTCAACAAAATTTATCACGCCGTTCCTGAACTGCTCGGAGACCGCCTGGTCTTTCACGCCGATTGAAGAAAACAGCGAACCCAGAGAAGAGGCCCTTGAAATCGCCTTCACCAGCAGCTTTGCTGAACGCAATTCATCCGGGGAAAGCTGCGGGCCAAGAATCTCGTAAAGGTTGTAGGGAAAACCCACAAAAATCTTTGACTCAGGCCTGCTTTCCAGCAGTTTGCCCTTAACTGTTTCAATCTTCGGCATGCAGACGGTAGTATATAAAACCAAATTCATATATAATAGTATTACCAAATTAGCCGTTGGAGAACTGAGCATGCGCAAAAAGCTTCTTGAACAGGTGCTGAAAAAAATAACGCCGGGAAAGCAGGAAAGAAAAAAGCAGGGCGCACTTGCTGAAAAGGTGATGGACCGCATCAGGAAAACGGGCGGCAAGCACGTTGACGTAATGCTTTGCGGCTCAAACGCAAGGGACACCCATTTGAAGGGAGACAATGACCTTGACATTTTTGTGCTTTTCCCGGAAAAGCTTTCAAGGCAGGAATTTGAGGAAGCAGGCCTGAGGATTGGAAAGCAGGTTTTCAGGGGCCACAAATGGGAAAAGGCATTTTCCGAGCATCCTTATATCAGGGGCGAAATTGAGGGCTTTGAGGTGGAAATAGTGCCAAGCTACAAGGTGAGCAGCGCAGAATTGAAGCAAAGCGCGGTTGACAGAAGCCCTTTCCACAACGAATACCTGAAAAAAAGGCTGCTTGGCAAAAGAAAAGGCGAGGCAAGGCTGCTAAGGCAGTTCCTCAAGGGCATAAAATGCTACGGCGCTGACACAAAGGCAAATTCAATACCAGGCTATGTTGTAGAGCTTTTGATACTTGAATACGGCTCTTTCATGAATGCAATAAAGGCAATTGCGGAATGGAAACAAGGGGAAGTGATTGACATTGAAAAATACTGGGGCGAAGAAGAGGCAAGAAGGCTTTTTCCCGATGCAGGGCTCGTGGTAATAGACCCTGTCGACCGCAACAGGAACGTTGCCGCGGCCTTGTCATTCAACCAGTTTTCGCGCATGGTTGCGGCATCAAGGGCATTTCTGAAAAAGCCAAGCGAGGCATTTTTCTTCGGAAAAAAAGAAAAGCCATGGCCTGTTCCAAAACTAAGGGCAATGCTGCAAAAAAAAGAGCTCATTGCGGTAAGGCTTGGCTTCCCAAAAAAAGCATTGGCTGACGTGGTTTGGGGCCAGATTCAAAGGCTTGCAAGAAAAGCCGAAAAGCAGATGCTTCTGAACGGCTTCAATGTAATAAGAAGCGAGGCCTGGACAGACGAAAAGGACGCAATAGTCCTTGTGTTTCAGGTAGAGTCAAGGCAGCTGCAGAAAAGCGTGGCAAAGCAGGGGCCGTTTGTCACTGACGGAAAAAACAGCCAGGCGTTTTTGAAGGCGCACCCGCGCGTGATAGCAGGCCCGAGAATAGAGCAGGGCAGGTGGGTAATAGAAATTCCGAGAAAATACACGCACGTTGAGGGCTTTCTGAGGGAATTCCTCAAAAAAGAAAAAAGGGCCGACACAGGCAGCCTGAAAAAAGCCCTGAACAAAACATGCAGCATACTTGAAGAAAAAAACATTGCGGAAATGTACAAGAAAAACAGGGAGTTTGCCGAATTCCTCACAACATACCTCAAAGGCGAAGAAGAATTTTTGGCATACTGAAATCAAATTTCTTTTTCCGACACAACCTTTATGCCATTCCTTAAAAGCAGTTCAGCCGTTACGCCGTTGCCTTCA
>Ga0265296_1002416_pt1 | contig 18915 bp, 19 predicted proteins | sample MunlanPumphouse1_FD_189073 | JGI IMG/M metagenome (GOLD analysis project Ga0265296, IMG submission 189073) | Groundwater microbial communities from a municipal landfill in Southern Ontario, Canada - Pumphouse #1 | ecosystem: Environmental > Aquatic > Deep subsurface > Groundwater | place...
TCCAGCGACGCGCCTATGGACTTAAAGATGAAGAATATCTGCGGCTGAAAGTGCTGACTTGCATGTTAAAAGAAATTTAACTCCAAAATTATTCAAATATTTACCCACACGATTTGGAGAAGAGCCAAAATTGATGATAAAGGAAATTACATTGCTTATGGTCCGTTGGCTCGAGCGTTGATCGGCAAACAAACTTCGCGTGATGAAACAACCGGCCAAGGCGGAATTTTTTACATGGATGAAATGAACGGCTATCCGGCCGACGGCCTGCGTGCTTTAATCAAACAAATTTCCGGCCTTAAGCCGGGCGACACGATTTCTTTTGCCGCTTGGGAAGGCAAACGAGAAAAAGTCGCGCCGGGTTTTATGTTTGTCGGATCCGCTAACTTGCTTTCGTCCAAGCACCCTGATCGCCCTGATTTGCCCAACGAGCTTAAGCGCGAGTTGGCTCCGTCATCGTTCGAAGTCGATTATCCGCCGCAAACGCCGGAAGATCCGGAATTTTTTGAGATGTGCTTGTCCGCTCTTATGGATAACAATGGACGGGTTCGGGCAAATACTGATGAACTCGCGCCTTCGTATAACGAATTAGTCGATTCAGATAAAAAAATAAAAACTTTTGAATTATCCGCGGCCAAAAATTCCGGCGGGGCTTTGTGGCGTTTCGCCCAAATGGCCGCCGAAATTCAGCGTTGTTATAAACTAATCGAAGGCGCGGAGCGAATTGACGGCGCGCCATTTGACCCGGGCGTGGCTTTGGCCTGGCTTGCCGAATATCGCAAAAGCGCCGGCCGGCGCGGCGAGACGCTGCAAAATTTTTTAGCGCAAAAATTGGAACAGTGGGTTGGCGGCAGCGGCCAGAGCGGCCAAAAATTGTTTTCTCCGCCGGACATTAAACGGCTGCGAGAGATTTATAATGCTTACGGTTTAGATATTACGTCGGTTTCAACCCCCCTTGATGTCGCTAAACAAAAAATTTTGACCTCGGCGGAAATCGGCCGTCTTTCGCCGCGCGTACCCAGGCAGCCGGAACATATTCGCCAAGATGTTTTGCCCGAGCAGTCAGAGATTTATTTTGAAGACGGTTCAACTAAGGCGTTTAGAGCCGAGTCGCGTGAAAATTTTATTCCCGGTACGGCCTGGACAAAAAAAGTCGGGAATATGGGAGAAAACTTTGTTTTCAAAGGAGTGACTCAAGACAATGTTTTAATTTTTGAAGGAGCAAACGGTTTGGGTGAAATTTTTACCGTTAGTGAAGCGAAAACTGAATTGGAAAAGGTAAAATTACTAAAAATCGAAACCAGACGAACCAAAGAAATTCGCGAACTTTTCGGCCAGAATTTTTTCGGCCCAGAGCAAGTCGAGAAGGCTTTTACCATTCGCGATCAAAATAACAATGAGGTTAAGTTAGTTGATTTCTCGCCAGAACAGCGGCGGCAAGTTAAACAAATGCTGGTGGAAAAATTAAACGAGCCGGACATTCAAGCGTTTCTTCAAAAGCCGGAAAACCAAACGGACATTAAAAACGGTAAATATCTTTTAATTTTGCGCGCGCCGCAGGTCGGTTCCATAAAAAAAATGTTTGAGCTGTTACAGCCGGATATGGAGGCCAAAGGCCAAGGAAAATTATTATTCAAAGTGGACTGGTATGCTACCGATTCGCTTTTTACTTCCACTACTTGTCCTTTTGAATGGAAATTCGTTACCAAAGAAGTTGTTCCTTTGACATTAGGTTTGCAACATCAACCAATGACCGAAGCGCTGGCTGCGGAAGCGCGACGAGTCGGTTTTAATCCGGGCAAAATTAAGCGTCGCGCGCCAGTGGAAACGGTTTTTGATTTTTTAACCGTTTTAAGAACAACTAACGGCCGAATTTTATTGAATAGATTCGATTGGTCTGATATTCGCTCCTCGGACGGCGACTTCGTCTATGTCGGTTGCGGTGGCTCCGGCGGTCTCAGCGTGGACTGGAGGACTCCCGGCAACTCGAGCGGCGACCTCGGGGCGTCTCTCTCCCGCTGACGGCTTGTTGGTTCCTTGGCCTCTTGAATTCTTGGATACTTGGAATAAAATGGTGATTGTCACGGCTTTTCGAATCACCGCAAGCCAGCGGATTGGTTGGCCTTGGCAAAAACCAACAAGCCATGCTGCTTTCCGTGGCGGGTAAGGGCAGATAATCGGTTTTATAAAATCGATTATCGCGTGTTTTGGGGCAGCCGCGGAAAAATTCGCTCCTCGGACGGCAACTTCGTCTATGTCGGTAACGGTGACTCCGACGGTCTCAACGTGAACAGGAGGACTCCCGACAACTCGAACGACAACCTCGGGGCGTCTCTCTCCCGAAGCATGATTGGTTGCGTGAAAAGAAACCGCCTATTGCGGTTTTTTTTCCGGATTTTGCAACGAACGAATCCAACCGCCGATCATTTTCCCGATTTCCGACAGTTCGCTTTCCAAAACAATATATTCTTTTTCTTCCAATATTTCGATCGCTCGCGCCAATCTGACCAGAATTTTAATCAAGTCCAGTTTTTCACTGGCTTTCCAAAGTTCGGTTATTTTATTTTGTCCGGTTAAGAATTCGGCTTTTTTCGCGATAACAACGATTTCAACCAATATTTTAAAACATTCTTGCCCCAAAGAATAGCGGTCAAGTTTTGGAAATTTTTTCGATCGTTGGTGCCATTGGACGCTGAAGTCGAAAATTCTTGAAAAAATTGCCGCGTTTTTGGAAAAATTATTTGGTATGGACATAGAACTTTTTGATAAAATTATTTCATTGGAAAATTTATTTGACGCTTATCGTGAATTTCAACGCGGCAAACGGTCGCGTCGCGATGTTTTGGAATTCGATTATTTTTTGGAGGATAACATTTTTTCCTTGCGCCAGCGACTTTTGGACGGCTCGTGGCAGCACGGCGGTTATGAAACATTTACTGTTTGCGATCCCAAACCGCGAACTATCCACAAAGCCTCGGTATCGGATCGTATTTTACACCATGCCGTAACCAGAGTGTTGGAACCGATTTTTGAACCGTCATTTATTTACGATAGCTGGTCGTGTCGCGTCGGCAAGGGTAATATCGGCGCTGTCTTGCGAGTCGAAAGTTTTTATCGTCGCTTGTCGGACAAAACGCGCGAGCCGATTTGGGCGCTTAAACTCGATATCAAAAAATATTTCGCCAATGTTGATCAAAATATTTTATTGCGTTTGATCGGTAAAAAGTTTTCCGATGAGCGAACAACACATTTGATTAAAAATATTATTGGAAGTTTTCCGAAAGGCTTGCCGTTGGGAAATTTAACCTCGCAACTTTTCGCCAATATTTATTTGAATCCGCTTGATCATTTTATAAAAGAAAATTTGCGGGGGAGGTTTTATCTTCGTTATTGCGACGATTTGCTGCTTTTGAGTTCCAATCGCGAACAACTAATCGAAGCAATCAATTCAATAAGAAATTTTTTGGCGATTGAGCTTGATTTGGTGTTATCACCGCAAAAAATTTCACTTCGACCTTTTCATCATGGTGTTGACTGGCTGGGTTTTGTTTTGTTTCCGACTCATCGAGAGTTACGGCCTGGAACAAAAAGAAGGCTTTTGTCTCGATGTTCCGCCTTGACTTTTGGTTATTTAGACGGGCGTGTTTCTCCGGAATACCTGCAAGCGTCTTTAATTTCGGTTTATGGCATGTTATGCTTAGGGAGACATGGCGAAGATCGAAAGCTTTTGGCGTGTCTTATGAAATGTTTGTGAATTAAGTTTTTTTGAGATATGAATAAAAACAATCAAAATTCATTGGCGATTTTTGAAAATTTTAAAATTCGTCGATATTACGACGAAAAAACGGAAACCTGGTATTTTTCGGTTATTGATATTGTCGCGGTTTTAATTGAGCAAAAGGATTTTAAAAAAGCCAAAAGTTATTGGACAACCCTTAAAAATCGCTTAAAAAACGAGGGAAGCGAAGTGGTCACAAAATGTGACCAGTTGAAAATGTTGGCCCAAGACGGCAAAATGCGTGAAACCGATGTGGCAAACGTGGAAATACTTTTGCGCCTCATTCAGTCGGTTCCCAGCAAAAAAGCCGAACCGGTCAAGTTGTGGTTAGCCAAAGTCGGTTATGAAAGAATGCAAGAAATGTCTGATCCGGAAAAGGCTTTGAACCGTTCGCGAGATTATTGGCGGCGATTAGGTCGAAGTGAAAAATGGATTCAATTGGTAAAAGTATTATTACCGGTGAAAATTTTTTGCCTTTGGAAAAATAATTTATGCCTTTTTCTGAAAGTAGAAACTTGCCGCAAGAAGTCTTAATTGAACAACGGGAATCGAAAATCCTCGCCGCTTCAAAGGAAATTATTGAAGATTCTTTGAAATCGCCGGAGGCAATTGATGGTTTACGAGCTTGGCGCGGGTTGGATAATTTGGGGTCAACGGCTAAAAAAGCTCGGCGGTTTTTTGACAATCGAGCCGCGGAAAAGCGGGCTGATTTGCCAATTGGCGCGTTGCCGAAGCCGATTGATCGTGCGGAAGAACTTTTGTTTTTGACGGCTGATCGTTCTTTTTCGACTCGACCGGAAGTGGCGCGGGTATTCTCTAATTTATCGTCCGTTTCTTCCACCGAAGGGACGGTTAATGTTTTTGATTTGTTGTCTTCGGACAAGGTTTCTTTTCAAACCAAAATTGAGTGGTTCAGATCGCGCCTTTTACCGGCTTTGAGATTTTTGCAAAGCCGCGATTTGGTCGAGTCGCGCGGCAAAGCCGAAGCCGAGCTCGAGTTACCTCCGCCGTCTGAATCGGATTTGATTCCTCCGCCATCAAGCGATTCGTTGGAACCGTCAATGGATGAAATGGAACAAAGCAAAGAAGGCGAAAATCGCGGTTGGTTCACGGTTCGGCCGTTTTATGGCGGGTATTATCGGGGCAGTGATTTTGAAGAATGGGATGCTGCCAATTTATGCTGGTTAAAAGGGCAGCGAAAATTTACAAAACTTGAAACCATCATCGTTTCCGAGGGTGCTCGGCGAGTAATAAGCGGCGCGGCCGGTTTGGATCATACGGATTTGCCCGTGCCGTACGGTTTTATACCTGATGTTAGAACCTTGATTCCGTCGAGTGATTTTTCAATTGATTTTGATGGACGCGGCGGTTATGGCTTGGTAAATCGGAGCGGTGCAATCGCCAGATTTTCCGTTGAACTTGTCTCGGCGGCTCGTTCGCTTGGCGGCGAGGGAGTGGAAGCAGGTTTCGGTGATTTTGTTTTGTCCGCGGAAACGGAAAATTTTTTGGCCGAGATTAAAGCTTCCAATATTCCTGCTGCCGACATGGCTCGCGCCGTCAAACAATTCGTCAGAAAAAATTTGAAATATTCCAACGAATCGGCCATGAATAAAGTTTATCGTTCAGGTAATCCGCAAGAATATTTTTCGCGGATCGAGCAAAACAAAAAAGCCGACTGCGATGTGGCCAATACTTATTTTATCGCCTTATTATCAAAACTCGGGATTAAAGCGCGACTGATTTCCGGTCATTATGTTAAGACAAAAGATCGCGCCGGTTCGGCCGTTTTATCTTCTGGCACGGCGCATGCGTGGAGTGAAGTTTGGGATGGTACTTCATGGTTGCGGTTAGATGCCACGCCGCCCGGCGATCCTGATATGGACGACGAGGAAACCGATGAGAAACCCGACAATGAGATAAATGAAGGTGATTTTGGCGAACAAGAAGCCGAAGAAATTTCTGATCAAGATTTGGAAAAAATGATTGAAAAGGCCAAAAAAGATTTAGCCGAACGCGCCGCGGCCGAAGCCGAAGCCAAAGAAGATCCGGCCGCTAAATTTGCCAAAGAAGCCGAATGTTCGGTTGAGGAAGCGCGACAGGTTTTATCGCAAATCGAAGCGGCGCGCGGCTTGCGTGACAAAAGCGGCCGGCTTATCCGTCAGCGGCTGTCCGAAGAATTCAGAAAAATCATTCGTGAAAATTTAGTCGAGCAATTGCGCTATATCGCGCCGGTGCGCATGTCCGAAGCCGATGATTTGGATAATCCAGTGGAGGCCTGGATTGATATAAAAACCGGCGTGGCTGATCCGTCCGGCTTTGCCAAATATCGGCAGGAAATTAAACGCGAGCAAAACTATGGCGGATTTGACGCGATTTTTGTCGTGGATAAAAGCGGCTCGATGACGGAAAGCGATCCGCAATCCGGCGCGGCCAAGTGGCAAGGTCAGCAAAAATTCGTTTTTTTGTTTCTTGATTCGCTTTTCGCCGCGGCCGATGAACTGCGGCGAATGAAGATAAAACTTATCGGCTCACTTGATGTTCGCGTCGGGCTGGTCAGCTTTGCCGCTAGTGGCGCGACGATTGAGCTTCCGCTTTCTGATGATTGGAAAGCCAAAGAACAATTAACCGTTTGGCGTTCTTTGCAACAAAATGTCGGCGGCGGCACGCCTGATCACCTTGGTTTGCGAGCGGCCGGCAAAATGCTGGCCGTGGCCGACGAAACAAGCGGCCGAAGGGATAAAAAACGATTGCAACTTGTCTTGGTTTCCGCCGACGGCGGCAGTGATAACAAAACAGCGACCTTATCGGCCAAAGAAAAATTAAAACAAGCCGATATCGTGGTTAAAGCCGCCGGCATCGGCGCCGGAGCGCGCGCCATCGAGGCGGCTTATTATCCTGATGGTAAAAATTTGTCGAGTTTTTCCGAAGTGGCCGACTGGGCCGCCGGCCATGTTATTTCAGAAATTCAAAAATTGTATCCTAAAAAGATTAAGAAATAACTTATGTTTGACACCACCGCTGAACTCAAAAATATCTTCCAAGATCGTCTGAAAGAACACGAACCGCTTTTCAAACACACCAATTTTCGCATTGGCGGGCCGGCGCGCTGGTTTGTTGAAGCCAAAAGCGCGGATGAGATTATTAAGGCGATTCAATTAGCTGAAACAAATGGTATTAAATGGTTTGTCATGGGCGGGGGAGCGAATATTCTTGCCAGTGATGTTGGATTCGATGGTTTGGTCATCCAGCTGGCTATGCGTGGCTATAAAATCGACGGCACCACTGTAGTGGCTGAAGCCGGAATGCTGACCGGCGCTTTGGCGCGAGCCACGGCCGAGGCTGGCCTCGCTGGTTTCGAATGGGCCGTGACTCTCCCCGGTACCATCGGTGGTGCAGTTCGTGGCAATGCCGGATGTTTTGGCGGGGAGATGAAAGACGTAGTGAAAGAAGTTTTGGTGTTACGAGATGGAAAACCAGTGGCGCTTTCTTCTGGTGAATTGGCTTTTGGTTATCGCGAATCCTCGGTCAAGCATTCAAAAGACATTATTCTTTCGGTCACGATGGAGTTGGCGCCAGGCGACTCGGCCGCGTTGAAAGTCAAAATGGACGAACAAATCGCCAAGCGAAAAGCCGCCCAACCTTTTTACGGCGGTTCGGCTGGTTGTATTTTTAAAAATTACGAAATCAAGGACGATGAGCTCGATCGTTTAAAACAAGAGGCCGATATTCCTTCCGAGATGTTGGCGAGAAAACAAATTTCCACCGGCTGGCTTGTCGAGCAAATGAATTTGAAGGGTAAACAAATCGGCGGGGCGAAAATCAGCGATGAGCACGGCAACTTCATCGTCAATCTCGGCTCGGCCACTGCTGATGATGTTATTCAGCTTATTTCTTTAATCAAAACAAAAGCGCGCGATCGTTTTGGTATTCAGTTGGAGGAAGAAGTGGAATACCTCGGCTTCTAAAATGTGCTACAATAATTTTGTAATTAATTAAACTTTTTTTTATGCGCATTATTTCCGCCAAAGCGACCAACATGGAGATGACCGAGGCCATTAAGGCTTATGTTGAAGAAAAATTATTGTCATTGGATAAATTAATGGTTGATTTTCGTCCCGAACCCGAAGTTTCGATCGAGGTCGGAAAAACTTCCGAGCATCACGCCAAAGGACCGTTCTTTTTTGCCGAAGCCAATCTGTCTGTGCCTGGCAATGTTTTGCGCGCGCGAACCGAAGTGGAAGATTTATACGAAGCGATTGATTTAATGAAGGATGATTTGCGCCGGCAGGTGGTGGATTTTAAAAACAAGTTGGTGGATGACAAAAAGGAACCAAGGCCGGATAAAGTTTATGTATAAAAAAATTATTATTGACGCCAAAAAAGCCGCCAACGCCATTTTCCGCCATCCGTGGATTTTTTCCGGAGCGATCGTCAGTAAAGATTTTGATTTGAAACACGGTTCATTGGTTCAAGTCGAGGATCCTAACGGCCGTTTGCTGGGTGTCGGAACTTATTCGGCCGCTTCGTCCATTGCCGTCAGACTTTTATCTTTTAGCGAAGCAACGATTGATAAGAATTGGTTTATTGATCAGTTGAGAAAAGCCGATGAAAAACGCCGGCTTTTTGGTTTTGGTTCTAAAGGCGAAACTACCGGCTATCGCGTGGCTTTCGGTGAAGTTGATGGTTTGCCCGGTTTGATTGTCGATCGCTTTGACGAGGTTTTTGTTTTTCAAATCGCCACGGCCGGTATGGATGCTTTGCGAACGGAAATTGTTGAGGCGATTAAAGAAGTTTTCGCGCCTCGAACGATTTATGAGCGCAGCGATCTGCCATCGCGGCGCGAGGAGGAACTGGCCGACGAGGTTGGTTTGCGCTTTGGCGAAGAAATCAATCAGGTTGAATTCAAAGAAAACGGGATGAAATTTTTGGCCGAGGTGGCGAATGGGCAAAAGACCGGTTTTTTTCTTGATCAGCGCGACACTCGAACGGCGATTCGAAAGTTAGCCAAAGGGCGAAAAATTTTGAATATTTTTTCTTATACCGGCGCGGCAGCTGTGGCCGCTTTGCTGGGCGGTGCGACCTCGATATTGAATATAGACAGTTCGGACAAAGCTTTGGCTTCGATAGCCGATAACGCCAAGTTAAATAAAATTTCAACGAAAAAGTTTTCCACTGAACAGGCTGATGCTTTTACCTGGCTTAGCGCGCGTAATGAGCCAGAATACGACATGGTGATTGTTGATCCGCCGGCGCTTATTAAATCTCGACATGATTTGGAAGAAGGAAAAAAAGCTTATCATTTTGTAAACCGCGCGGCCATGCGCCTGGTTAAAAATGGCGGAATTTTTGTCACTTCAAGTTGTTCGCATTATTTGACCGAAGAAGATTTAGCCTTTACTTTGCGCCGGGCTTCAGTGCAAAACAATCTTAATCTTTCGCTTCTTCAAGTTATTCGCCAGCCCTCTGACCATCCTTTTTCCGTGTATTTTCCCGAAGCGGCTTATTTAAAAACTTTTGTCTGTCGGGTTGGGCGATAATATGTTTTTATAAAACAACCGGTCGAACAAGGGTTCGGCCGATTTTTCTATTGACACTTTCGATTTTATGTGTAAATATGTGGCGTTCTTTCCTTTGGCCGCCGATTAGCGTCGTTCCTCTTTAAATTAAGAGGAGATCTTCGGCATGGCGGCCACTCCTTCGGGGCGAGCGAAAGCATGATTATTTAGAAGATGATTGGATTTCTGCTCGCCCCCTCTTTCCAGTACCTTGATGGGTTTTGGAATGAGGGTTTGTAGACTGGAATTCTTTAAAAGAGTCATGTCGCGGTAGACCCTCACCTTTTGGCTGCTGTTTTCACTTCTTTCTCTATTTCGGAAGTACCATGAATTAGCAGCCAACCTTTTGGCCGTCGAATACAGAAGTTTCTGTTATGGAAGTTGTGCCGACTGACGGCCATCCCTTTGGGGCGAGCGATGAGCGGACTAACTAGCAAGATGCAGATGTCCCTGCTCGCCCCCTTTTCTCGGGGCTTTCCACGAAACCTCGAGATAAGGGTGTATTGCTGAAGATAATTTTTTTGTAGTGCAAGTTACGCCCTTTCCTTTTGGCCGCTGTGTACTCACACTTTCCGTCAGTCATGGAAGTTACCAGTGCTAGCGGCCACCCTTTGGGCGAGCGATCCTTCTCGTGGCTTTTGCTTCCCCCGCCACTGCTCGCCCCCTCTTCTCGGTACTTTTCAGAGTTTCGAGATGAGGGTTCGTATGTTGCAGTTTCGATAGAATACTCAATGTTTGAGCCCTCACCCCTTGGCTGCCGATGTGGATCCTTTCCTATATATGGAAGTTGTACCAAGTGGTGGCCACCCTTTGGGCGAGCGTTTCGTTATTTAACTTGCGTTGTAACGAAGAATGTTCGCCCCCTCTTCTCGGTACTTTTCAGAGTTTCGAGATGAGGGCGCGATAAAATTTTTGCGCTCTTGCCAGGCCGAGGTTCTCGGCCGTTCGTTCAAGCGAGAGAAACATGAACTCCAATCGAATTGTGGCGATTCGCATTCGTTCGCTCCGAACCACCGAGGGTGAGGCCAGGCCCAGCGAGGCCTGCGTCCTGAACCTCGACAGCCAGTCCGAACGCTTCGACCTCTGCGACCAGCAGGCCGAAGTCGACTTCCTTCTCGGCATCATGCCCAGGGCCTGGCGCAAGGTCGAGGCCGGCGAGAACATCATTCTCTCCACCTTCGCTCCGCACCACCTGAAGTGGGTGGGGCTGGAGCCCGACAAGGTCGAGGTGGCCAGGGTCGAAGGTCGAATCCTACGCGAGGAACCCCAGAAGAAGGGTACGCCGTCGCTCTGGTTCGTTCTCGATCAGATCTCGGTCGGTCAAATTGGGCTCAAGCCCGGCGACCGCGTGGCCATGATGTACGGCGGAGCCGGTGAACTGTTCGCCCGCGACATGGTCGAATACTGGAACGGTGAACTCGCCATCTGGCGCATCACCCCGCACAAGTTCAAGGCCCTGCGCGAAGCCGCCGACCAGAGCAAAGACAACGATGTCGAGCTCTTGGCCACGACCTTGCGTGATCACCCTGAGTTTTTCCACCTCATGCGGCCCATCGATGGAGCCACAGCTACATTGAGCGTGGTTTTCGACTCGCGTCAGGAAGCCATGAAGCAGCGTATCCGTGCCGGCAATCGCCTAGCCGGTCGAGCACGCAACGCCCTGTTGCGCGAAAGGCGGGCCGGACACCCGGTAGACACCCTCGAGGTCGCAGTCGAAAAGGTCAGGGCTTCGGATGCTTTGTACCGCAACCTACTGGCCGAAGAAGCACGAGCCGAGAAGGACCTGGCCGAACTGCTCGACAAGATCGAGATCTGGAAGGTCGTGTCCCCGGTCAAGGGTCTCGGGGTTTCCATAGGCTCGCGCATCATCGCGGCCGTCGGCGACATCCGCCGCTTCATGGTCGAGCCGAACAAGGCCGAGCTGGCGCCTCTCAAAGCCGAGCTTGACCGCCTTATGCAGGCCGCCGACTACCAGACCACCAAAGGACTGATGAATCAGTCAGTCCTGGCCTCGGCCAAGAACGGCTTCGAGCGCACTGTCCTGGCCCGTGGCTTCTGTCTCGAGAATGATATGACCAGTGAAGCCGAGCTTCTTCAACAGGCCCTCGAGATCATGAAGCAGATCCGTCGGCTCGAATGTCGGGCCAATGGTGAATCCATGTTCGTTGCCTACTGCGGTTTGCATGTTCTGCCAGACGGTCGCTTCCCGCGCCGGCGTAGCGGTGAGACCTCCAACTGGAATCCGGTGGTGCGGCAGGCCTTCTTCTTATTGACCGAGCAGTTCAATCGCCGGCCGGATACGGAATGGGGCAAGAAGCTCCTCGCGAACAAGGCCGGACTCAGAGCGCGCCACCCCGACATTGTCATCGAGAATAACAAGAAGCGCTACACCCCCGGGCACATCCTCAAGATGGCTCGGTGGCGCACGGCCACCCAGTTCGCGCGGTGGTTCTACCGCGAGTGGGTGAAACTCGAACGCGCCAACTAGAACTTCGTCTCGAGTCCTTACGACTCAGCCGGCTGAATGAAGGTTCGGCCGGTTTTTTTTCTTGCCACGCCGTAGCTCGGCCTGTCCTCCGTAGTCCTACGAAGGAGGGCGAAGGCTGGTTGCTTTTTTTCGTCAGAAACCGCATAATAGGGGGCGTTATGAATAAAATAAATCAAACAATTTTTGCTTTTATTGATAGTCAAAATTTAAATCTGGGTGTTAAGAGCCAGGGGTGGCTTCTTGACTTCAGTAGGTTTAGAATTTTTTTAAAAGATAAATATGGAGTTGAACAGGCTTTTTTATTTATTGGTTATGTAAGAGATAATCAACATCTTTATACTCATTTACAAAAAGCAGGGTATATTTGTGTTTTTAAGCCAACTTTGGAAATAAACAAAAACAAGACTATAAAAATCAAGGGGAATGTTGACGCTGAATTGGTTTTGCATACCATGATCGAATTTCCAAATTACGAAAAAGCCATCATCGTATCCGGTGATGGCGATTTTCATTGTTTGATTGAATACCTTGAACAACAAAACAAATTGTTTAAGATTATCGTTCCTAATTTTAAGTTTTCATCCCTTTTGAAGAAATTTAGTCAGTTTATCGTCAATATTGGTTTGTTTAAAGATAAACTAAAAAAATAAAATAAAAAGAGGCATTCCCGCGGGACGAAACCCTTTGGTAGTCCTCTCATCGTGATAACTTAATTATAAACCATTGATGGCTAATTTGTCAAGAAGCAGTTATGTCTAACTTATTTAATCTCATTTTCGGCGATCCTAACAAAAAAGTTTTGGCCAAACTTTACGAACGAGTCGAACAAATCAACTCGTTCGAACCGGCCGTGACCGCGCTGTCTGATGAACAGTTGAAAAATAAAACCGTTGAGTTTCGCGAGCGTCTGAAAAACGGGACAGTCCTTGAAGATTTGTTGCCCGAAGCTTTTGCCACGGCTCGCGAGGCCTCGCGCCGCGTTCTCGGCCAGCGTTATTATGACGTCCAGCTTATGGGCGCTATTGTTTTGCATGAGGGCAATATTGCCGAAATGAGAACCGGTGAAGGTAAAACCCTTACGGCCACGGCGCCGCTTTATTTAAACGCGTTGGAAGGAAAGGGTTGCCATCTTGTCACGGTCAACGATTATCTCGCCAAACGCGACTCGGTTTGGATGGGTCAGGTTTATCACGCTCTCGGTCTCACTGTCGGTTGCATTCAGCACGATCAGGCTTTTGTTTATGATCCGGCTTATCAACACACTGAGACGACCGAAGGCGAACATGATAAAGAAAGAGATTCCACCGGTTCGTTCCGCGTGCATACCGATTACTTGCATCCTTGTACTCGTCGCGAGGCCTATGAAGCTGATATCACTTACGGCACCAACAATGAATATGGTTTTGATTTTTTGCGCGACAACATGGTTTACGCTTCCAAACAAATGGCCCAGCGTCCTTTGCATTACGCCATTGTTGATGAAGTCGACTCGATTTTAATCGACGAAGCCCGCACCCCGCTCATCATTTCCGCGCCAGCCGAAGAGTCGACTGATTTGTACACGCGTTTTGCCGCGGCCGTGAAGTTTTTGAAAGAAGGCGAGGATTATAATATTGATGAAAAAATGCGCTCGGCCGCTTTGACGGCCGAGGGTATTGCCAAGCTTGAGAAGACATTGAACATTGAAAACATTTACGCTGGCACTGGTTCCGAAGCGCATCATGCCGAAGAAGCTTTGCGAGCGCAGGCTCTTTATCGATTGGATAAAGATTACGTGGTTAAGAATAATGAGGTAATTATTGTCGATGAATTTACCGGGCGTCTTATGGAAGGCCGTCGTTATTCCGAGGGACTGCACCAAGCCATCGAAGCCAAAGAAGGCGTCAAGGTTCAAAATGAAAGTGAGACTTTGGCCACAATCACTTTTCAAAATTATTTTCGCATGTATCAGAAGCTGGCCGGTATGACCGGTACGGCCGCCACCGAAGCCGAGGAGTTTGGCAAAATTTATAATTTGGAAGTCACAACCATTCCGTCAAACAAAGTTTCGCAGAGAGACGATAAGACTGACCGTGTTTACAAAAATGAAGTTGGCAAATTTACGGCCGTGTCTCGCGAAGTCAAACGTCTGCACGAAAAAGGCCAGCCGGTTTTGCTTGGCACAATCTCGATTGAAAAAAACGAAATGTTGAGTCAGCTCCTGACTCATGAAGGCGTGCCGCACAACATTTTGAATGCTAAAAACCACGAGCGCGAGGCCGAGATTATCGCCCAAGCCGGTCGCGTTGGCGGCGTGACTTTGGCCACCAACATGGCCGGCCGCGGCGTGGACATTATTCTGGGCGGCAATCCGCCGGATAAAGTCGAGGCCGAGAAAGTTAAAAGTCTCGGCGGCCTTATCGTCATCGGCACCGAGCGCCACGAATCGCGCCGCATCGATAATCAGCTCCGCGGCCGTTCCGGCCGCCAGGGCGATCCGGGCGCCACGCAATTCTATGTTTCCATGGAAGATGACTTGATGCGCATTTTCGGTTCTGATCGCGTCAAGGGCATGATGGATCGTTTGGGGATTCCCGATGATCAGCCGATTGAAAATAGTATGGTCACTTCGTCCATTGAAAAAGCTCAACATCGCGTTGAGGGCCACCACTTTGACATTCGCAAACATTTGTTGGAATACGACGACGTCCTTAACAAACATCGCGAGATTTTATATTCTCGCCGCCGTGATGTTGTCGCGGCCTTTGAAAACGAAGATCCCGAAACACTTAAAAATAAAATTTTGGAAATCATTGAAGATGAAATCGAACAAGTGGTTATGTTTCATACCGGCGAGACCGTGGAAAAGAAAGCCGGCGACTTCAATCCTAAGGAAATTATCGAAGTGGTGCAAACCATGATCCCGCTTTCAGCCGAAGCGCGAAAAAAACTTGAGGCCTGCGCCATGGGCGAAGGCAAAGAAAAACTGGCTTTGGCCACCGGACGCACCAAGATTATTGAAACCGTTGTCGAAGCCGCGCGCGAGTCTTACAAATTAGTCGAGGAAAAGATTGGCGACCCGGCCAAACTAAAAGAACTTGAACGAAACGTTATCTTGCGTTCCATTGATCGTTTATGGATTGATCATCTTTCAGCCATGACCATGCTGCGTACCGGTATTGGCCTGCGTGGTTATGGTCAAATGGACCCGCTCGTTGAATACAAAAAAGAATCTTTTGGCATGTTCAATCGTCTGCTTGGCGCTATCAGTAGCGAGATTGCCAACTCGTTTTTCAAAGTTGCCGTGCATGTTATTCAAGTTCGTCAAGCCTCCTTGGGCGGCAAAACTTTATTCGAACGCGCCGGCGCGGTTATTGCTTCGGCCAAACCGGGCGCCGCGGCCGCGGTGGCCACTTCGGCTTCGGCGCCGGGTGTGGCCCAGCCACATGTGGGCAGGAATGAGTTGTGTCCGTGCGGATCAGGGAAGAAGTATAAGAAGTGTCATGGAGCGTAAAATTACCTCACTCCCTTTTTATGTCCAACGAATACTACAAAAATTTACCAAAAAAGAGAATGGGTGTTGGGGCGCTAATTTTGAATGAAAAGGACGAAATTCTTATTGTAAAGCCGAGCTATAAAGACCATTGGTCAGTCGCCGGTGGTGTGGTCGATGAGAATGAATCCCCACGAGCCGCATTGCAAAGAGAGGTTAAAGAAGAAATCGGAATTGGTTTGAAAGAAGCAAAATTTTTATGCGTGGATTATACTCCAGAGCGCGATGACAAAAGTGAAAATTTACAGTTTATCTTTTTTGGCGGGAAATTAAACGAAAGCGAGATCGAGAAGATAAAAGTCGATGGGAAAGAAATTGTCGAATATAAGTTTATGGAAATCAGTGAGGCTTTGCCGTTATTGAATGAAAAGTTGAGAGCGAGATTGGCGAAATGCCCGGAAACGTTAAAAAATAATACGGCGATTTATCTTGAAGACGGAAAATAAAAAGCCGGCTTCGCGATGAGCCGGTCTGATGAAAGGAAGGTTGCCTAGTGTCCGTTTTGCCACGGACGAATCCACCCGATTTCGACGCCATCGAGCGAGTAGACGTGAAACCCGTGCTGATGAGAGACGTACAGCGGGATTTCTTCATTTGGCTGGAGCACTTCGACCCATTTCGTGGTCTCCCCTTGGAAGATCCAGACCTGCTTGACTCTCACGGGAAAGGGGTTGACGTTCTTGATCCATCCGGGAGAGCAGAAGCCGTGCACAATGACGCCGGCCGACACTGACTCCGAGTTCAAGTTTTCCGGGCGTTTCTCCGAGGGGGTGTTATCGCCGAAGACAAGCATGCCAATTATTATGGCAACAAGGATGCTGACAATAGCCCCAATGGCGATGGCGCGAGGTTTGTCGCTTAAATTCATGATCACTGTTTCCTTTTCTGGTTCTGGGTTGTTGTTTTCATCGCAATTTCTAGCAAAAAAGTTTAACACTTTTATAGATAGTTGTCAAGGGAACTGTCGTCGTTGTCAACGGGAAGTTAAAATGAAAGATAGATAATTCGTACGATATTTCATAGAATATAAGAAAAATGAGCTAAAAGACGCGTTATGTCCAAACCAATCTTCAAACCAAAACCCGGCCAAACCGATTACACCAACGCTCGTTGGGCGCCGGTTATTAATTGCGTTTTAAAATACAAGGATAAAATATTAGTGGTTCAGCGCAGTAAAGAATTAAATTTTTATCCCGGGTACTGGAACGGAATTTCCGGTTTTCTTGATGATCACAAAAGTTTGAGAGAAAAAGTGATTATTGAAATTAAAGAAGAATTAGGAATTTCAAAAAACAAAATTAAACGGATTCAGCTCGGTGAAATCTTCGATCAGGAAGAACCGAAATATAAAAAAATCTGGGTGGTTCACCCGGTTTTGGTCGAAGTTACTTCAGACAAAATTAAACTCGACTGGGAGGCGGCGACTTATAAATGGTTATCGCCGCGAGAAATAAAGAAGCTTAAGCTTTTACCGGGATTTGAAAAGGTTTTGGAAAAATTGTCTTTTTAGTATGAAAATTTATGGATGAAAAACAGCCAAACAATAAATTTAACTTCCGCTGCGTCTTGCACGGCAGTTTTCGAAAACATTTTGAGGAGATTAAACGTGTCCATAAAATGTTTACCGAAAATGGAATAGAAGTTTTGGCGCCGGCCATGTCGGAAATAAAAGCAATGGAAAGCGGATTTGCCAAGCTCGAAAGCGATTTGGAAAAAGACCGGCGGATGATCGAATTATTGTATCTGCACAATCTAAAACGGCTTGGTGAAAACGGTTTCAGTTATTTTGTAAATCCCGATGGGTACATTGGAAAAAGCGCTTCATACGAATTAGGAATCGCCCAAGTTTCAAATGTCAGGTGCTTTTTTTCTGAAAAAATTTCCGATCACCCGGCTTATCTTCATAAAAATACCGTCTGGGCACCGGAAGATTTTGTTGAATATGTAAAACAAACCGATAAATTACCAGAGCCTTTAATTAAGAGGAATGAACAAAAAATTCATAAATTGTGGGAAGACTTAATGGTGCCCGGCTCAGTCGTCGCGGTTGGTAGTATTATTGAATACGAATCGAAACAAACGAATCGCGAAAAACAAGTTTTGCTCGTAAAAACCCACAAATGGGGCGATCGCTATTCTATCGTCGGCGGCAAGGTGCGAAGAAACGAACGGTTGGAAGACGCGTTGCGTCGAGAAATCAAAGAAGAAACCGGTTTGAATTCCGTTGTGGGCGAACATATCTGTACTTTTGATCAAATCAAAAATTCCGGTTATTACATCTCTGGCATGCAACATATTTTTGTGGACAAAGTAGTGCGAGTAAATAGTAAAAAAGTTTGTCTCAATGATGAGGCACAGGATTATATTTGGGTCCCGCCGCAGGTTGCGCTTAAAGAATTGTTAATGGAACCAAATGCTAAACACACGCTCGAGTTATACGTGCGGATGTTGGCGACAGGGGCACGATAAAATGATTTGTTTTGAAATTTTATGAAAATTTTAATTTTCCTGCACGGCACATTAATCATGCACAAAAACGCCGCCGGATTAGATCGGGGGAAGATTATCCAGCAGGTTGTTGATCAGGAAGATTCGATTAGAGATTTTAAAAACTATATTCCAATAGGGAACGCTTCGGAGAAACTTAAAAAATGGGCGGCCCAAGGCGCGGAAATTTGTTATTTGAGCGCGTTAACTGAAAATAAAAAGGGCCGGGGAGACGAAATTGTTGGCAAAAAAGGTTTGCGAGCCGATTCCGTCGTGCTGACTAAATATGATTTTCCGGCCGGGACAATTTATCATCGAGAACAAGACGAAGAATACAAAGATGTCGTTGAGCGAGTTTTGCCCGATGTTATTATTGAAGATGATTGCGAGAGCATCGGCGGAGCCGAGGAGATGACCTATACCCACCTTCGGCCGGAGTTGAAAGAGAAAATTAAATCAGTGACGGTTAAGGAGTTTAGCGGGATAGATCATTTGGCGGATGAAATAGCTAAATTTTAACACTTTAAAAAAATATGGTATTTTGTAAATTTTTAAAAATATTGAGAGGATTTTTTCTGGCTAGAAGATTAGAAAAAGAGCGCATCGAAGTGCGTTCCGGCAAGGCCAGGGTTTTAAAATCAGTTGAAGATCTTTTTAATTAAAAAATAACAAAATAACCCTCACAAATATGTTCAAGAAACACCTCATCGCCATTCCTGTATTAATCATCATCTGTATTGCTCTCGGCTGGTTCGGCCGGCCGTATGTCGAATCGCGCCTGGCGGCAAATGAGACGCCGAGCGCTACGAAAGTTTATCAAGGTTTTGATTTTTCTTTTGAGTATCCATCTTCGTACACAGCCAGTGAAAAAGGCTTGTGGGACGAAGGGCGATATGAAATATCTCTTAATCCGCCCAAGAATTCTGATCTGGCCAGTTTGCCGGATATTAAGGACTTTTCCACAATTAACTTCCTCAAATATGGTATACTTTATTCATGACCACAAAAGAACAATATGACCTGCTTCGGCCGGCCTTTAACGAACTTCAATGGAGAATCTACCTCGGAACAGAGG
>Ga0265296_1002417_pt1 | contig 18913 bp, 12 predicted proteins | sample MunlanPumphouse1_FD_189073 | JGI IMG/M metagenome (GOLD analysis project Ga0265296, IMG submission 189073) | Groundwater microbial communities from a municipal landfill in Southern Ontario, Canada - Pumphouse #1 | ecosystem: Environmental > Aquatic > Deep subsurface > Groundwater | place...
GAGATCTCGTAACAGATCGGGGGCGCGATGGGAATATCGGCCACGATGGCAGCAAGAGAGTAGGCATCCGTCTGTTTTGCATAGACTCGTACCGGATCGTTGATGAGACCCTTGCTCATCATCGCAAGCGGCGGGAAGTAGCGGGAGTTCATGGAACCGATCTGCTGGAACTCGAGCTGTTCGACAAGATACTGGAGGGCAATGGTACCGACAAGCCCGCTCCCGGGAAAGCCCATGAGGATCGCCCCGTTCTCCGGGATCGGCTGTGATATGATATTGAGATCCTTCTTCGGGGTGATTTCCATAAGGTCCTCGTGGACCGTACCAAGTTGTGAGAGAAGCCTGGTACAACACTCTGGAGCATCTGCCGTCATTAGATTAACATACACGAGCGTACTAAAAAAGTATTATGCAAGAGTATCCCATCAAACGCGGGCTGACCAAGGACCTTGAGACACGTGCAATTGCGGAATTGAAGGCCTGTTTTGGCGTGGAACCAAAGAAAACAGAGAAGGGTTACAGGATTGTTTTTGGCGCGCTCAAGCGGCTGGATGTCAATCCCGGTGACGGGGGAAAGTCTGTCATCATCGATACCGAGTCCGATATAACTGCAGCGGATGACGTGATCATGGACACCAACAAGCGCTTCCGGAAATTCCTTGATGCCGTGACCGGGTTCTCCACCAAGGAACGGGTCAAGCGGGCAAAGGGCGTGGAATAACCAATAATCTCCGGCACCGGGTAATCCGAAACCGGCAACAATCTAGGGTGGCCCTGCACAGGGGGATCATTCGTCTCCTTTTCGGATGCAGGGTACCAAAACTATTCTTATTGACCCTTGCGATATGCAGACACCGGTGAATTGGATACCCGTTTGCTATTTGTGGAAAAGCTGTTGAGCAGCCGGGGGCTTTCTGTGAACACTGCGGCGCTCCGCTTGCGGCAGCATCCCCGTATGCCTCCCAGTAAGTCCGGCAGAAACGTGTAGAGCTTGGCCTCATTTCCTCGTTGCTGGACGCGGACCTGCAATGGCAGTTTCAGAAAATACCTGTTGATCTTCTTTGGAACTCTCTTGGATCCATGATTTTCACGATCCCCATTATCATAGTCCGGGCGTACGGTGTCTCTGATGCCTACTCCCCGGCAAAGATGATGAATGAGGGCCAGAGCCCGTTCGTGCCTCACCGTACTACTCATGGTATCGCGGTTATCGTTATCGGCATCGTAGTTGTCATCATCAGTATTATCGCGATTGCAGTTGCAATGGCCGCTATAATATCCTCGTCTTATTATTGTTGATCTCTTTTTTGCACGAGGGTAAGGCTCATTAATACCGGCGATGAACTTCATGGTACGTGATTGATCATGCCATTCTGTCCTGAATGCGGGAAAACCGTTGCACCAAAAGCAAAATTCTGTCGGAACTGCGGGGCATCCCAAGTCGAAGATGCTCCAACCTTACCTCCCCCGGTGACGATTACGTCCTCCGCCTCGAATGTCTGCCAGAACAGTGGCACCTCCCTTTTGCCGGATGAGAAGTCCTGCGGGGACTGCGGTGCAAAGACTCCCGGTGATTCCGCCGTGACGGCAGCCTCGGTTGCTCCCGTGCTATCGCATCCTCCTGCACCCCCTGCACCATCCTGTTCTGCTTGCGGTACACCTATCGGCAACAACACCCGGTTCTGCGGATCCTGTGGGCAGACGTTAACTGCCGGTATTCAAATGCCCCCACCGCCCCCGCCCATGGCTGCGGCCACTGGGGGTGTCCGGCCTTGCCGAGTCTGTGGGAATGACATCAAACCCGGCGACCGGTTCTGTAGCAGGTGCCTGGCCATTGTAACGGATGCTTCCCCACCGGTAGTATCTGTTGCGCAACCAGTTCCCCCCGTTACCGCACCCTCTGCAGATTTACCCCCTTACATTTGTGCAGCCTGTGGGAGTCCAATAGCCGGTGCAGAGAAGTTCTGCGGAATCTGCGGGGCAGCGGTGGTTGCTGCCCGCCTGCAACCGGTTTCTCCGCCTCCCCCCGTCCAGCCTGTGGCAGCCCCGGTGGGGAAATTCTGCGGGAGTTGCGGAGCGGCAGTATCGGTGACAACCCGGTTCTGCGGAGGATGTGGTGCTCCTGTAGGTGCAGCTGCGCCTGCACCAGATGGATGCGCACCATCGCAAGCGTCCGTCACTATCTCTGGTGGCGAAGAGGTTATCGGGGTAATTGCCAATGCTCACAAGATGAAGATGATGGGGATGTCGTATGATACGTTCAACCTCATCGTCACGAACCGGCGCATGATCTTTGCACAGCTCACCCAGGCAATGGTGAATGCAGCTATTGCCGAAGCACAGGCAAAGGCAAAAGCCGAAGGCAAGGGGTTCTTCGGTATTATGGGTGACCAGATGGCAGCCCAGTTCCAGTACGCACGGAAATACGAATTTATGGCTCCTGATGCAGTCCTTGCGGAAACGCCCGGGAATACCGCCATCGAAAATGGGGCCATATCAGCGATTGACCTCAGACTGCTCTCGGATAATGATAACGCGTCGTATGGTGAATTCAACATGACCATCAAATCCAGCGCCGGTAAAGCAGAGTACCGTATCGGCGAAGATGACCGGTTCATTAACATTCTGAAAACTGCTTATGGGGATTGTCTCCACATGCCCCGTGGGTATTTCCGGGCCGGTGGCGTGAAGATCAAAATTTTCTGATAGTTTTTAATGGGTGGGAAACATGGGTGTTTTTCGCTTTTCAACCCGAGGATCCGGCCATAATCTCCGGCTCTCCTTCCGGAATAGCCGGCATACTGCTGCCTAACCAACCGCTCTGCGCCAAACATTACGTCATGAATTAGTAATATCACGCGCTACAACATAGTAGTGGAATATCCGTATGACTCGTGATTCTCCTGTACCTCCCAGCCCGGGTCGCTGCCCAGTCTGCAATGCACCAGTATCGCCGCAGGTCAAGTTCTGTGAATCCTGCGGTGCGAAGATCGAACCGTATCCTGTTCCCGTCTGCCGCTCCTGCGGTGCACTCCTCGAACCAAATGTAAAGTTCTGCGAGGCCTGTGGTGCTTCCACAACGGAACCGGTGCCACCGCCAAAAGTTATCCCCCCGGTGACTGCTGCTGATGCCCCTGTTGCCGCACCGCTGAAGAGTGTGGAGAAAAATACTCCGGTAGAACCGGTTTCATCCACGGGTCCTGGATCCCAAAACCCGAAGAAGCCTGAACCTGCGGGAGTCAGGGCAGCTTCCCCGTTATCGAAGAACACCCTGATCATCGCTGGTGTTGTGGGAGTCCTCGTTGTTATTGCTGTACTGGTACTTGTTGTCCTGCCCATGTTTGCGGGATCTTCGTCCGGATCCGGTACGACCGCCTCCCCGCTCTCCCCATTTGGTTTTCTCACAAGCACTCACATAACTCCCTCCAGTGCAAGTGCAACCTCTTCAGCGTCAAGCGTCAGCAGTACCGTTACTCCGGGTCCGACGCAGACACTCCCCTCTCTCTACACCCTCCTGTTCCAGGTGGACAAGAACTCGGTGAACGGTGATGTCACGGTTATCGTAACCGGCCCGTCACGGAGTGTTGTCAAGGATATCACGGTAACACTGACCCGCGCAGATGGGACCGTGGTTACCAAGCACATAATTCCCGATCAGAAGATGAACGAGGTCACCCTCTCGGGCACCCGAAACTCCGAACGTGTTGAAGTGACCGTCCTGTTCTACTCCGGGATACAGTACAAGGTTATCGACAAGATCGCTGAGTTCACCCGGCGTACTGGGTGAGGGTAGGAGAGCCCCGCATCGTACTCTTTTTTCTTTCACGTGTATTCTCCAGGTTTCACTCAAGTTTTTTTCCCGTGAGGTGAACCAATGGAAGGACTTTTGGGACGGTGCCGGTTCCTGCACGGTATCAAATTTCAGATCCCCGAGAAATCGTGAGAGAAGAAGAGATGAAGATCATCCGGGATCTTCACCGGATCCCAGCCCGGTACCGAACATTTACTTCCGGTATCGCATTGTCAGGCAGAGTACACCGGCCACTGCCAGAAGTGCGATCCACGCACCGGATGGCGATTTCTGCGTTGTCACCGGAATGGATGTTGCTGTGGGCCGGGCCTCTTCCGGCATCGTGACTTCCGGTGGCGCGGTGGTGGGAATTATTGTCGTGCGTACCGGATTGAGCGATGGAGCGACAAAGGTGGTATCGGACGTGTCGCCATTCAAACCGGCAACCTTCAGGCCGTACAGGTAATACTGGTCAGCCACCACAACCTTCGTCCCATCCCGGCTCACGGCAAGAGTCCGCACCTGGATGCGGCTGTCGAACTTTCGTTTCGTGAGCAGCGACCCGCTGTGATCGAGAAGATACAGGGTGCCGTCATTTGCACCAACCGCGATCACGTTCCCGTTCCACGAGGATGCAACCGCGTTGGCCCACTGCCCGGTCCCGAATTCCCAGCGTACCGTCCCGTACCGGTCGATCCCACGAACGGTATTGTCCTGGCTGCCGGTGATGATAAGGGAACAATCCTCATTGCAGGCAATATCGTTGATCGCCGCATCGGTCACGTCTGCCTGCCAGTTCAATGCCCCGCTCTTCGTATGCGATGAGAGGCGTGTGTCACCGGCCGTGATGATCGTCTCCCCGTCAGCGGAGATCACAATGTATTCATCGAGGCTGCCGGAACGATTGTCGGTCCAGACCGGCTTGAGCACCGGGGAGTAATACCGTATCCCGGCATTCGTGGTTGCAACCACAAGGTCGCTCGTTGGGGTGATGGCAAGCTGCTTCACCATGTCATCGGACCTGTTCATGGCGTAAAAATCTCCGTTGGGGGCAAATGAGTGGTAGTTACCCAGGTTGTCCGCGGCGATGACGAATGAACCGTTCCGGGAGATCGCCAGGGCCTGGATCTCGCCGTTCATGTTCCGCGACCAGATCTGCTGGCCGCCCATGTTGTACATTGTCACCACATGGTTGGAACCCGTGACCACATACCTGCCGTCCGCACTCATGGCCGCCTCGAACCCGGCCGGCCCACCCCAGTGGTGTGTGTTATCCCAGGAACGGGTCAGCAGCTGGCTGCCCCCGGTGAATACGAGGGATCCATTGGCATTCAGCAAAACGCCCGAGAACGTATTGCCGGAGATGATGGGGGCCTGCTTCCAGTCGATACCGAGGCTTGTCGCAGCCGCTGTGCCAACAAGGCATACGGCAATGACGAGCGCCAGTGCAGGGATTCGGATACGGGAACCGGTGAACATGATCTATCCGGAGAAGAATATCATTCCCCGTTATATCTTTTTATGGAACCCCGGGGTTATACCAATGGAAGTGTATTGATGAGAGCGTCATCCCTTGCAGGGTAGTCGGATATCCGATTCTTCAACAATTACCCAGAATTTATCATCCCCCCGGGTGGAGACTGGTACAGGTACATGGCAGAGTTCGTATGCAACGGGTGCGGGAGATGTTGCCGGAGTTTTGGGGCATTCATCCGGATCGAACGGCAGATAACCGATTCCGATTACTACTGCCGGTACGGTCTCACCAACGAACATTTTCCGGTGCATGTCCAGCCGGCATTTGCCGATGAGATTGCCGACGAATTTGAAATGTCGGGGGGAGTCCCCGGCGCGGACGAGAAGGCCTGCCCGTTCCTGCGCCCGAACAAGGGAGGCGAAGGATCTGTCTGCGCCATCTATTCCACCCGCCCACCGGTCTGCCGGGAATTTTACTGCTACCGGATGCTGATATACGATGCCGCGAGCGGTGACGTGAGAGGAAAGGTTGTCGGGAGTTACGATCTCCAGACCCGCGATGAGACCCTTGCCCTGCTCTGGAAGGAGAAGATTACCTGCCTGCCCCACCCGCTCCCCCGGCAGAATGCCGGTCCGTACACCCCCGCACCCGGGAATGCCGAGGATCGTGAATGGAGCAAGACGGTTCTGGCGATCCTCGCCGCAAACGGGTATCGGGGCGATCCGGTCAGATAACCGTGTTCTTTGTTTTTGGGATACCCCCCACATGTAGCATGGGGCAGGATCGAAAGAGCGAAAAGAGAAAATGAAAACGGGATTTCTGCCCGCTCATTCAATAATGATCGCCGGCTTGAACGGCAGGGTGGACCGGGCCTTCACGTGACCGCTGCTTTCCGCATCCACGATATGGGCCGGCACCCCTAAATCCTGTTCGAAGAAGGCCTTTGCCGGTTCGATGCCCGCCTGCCCGATAATGGCTCGTTGACGCGAGGCTCTTCTGCAATTTCGATCTTTCTGTTGACGAGTTTCTCATCAGTCAACGGCAAGCGGGTGATCCCGCCCCCCTTTGAAATGCTGACTGGGTCGGGCCGGTTGCAACGTTCCGATCCGCTTTTTATGGATCAGTCGCATTCTTGGAACAGCGTCGGGTTCTGGCGGCGTATCCACCAGCGTCTGGCAATAATGCCCCCTGCGGCGAGGGCTACGAGCCCGGCAACCGCGATGACCGGTAGTGGAATATCCGGAGCAGTTGCGTGGGGCGGGACCGTCTCCGCAACGACCGGGGTGGTCGCGGCAGGGACGTTCATAACCGGGGCCGGTGACCTCGTGGTTGCACCTGCCAGATTGCCGATCATCTGGGGCTGCTGGCCTGTGGTTGTATCTGGTTCTGCCATGCCGATGATCGCAAAGAGCGAGAAGCCCGGGCTCGTTGCGGTAAAGGTGACGATACCGTTTGCTGTTGAAATGACGGTTGTCGGCAGGGCAACCCATGCACCGTTGACATAGTGGTACATCCCGATATCCTCCCGTTTGATGTGGTGCTCGTCAAGCCACGAGGGTGGGACCGTGAACGTGATGGTGGCACCATTGATCGACGTGAACCGTGCCGGAACAATCCCGATGTACTGGTATGCGGTACCGGGTGGTGGGGAGATACCTGATCCCGGTGAGGATCCCGGGGTACCGGTCACAACAAGATCCGAGAGTCCGGTGCCGGTCACGGTTGCTGACGCCGCTGCGGAGTTCCCGCCAATGTTCACGGTGACGTTCATGGGCCATAGGACGATCCGGGGGGTATCGTCTCCGCCGTTGGATGCTGCGGCCGGGGCGGTAGTGACTGTCGGAACGGGCGTCGGTGTTGGCGCTGTGCCGGAGACCGTGACGTAATCCGCCCGGGTCACCCGGCTCCACCCGTCGGCATTGTAGGCCTGTAGGGTGACAGTGTATGTCCCTGCCTGCGCATAGGTATGGGCCGGGTTCTGCGCAGCACTCGCGGTTGCGAGCCGCCAGGTGGTGTTCAGCGAGAGCGTGCTGCTGCTCCCCGCATTCCCTCCCGCAAGCACGATGCTCGCGTCCGGCAGGACGACCGCGGAATGACCGATCCGTGCGGACCATTCAGCATGGGCAGCCAGTTCAGTCCAGGTCGCGCCATTGTCCGTGGAACGCCAGATATCATTGAGTTCAATACTGTTGGAAGTGCCTCCCATGAGGAGGATGCTGCCGTCCGGCATCACAACGCTCGCGTGCCCCCACCGTGCGATCCACGGGGCTTTTGCGGAAACCTGCGACCAGGTTGCGCCATTGTCCGCAGACATCCACGTGTCGTTGTAGTAGGTACCTGCGGCATCGCGGCCTCCCATGACGAGGATGCTGTCGTCCGCCAGCACAACGCTTGTGTGCCCCCACCGTGCGATCCACGGGGCTTTTGCAGATACCTGCGACCAGGTTGCACCTTTGTCAGCAGACCTCCATGTGTCGTTGTAGGAGACGGACCGGTTATCCAGTCCTCCCATGAAGACGATGCTGCCATCCGAAAGCGCAACTGAGGTGTGTTCTTCCCGTGCGGGCCAGGCCGGGTTTGTGCTCCGGACCGACCAGGTTGCACCTTTGTCCTCAGACCTCCACGTGTCGTTGAACGAGAGGGTCAACGGGGTCGTGACCATCTTTGAGCCCCCGGTAAGGATAATGCTCCCGTCCGGGAGCACGTTGCAGGAATGGCCGTCCCGAGCCATCCATCCCGGGCTGGAACTCTGGACGGACCAGGTGATCCCCTTGTCCGTGGATCTCCGCGTATCGGCATAATCCGTTGGTGGGTTCGTCGACTGGTCAAATCCCCCGATGAGGAGGATGCTGCCGTCCGGAAGAATGACACTTCCATGACCGACCCGGTTGAATGCCCAGGGATTTTCCGACTGGAGGGTCCAGCCGGTGCCGGTCCATGCCTCGTCACCGAAGTACCAGGCCCATCCGGTGGGTGTATTGGTAGAAGCATCGGTGAACTGTACCGCAAGCGGCGCCGGGCCGGTGAGCGGCGTACCGGAGAGTGTGGACTCGGGTGTTGCGGCAGCAACCGGTTGTGTGAGCACCAGCAGCAGGATAATCAGGAGACACCGGATTACCGGGCAGTACATCCGGCAGGCCGTATGGCCGGCCGGCATGGTAATATGTGAAATCCACCCCATTTTTCATTCCCAGAAAAGGTTGTTCTGAAAATGTTGACGGGCGATACCCTTGAATATTCCGGTTGAACCGAGCGATAACGGGCCCCGATTGGCAAATGGGAACTTTTGTAACACGTTTTCCTATTTATGTGTTGTTCGGAATCCCGGCCCAAGAACTGCCTGTCGAAAGCCGATTCCCGGAGATCTTTCTGTTCCGGAAGAAGATCGGGAGGATCCGGCCGTACTCGGATGGGTGCGCATGGATTGCGTTCCTGTTCCCCTAGGTGAATGACCGGAGAAAAAAATTATTCAATAATGATCGATGGCTTGAACGGCAGGGCTGTCAGTGCCTTCACGTGGCCGCTGCCTTCCGCATCCACGATGTGGACCGGCACGCCGAATTCCTGTTCGAGGAATGCCTTTGTCGATTCGAAGACTTCCTGCCCGATAAGGGTTCGTTGACGGGAGACTCTTCTGCAATCCCAATCTTCCTGTTGACGAGTTTCTCATCGGTCACCGGCTAACGGGTGATCCCGCCCCGCTTCGTATGGTGACGCTCACTTTCTCTTCCGGTTGTATACCAGATATGCAATGCCGGTTATCACAATTGCCGCGAATACACCGGCAATTGCCATCCTGAGGGGGGCGCCGGGTGACTCTGTATCCGTTGTTGCAGGTGCAGGCCCCTGGACCGGTGCCATCTGGCCTGAGACAGTTACTGCCGGGGCAGCTGATGGAGTGTACGGTTTTGTGGCAACCAGGCCGAATGTCGAGAGCCCGTGGGGGGATGCTGCCGTGAATATCAGGTAGCCGCTGGTTGGGTCATACCTGCCAAACGATGTAGCCAGGGATTCTGTCATGCCATCGTCGCCCATCCTGATGATCTGTATTGCATCGATCCCGCCATTCCGGGTGACCCAGTCCCGGGGAGCGGTCATGCTTACGGTTGCCGGGCCGGTTGATGTGATGCCGGTCTTCTGGACGACCATAATGTATGCGAGACTGCCGATGTCCCGCCCGGCACGGTGAAGTTCGGTAGTAAACGCATTCAGTGTTGACGGGTCCGCGTTCTTGAGGATCGCGGTGGTAATCCGGGCATCCGGTGCCGGGTTATAATTGATCCGGGTTGTCCACGATACGGTAACTCCCGGCATACCCACAAGATCTGCGGTAAGCGGGGTACCGGACAGGGATCCCGTTCCGTTCACCGGAGTAACCGCTGACGCGGCATGTGGTGCCCGCTGGCCGGATCTCTCAGGGCCTGCGGAGGGACCGGGGCTGCCGGATCCTCCATTGCTGCTTCCACCCCCTCCGCTGCTCACGGAGACCGGTGATGAGGGGGATGGCGAAGGAACTGCCGAATCCTGGAGGGCAGTTATGGCAAACGTCGAGAGCCCGGGTGACTGTCCGGTACATATCGCATAAGTCCCGGAAAACCCGGAGATCGTCGTGTCCAGCATCGAGACCGATCCCGCATTGTCAATCCGCAGAATTTTCACGGTTTTTGAACTATAGGTGTTGTACCAGGATGCCGGAACTTCCATGATGATTTCGGCACCTGTTATGGTCGAATAGGGAATCTCCGTTGAGACAACCAGTTCGTACCTGGTATCGAGGAGGTCCAGGTCGCCTGATGATGCAAATGCCTGGAATTTCTTCTGGCTCTCAAGGTCCGTGCCTTCGATGATGGTGGTCCGGATTTCTGCGCCGGCTGGCGGAACTGCATTTAACCAGAGTTTCAGCGTATGTATCTCGCTCTCCCCGGTTGAGGGGAGTGTTCCAGTGATGGGTGTGGATTCCAGCAGTACCGTATTGACCGGCCCGGCGATGTTCCCGTTGGAATTATCCACAGAGTCCATAGTAATTGTCATCTGTCTGAATGCAGAACTGGCCGGATAGGTCATGGTCAGGGTAGTGCCGGACAGTGTGTAGGTGCCACCTTCCGTGGTAAACTCTGATATATTGAGTGAGGCGACATCAGTTCCGGTCATTCCGGTATTGTTTCCGTACACAAGAGTCTGTTTCGAAGCATATGCAGTAATATAGTTATCAGAAATTTTTGTGGAGGATCCTGCACTATTTGTCACCGTCAGGTTCACGGTATAAATCCCGTTTGCATAGGTGTGCGTCGGGTTCCGGTCCGTGGAACTCGTGCCGTCTCCAAAGTCCCAGTTCCAGGATGCAGGATCGTAATCGGACTGGTCGCTAAATTGCACAACAAGGGGTGCGGAACCGTTTGTTATGTCGGCGGTGAATTGGGCGACCGGGGATTGAAAAATATTTCCACTAATGACCGCGGTACCGGTGGTTCCCCCGAAAACCCCCTGGGGAATTATGAGAACGGCGAGTATTCCCAATAAGAGAATGTACTTCCGGAGACTGTCCGTCTTTATCCAATGGATTACGGTTATATTGTGCATAGTGTCAGTTCAGGTTTCGATCAGGAGCGATTGCTAATTATGAAATCTCCTTAAAAATACTGTCTTACGGTTTGCAAAGTTTGCAAAGGCATGTTGCAACTTTTGTTTTTTAATGCATCTATTTTTATTATTTTTTTTATTTTACAGGAGCTCCCTTATCATGTCGGGCAATGACAGGAGCATGTCTTTCAAAAGGGGAAGGATGAAAAATGAAGTGATACATATGAAGAACAAAATTCTGATTTTGTGTGGAGTGCTCTTAAGCATGCTCCTAATTGCACCGGGAGTGCTTGCTCTCGATACGGGAACCGTAGCAGTATCCGGGAATCCCGCGCTGACCATGGATCTTCAAATGAGTGGACTCGGTTCATTAGATGGTATGACTATCGGTGACAATTTCAATGCAACCGCAAATGCAGTAAATGTAACCGTGGTTACTAATGCGCCCTGGTCTCTCGTTGTTTCTGATGCTGAGGTACGATCCACAGCAGCAGGGTATATGGCTGAATATGATGGGGCAGATTATGTCGGAACAACCGTGCTGACGAACGCCCTTAAAATTGGTATGACTTCTGCTACCCCTATCACGTTATCCGCGGTGACCCAGGAGTTGACCACGGGAGTTGCCGGGACTACCTCAAATTACCCTATCTTCAAACAAACAATTGATGCTTTAGATACACGCGTAGTTACTGGCCATTCCTACAGGATTGTTACTACGTTTACTGCTTCAGCAACCTGATCTTCTTTTTTTTATTGCATTGAACAAAATATCAGGATCTCATATCCAATTGATTCTCAATACATGTTGCATACCGGATTATTTGTTGTATGGATCTGCAGGGTCAATCGTCATATTTCCCTCTAGCCGGCAGACACGGTACGCGGGGATACTCCTTACTAAAAACGGATAGGATATGCCGGATTGTTCTTCCCGTGGAAGTGACTCCTGTTTGAATCATTCATGAAAATCTCTTTGCAAATATTGCCAGAATGCCGATGCCTTATATAAAACATTTTTCAATAGTATCCATCAGGTTGAGGGAGTATCTATACTATGAACCGCTTTTATCCGTTGGTATTGATGGCGTTTCTCATGATTATGGTTATATGCCCGGGTCCGGTATCCGCCATCAATGTTGTGGGAGCAAAGTATATGGAAACGGTCAATGCCGGGGATACGGTAACCCATACGATTACGGTCAGTACAAAAGCGACCGATCCCTCCGCGGATATTGTTATCGATACCTGGGGTTTTGGACAGACCGCAGGTAAATCATATTCCACGCTGTCCGCGAGCGAGGATACCAGCCCCTACTCTGCCCGGAAATTTATCACGCTTGATACCGCATCATTCCACCTGAATCCCGGTGAATCAAAGACGATCACGGCGACAATCGCTCTACCGGGTAATGTCGGGGATGGCGGGCGTTATGCCATTATCTCGCTTCACAATGCACCGTCCGGGGAGGGAACCACGGGATACATAACGGCAATCTCCGTCCCGGTCATGATCACCATCGCCAAATCCAATCGTGTGCAGACCGGGACGATATCAGAGGTCAAAGTGGGCGAAATTGTCTCCGGACAACCCCTTAAGATTACCACCTCGTTACAAAATACCGGAAATGTCCATTATTACCAGACCAGAAATACCGTGACTGTATCGGACAGCGGGGAAAACGTGATCGGCACCGCCAGCACGGCTCCTTCGGTCTATGCAATCATCCCGACCTATACCGTGAACTACGATGTTACCCTCGACAAGTCATTGTCACCCGGCACCTATGGTGTAAAATCCGAGGTGAGCCTTGAGGATGGAACCCTCCTTGACTCAAAAACCACAACGTTTGACGTGAAAGGCAGTTACCTTGTCCCCTCGCAGGAGACGAGTATCATACTAACCCCCCAGAACCCCGCGGTCCTGGCCTCAGCTGACGGAAGGATATCCGTCAGTTTCCCGGCCGGGGCATCAATCAATGATCTCACGGTTACGTTAAAACCGGTCTCACAGGATGCGCTTCCCACAATCATGACGGATGCAAAGGCGGGCGGTACGTGTTTCGAGATAGATGGCTTGTCGGGAATCCTCTCGAAAGACGCAACGATCTCGGTGAAGTATTCTGATGCGGACTTGGCAGTTGCCGGTGGAGATGCATCGAAGCTTGTCCTTGCACGGTACGACCAGTCTGACCGTAAATGGACCCAGCTCCAGACGAACCTGAACAGGGACACAACGACCCTGTCTGCAACCACGAACCGGTTCAGTACCTGGGCAGTCATGACCGCAACTTCGCAGCGCTCCCCGACCGAAGGACAACAGGGAGGAATCCTTGAATATATACTGTCCTTCCTTCACTGGGGCTGATGGCCGCAATCGCCCGCACGGTTCGGTTCGGGGCCATGGGGTACATGTGTCAAAAGAGTTCCCTGAGGTGTCGACGGCCCCCTCAAGAGTGTTGTTATGGCAATCGTGGCATCAGATGGCATCCTTGCCGCCCGAATCTTCAGCATTATCGGCGTCAGGCCCGGGTTCTGCGGTGGTGTGTTGTGCACAAAAAACGTGTGGCTCTCAGGTAATACCCACGACCAGTGTCACCACGATATGGTATACATCGGTTCCGGGAAGATACAGATCGGTCATCGTGACCTCCTGCTGGATTCCAAGGGGGTATGCCGTGCCGGACACTTCGGCCGTACCGGTTTGTATCTGAATGGCAGAAAGACTCGTTGTCGATAAATTCACATACAGATTATCTGATTTTTGCTGTACCCTGAAGGGTTCGCTGAGATGAGCCGCTGAAATATCGTCGGTCATAAAACCATTGGTGCCTGCATCGTAGGCCGTGACCTGCCAGGTGGTGGTACTGTTCACATAGAACCGGGTATCCGTATTCGTGGTGGTCTGACCCGGAATGAGTGACAACGAAACGGGCACGTTCACCACGGTTATTTCAACCGAGTCCTGAGTCACGACCGCATTGGTTACCGTCGTTGTATTCGTTGCTGCGCTTCCGTCAGTAACGGTCAGGCTGACCGTGTAGGTGCCCCCGGAAGCGTAGGTATGCACCGGGTTCTGAAGGGTTGCATTCGTGCTATCGCTGTCACCGAAATCCCAAGCCCAGCTGATCTGACCAGCCGGCGTTGAATTATCGATGAAGGTAACCCCCAGGGGTGCCGGGCCACTTGCAGGACTGAACGTGAAATCAGCTACCGGGGCGATGGGGGCCGCGTTCACGGTAACGGTATCGAGCTTTGTGGCAATTGCCCCGAAACTATCGGTAACGGTCAGGTTTACCGTGGGGGTTCCTGCTATCGTGTAGGTGTTCACCGGGTTCTGCGCAGTGCTGTCAATAGTACCATCGTTCTCGAAGTCCCATGCCCAGCTGCTTATCGATCCCCCCGAATCAGCGCTGGAAGTATCCGTAAACGATACTATGAGAGGCACGGTCCCGGTTGTATTCGTGAATGTGAACGTGGCTATCGGGGCCACTCTCGCCACGGGGACATCCACGGTATTCGCCCCCAGGAGGGTGATCGCGGATTGTGCGAGTGCTCTTCCGTGTAATGTTGCATTATTGTTGAGGTTGATTGCGGTTGCATCCAGAATATTTCCATTGAAGACCGATGATGACCCCAGCGTTGTGTAGTCAGCGACGACCCAGAAGATGTTCTTTGGCTGCGCACCGTTTATGAGGAGAATTCTTTTATTATCTGCGATAGTGAGATATCCGGCAGTCTTGAATATCCAGACTGGATTTGCATCGCCCTGACCGTTCAGGATGACATCATCTGACATGGTCAATGCCCCTGTCCACGAGTAGGCACCGGGAATGAGTGTCCGCCCACCGATATCTTCGGCGCTCGCCGTGGGAAAATCGATCGGGGCGAGCGTAGCATTGGAGTACGCATCTGCCATGTCGGTTATCGCGGCACCCACTAATGTCGGGTTATTTGTTGCACAGGTGGTGCCGGCATCATCGACCTTGTAAATGGTCCCGGTCACGCGTGAGGGTATACAAACATCAAATCCGACAATCGCTGATCCGGAGCCGGGACTCAGCCCGACATCTCCCGTGATATTGGACGATGATAAGCTATCGGTGATCGCTGTTTTTGCAAGAACCGCAAAAGTGTCAGCCGTCCCAAGTTCCACGGCTGTTGCGCCCATCGCGGCGGGAATCATCGCCGCCATCACCAAGCCGATCAACGCTACGGCAAGAAGAAGGGAAAACCCGGATCCAGCATTTTTTTTCGGACGATTCATGATATGCTCATTACTGATTACAGACCATGCCGGTTCGGAGAATATACCTACCCGGTTATTGCAGTTATTGGAACCGTTATTGCAATACCGGGACCGTCCCGTCAGGAACACAATGCCCGCAATGTCCGGAAAAAAGAAAAAAAATTATTCAATAATAATTGACGGCTTGAACGGCAGGGCGGTCAGTGCCTTCACATGACCGCTGCCTTCCGCATCCACGATATGGACCGGCACCCCGAACTCCTGTTCGAGGAATGCCTTTGCCGATTCGAAGACCTGCCGTTCGTTGACGGGCTCCTTTGCCACCGGCTCGACTACGTGGGGTGGCAGGCGGTGGATGAGCGTGGTGCACTGCTTCGCCGCATCCGTGGCATCCTTACCGCGTTTCCGCATGGACTCGTCCTTCATGATCTCCTTGACAACCATGTTCCGGTCCGTTGCCGCGGCAATGGTCTGGAAGATCTGGTACTTCCAGGCCGGGGCAAGGGCAATGGTGATCGCCTTGGGGGTGATCTGGATCAGTTTCCGGATCGACTCGATATCCTCAACCGTCCGGGCCAGGAGTTCCTCGGCAAGCTCTGCCCTGACATTGACGAGCTTCGCGTTCGCCACCGGCCACGGGGCAAACGAGACGAGGCCTTCGCCCGCGAGTTCCTTCCAGAGGTGTTCGCCCGTGAACGGGATGAACGGTGAGAGGAGCCGGACCCAGACGGAACAGAGCTCGTGGAGCTCCCGTGAGCCATCGCAGTCCTTTCCGAGTCTCCTGCGGTACCACTTCAGGTCGGTCTCGATCCCGAAGTAGGACTCCTGCAGGGCCTGCCGGGTCTGGAAGTTGTCGAGCGCTTCGGTGGTCTTTGCAATGTGGGCCTGGAGCCGGCTCATGAGCCAGCGGTCGATGTCGTGCGGCTCGCCTCCTGCATCCTTTGTCTCCATCACGGTGTTGTAGAACCGCTCGATCTGCTTCTTTGTCGAGAGGACGAGTTCATTCCGCCAGTCAAAGTCCTGCCACGGCTCGGCGCTGCCCATCAAGAACATCCTGACCGTGTCGCCGCCGAACTCCGTGACCGCGTCCTCCAGGAGGAAGACGTTCCCCTTGGAAGACGACATCTTGGCGCCGTTCAACAGTCCCATGCCGAAGACAACCATGCCCTTCGGCATCAGGTTCTTCTGGCCCTCAAAGACCGTGGCGTGGTGGAAGATCTGGAAGGTGAGGTGGTTGGATATGAGGTCCTTTGCCGAGAACCGGAAGTCGTACGGGTACCAGTACAGGAACTCCTCCCGCATGGCATCGAGTTTCTTCTTCTCGGGAAGGTCTTCGGATTTCTTCCCGAGGAAGATGTAATCGAAGACTTCGGGGGTGAGGAGCTTGGAGTCGATCTCCTTGATCCGGTGGGCGATGGTGTAATACGCCATATACACGGTCGAGTCGGAGAGCGGCTCGATCAGTTGCGTGGTGTCCCACGGGAACTTCGTGCCAAGGCCGACACGACGGGTGCAGGCCCAGTCCTTGAGCCAGTCGACCGTGCGGTCGAACTCGGCCCGGACCTCGGGGGGCACGAGTGCCATGTCCGTGAGCTGGTCCTTGACCTGCTGCTTCCAAGCGGGGTCGCTGTACTTCAGGAACCACTGGTCGTGGAGGATCTTCACCTTCACCTTGTTGCCGCACCGGCAGACCACGGGGCGCTGGTCGAACTCGTGCATCACGACCGAGTCGTACTTCTCGGTCATGAGGAGGGCGACATCGTCGCGGGCAACGCGGACCGGCTTGCCGCCGTACTTCTCGAAGAGTTTTCCCTTCGAGAACTCGGCCGAGTAGATCTCCTGCGTGAGGGCATCCATCCGGCTGTCCATCTGGTTCAGGATACCGGCCTTCTCGACCGCAAACTGGGCCGGGACTTCGCCGTATCCCTCTACCTTGATGAGCGGGATCGGCTTGATGTCCTTGTATTTGCCGGCCTGCTGGAGGTCGCGGAGGGCAATATAGTCGAACGGGGCGTGGGCGGGAACGCTCATCACCATGCCGGTGGCCATGTCGGGGTCCACGAACTCGACGGGGAGGATCGTGATCTCGCCGCAGAGCGGGTGGCTGACCTTCTTGTCCACGAGGTCGCTTCCCTTGATCTCTTCCTTGATCTCGACCGTGTGGTCCTGGAGAGCAAGTTTCTCGGCTGCTTCCTTACTCACGATCCAGGCCTTGCCGTCAACGAGCGCCTTTACGTAGGTGACGGTCGGGTTGGCCCAGAGGTTCGTGACACCGTGGATCGTCTCGGGCCGGAGGGTGGCGCACGGGATGAATGCGTCACCGTACCGGAACATGACGAGCGTGAACTTGATCACTTCGGCCTTGTCGCCTTCGAGCAGATCGTGGTCGCCGACCGGGTTGTCGTCCACCGTGCAGTACCGCACCGGGTGGGCGCCCTTGATCACGTGCCCTGCCTCGTAGAGGTGCTTCCACTGCCACTCGATGAACTTCGAGTAGGTTGGGTCGACCGTGATGAACCGCCGGCGCCAGTCAATCGAGAGACCGCAGGCCGTCATCACGCGCTGGTACTCGGCTGCGAAGTGCTTGACGATGGTCAGCGGATCGGTGAATCCTTCGAGCACGTTCTGCGGCACGCGGTAAAGATCGCGGTAGAGCCGGATCGTCTTCTCGTCCTTGTTTGCGATCCTCTTCGAGATGCCGACCACGGGAGCGCCCGTGACGTGGAACGCCATCGGGAAGAGCACCTGTTTGCCCTTCATCCGCCAGAACCGTGCGATCACGTCCGGCACAATGTAGGTCCGGCCATGCCCCACGTGCATGGCACCGCTCGGGTACGGGAACGCGACATTGATGTAGAACTTTTCGAGTTTCGAGGGGTTGGACTCGAACGAATGAGTCCACTTCTCGTGCGCTTCTTCTTCAAACGCTGGTAGATCGAACTGACTCACTTGCATGCACCATCCACAAAAGGTTATACCGGCCTTAACTTGATGACCTCGTTATTCGTGTAGCGCCGGATCATCTCCTGCGCAATGCTGGAATTCTTGGCAAGGTGGATCTCGCCTTCCTCGTTCACGGTTGCGGTGAAGAGGTACTCCTTGCCGGAGAAGACGTCCACGATCTTGCCGCTCTCGCCGGGGGCGATGATGGTTAAGTTCTTCTTGTCGGTCTGGATCTTCAGGCCGCCGCCCAGGTTGATCTCCTCGTCGGATTTCTGCGGCTGGGTCTGCTGCCGGTCGAACTCGGAGCGGGGCTTGATGTCGATACCGATGCCGAGCTTGTTGACGATGCCGGAGATGTTCTTGCCGCCCTTGCCGATGGCTGCGGGAACATCCTTGTCATCGATGTAGACCACGGCTTTTGTATCGCTGAGCATCTGGACGTCCACGAACCCGTCGGTGTAACGCCCGATCTCACGCTGGATCTCTTTCTCGTTCAGCTTCCAGCCGGGCCGTTCGTCGCTCTCCTTCTCCCGCTCCTTGTGCGGGGTTTCAGGTGGCGCCTGCGGGGCACGGTAGGTGCCGGATGCGGGAACCGGCTGGCCCACGTGCTGGACCTGGACTGATGAGGGCTGTGCAAAGCGTGGTGCCGGGGCCTGCGGGGGGGCAGCGATGACCGGCATGACGATGGTCTCGCCATCGTACCGGAAGATGTCCAGCACGAGTGTGCCGGTCTCGTGGTCGGTGACAGTGGTCACGGGCCGGAGGTGCATCTCGACATCCATGCCCTCGGGCACCTTGATGGTGAACCCGACATCGTAGGTGTGGGTGATGACGCCTTCTTTGACAAAGATGATGGTGTTGACGACCTGCGAGA
>Ga0265296_1002418_pt1 | contig 18911 bp, 15 predicted proteins | sample MunlanPumphouse1_FD_189073 | JGI IMG/M metagenome (GOLD analysis project Ga0265296, IMG submission 189073) | Groundwater microbial communities from a municipal landfill in Southern Ontario, Canada - Pumphouse #1 | ecosystem: Environmental > Aquatic > Deep subsurface > Groundwater | place...
TCCTGTTGTTTGTGTTGCTGTTGTAATTGTAAGCGCGTCAACGTCTGTGATGGTTGAAGCTGTGATGAAAGCTGTTGAAGCGCTTGCTGTTACTGTTGCGGAATCTGTAATGCCAAGAGATGAACCGGAGGAACGGGCATTTGTGTTTGTAATAATTACTCCATTTCCTGTTGTGGCGGCAGAAGCGATGTTAATCGCATCTCCTGCAACGTTTGTTCCCATGTTGAGATCAATCGCGTTTCCTGTTTGAGCAGCGCCAGCAAAGCTTACGTCAAAGACGTTTCCTGTTGCGATCGCTGTTCCAACATCAACATCCAAAAGATTTCCAGTCCATGCGGCTGAAGTGTTGATGTCAATGAGTTCGTTTGTGAAGACTCCGGAAGCTGTGACATCAAGAGCATTTCCTGATGTTGCAGCACTTGCAATATTCAAAGCGTCTCCAGCAACGTTTGTTCCCATGTTAAGGTCAATGGCATTGCCAGTGTGTACTGCGTTTGAATATGTAAGGTCGATAAGGTTGCCAGATATTGCCACGGCGCCAGTTACATCCACATCAATCGTGTTTGTATCTGTCGTACCGACAATATCGAGCTGGATGAGATCTCCAGTTACGGCAGTCATCAGAGAATCATCTGTAATATGAAGGGCTGATCCGCTTGTTCGAACAACACCTGGAGTAATGTCAAATACATCGCCAGTTGTAAGAGCGGCAGTGTCAATATCAAAGGCGTCCGCTGTTGTGAGAGAGGCGAACGAGACGTCTATAACATCGTTTGTGATCTCTCCAGAAAGAAAATTAAATTGATCAGATCCAGTCGTGTCACCAAAATTCACTGTATCTGTACCAGTTCCAGTTCCAACATTTATCGTTCTGGTTGTAGGGGTGACACTTGCACCAATACTGATAGTACGGCTGGATGCAACTGTTTCTAGCGTGACGTCTTGAAGTGTACTGCTGATACTTACCGTTCCACTTGTTCCGCCACCAGTAAGAGAGAGAGCGGCTCCTGTTGTTGCAATAGCAATTGGACCAGAATCAGCAGCAGAAATTGCAATACCAGTTGAGCCATTACTGGTAATTCCGATTGAAGCACCGTCCAAGGTAATGGCACCTGTTGTGTTGTTTACCGCGTCGTATGAGTCAAGATAAATTCCTGCTCCAGTTGCACCGTCAACATCTAAGTAGATTGCATCACTTGAAGTATCAACGGAACGCAAAATTACGCTCGAAGATGTGCCTCCAGCCGAGGTTGAGAGCGTGAGTGTTCCAACTGAAGTTGTAAAGTTTGAAATTCCAGCAGCGTCGATTGTGACAACTCCAACAACATCCGCATCCATTCCTCCTGCTGTTGCGTTGATATCAATTGCATTTGTTCCTGTACCAGCAGAGTTCAAAATAATTGATTGTGCTCCACCACCAACAACTGCGAGAGTTAAACTCGTGGCAGCTGCTGTTACTGTAAGGTTGGACGCAGCAACTGAATCAAGAGAAATAGCTCCTGTTGAATCAACATTGAAAGCGCCTCCGACATCGAAATCAGCATCGCTCGTTGTTTCAACAAGCAAATCATCTTCCGCTTCAATCGCGACGTCGTTTCCGTCAGCACCGGCTGATGGATTTGTGTCACCTCCACGCAACACAAGACTTCCTGTTTCTACGTTCGCGTCAATCGTAATTCCACTTGTAGAAGTTGATGTAAAAGAAAATGCTCCAGATCCTGCCGCGGTTATTGCCTGTGCGTCAGTTAATGTAAGCCAAGTCGTACCAGCATCCTGGAACGTCACATCTCCAGTGCTTTGCATGTCAAAATCAAGATTTCCTGCCGCCGATATATCAAAAGAAAGACCAGTGGTTGCATCATCAACAGTGATGATTTGAGCGGCTGTTCCAAAATTGTTGTACGCGTCGTCAAGCGTACTTGCGAGCGTGACCCATGCCGCCGCGGTTCCGTCGTAGAACTTAATTTCATCCTCATCAGTGTCGTAATACATACGACCCTCAAATCCTGTTGTTGGGTCAGCAGCTGAACGTTCAATCGCTTGACTCACAATCGAATATGGATTCTTAGTGATCTTCACGCGAGGAGAAAGCGTTTCGGCACTTCCAACAACATCAGCAGTATGAACCTTAAGCTCAAACCAAATGTTGTTATTAAAATCAGCAACATCAGTTGAAATAGGAACTTCAACGGTGAAGAATCCGTTTGTGACTGTGATGGCTGCTTCTCCGGCATCCACAGTTCCATCGCCATCAGCATCGGCAAAGCCCTGGATGTTCGATCCAAGGTTTGTGCCTCCTGTTAGAGCTGACTCTAAGTCAACCCAGAAATAGTACGTCCCTGTAAGGGCTACACCAGCTGCGGTAAAAAGTCTTCCGTTGTAACCAATGGTGGCCGGAGCTCCGACCGTTTGCGCACTGGCCACAGATGGCACTGCAAGAAGGGCGATGGCGAGGGTGTAAAACACCATCGAAATCCCGACCAGCGAGTGCAGAAATATTTTGGCGGTTTTCATAGTTTGTTAAAGGGTGCGTTAGAAACGCAGTTAATTTTTGGGGTCAAATTTTGCTAAGTGATTCTGGGGAACGAACAATGTAAGACAGCTTTTTCGCTCTCTTATTATTCAGTCGCCAAATCACTTAGACTGTATTTGACTCCATGGGTCTTTATTATTTAATTTTATTATGTTTTCTTGCGTAAATTATACCAAAACCGATGAGTACAACCAACACGAGAGTTATCAACAGATCACGATTTTTGTTTTCTGGCTTACTTACATCGCTTGGTGTTTTTGTAATCGCATCAATTTCTGAACTTTGTTCAAACCCTTCAGGCCGCTTTATGTCAGTTCCTTCTGGATAAACACGCACACTTTTCCCGTCGTATTTTACGTTTCCTGCTCGATCTATCGCCGCAACTCTTAGAAAATACGTTCCAGGTTTTAGATCAGTAAGTTCCATTGGACTTTCCTGCGGAAGAAACGCACTTGTGTTCAGCGCCACTTGATACTGGAGCACGCCTGACATTTCATCTGTTGTTGCAAATGTGAGCCAAAGTGATTCTCCTTCAATAAGTTGATCAGTGGAAACGGAAAGTGTAATTGGATTTGGTTTTGTTGCATCAACTTTGAATTCACGGTGAACAGTCTTTGTTGTTTTTCCATCTTTCTGAACACCTTTGATGTGGAAGTAATGTATTCCATCTTTCACTTCCTCAAGTGTGACAGTGGTTTGCGTTGCTGGAACTGAAGTTGTTGGATCACTGTTTGATGTTTCATCAAAGCTGTAATAGTAACCTGTTATTTCACTATTCCCTTTCAGCTCAACCCATTCAACTTTTACAGAATTGTTTGGATACCATTCTGACTCTTCAAGATGTGTTGAACTGTTAACGGTTATCATTGAAAGATTTGGGTCTGCTTCTGCTACTTCAGCAACTACCACTTTTACTGACCCAAGTTTTTTTGTGTTGATCTTTTCTTCACCATTGCTGATCATTTTTGATTCCGGATCAATAGCTACTGTCGCTTGTCCTGCCTGTTTTGCAGAGAAAGTAATTTTTGCTAACGAGCCTGAATTTTCTTTCAAGGCTTCCAGAGTAAATCCACCCCAAAAAACTTTTCCTGTTTTATTATCAATGTAATTTCCTGGCGCGTTTCTATTGAATGGACCAATAAGACTTACGGACTCGGCTTTCAAAATCGTTGGATCAAATGTGACTACACTTCGAACTGTATCAATGGATTCAGACTTTGCATCAAACGTTACTGTGAGATCAAATTTCTCGCCTGCTTCAACTGATACATTTGTCTGTAAAATTCCCATTTCTGCTGAACCTGCTGCTAACACTGAAAAAGGAATTATGGAGGAAGCGAGAATGATTAGTCCGACAATAAATTGTTTCATATTTCATTTGCTTCCTCCTTTTTGATCGTTTGAACGCAGGCTAAAGCCTGCGGCTACCATCATAATCAATTTGATTTTTATACGCTGGTTCCCCATCGTGCCACCATCATTGAAAAGTCATAATCGTTGACTGCGCCATCTTCATTAAAGTCTCCGCCTCGATCTTTTCCACCCCATAGTTTCACAAGTTTGCTTAGATCGTAGTCGTTAACTTTGCTGTCTTGTGTCATGTCGCCAATCAGACGTCGATAAAGTTCGTAAACTGTTTCAGTGGAATTTCCTGCTGAATTACTAGCGATGATTTTGAATGTGTTTAGACCGTACGCAAGTGAGACTGTTTTTTGCCATGAAGTTGTTGTTGGGAATGTAACGCCAGTTGCTAAATCATTCACTTTCAAACTTGTTGTTGTTGAACTGTTTGTTCCAAACAAGAGAAATGAATTTTTATAACTGAATCCGAGTGTTTTAATTGTGTCTCCAACTCCTGGTGCGTCTGGAACTGCGGCTGAACTTCCACCTCCGCCGCCACCGCCGCCTCCACCAGAGTTACAAGCCGAAGTGACTAAAGCACATGCACTACTGCATGTTAAAGTTCCGCTTGCAAACCCTTGAGACGAACATGTTGCACCATTAAGATCTGCTCCATCACATGTTTCACCTGGATCAATGAATCCATCGCCGCAATAGTACTGAAAAGAACTTCCAGATTCCGCTTGATATGACGAACTTGTTGGATTTCCAGCGTATGACTCGATCGCTCCTTGAAGCTGGTAGCTCGTTGAGTTGAGCATGTCATCGGTGTTGGCGTAGCCATCAGCGGATGGAGAAAGGAATCCAGCCTCCGGTATGATCTTATAGCTAGTCGATGACACAGCTCCCACTCCTAGTGGAAAAACCACCAATGTCAGAGCAATGAGAGGAATTGATAATTTAAGTATTCTCATAGGTGGAATTCTCTTATTTGGCTCCTGAATAAGCGATCGCGGCAATAATGTTCCAGTCTTGATCAGATGAAGGTAAATGACCAAACTTACTGGCATAAAGTTTTATCGCGGCTGATTCCGCATCTAGATCTTGTTTTGCTGGTTTGTAACCACTCACCATGTACTTAACAGCAGTCCAATCTGCTGTCAGAGATGGAAGACGACCATAAATTTTTCCAAACCAACCAATTGCTTGCTGTTCAAGAGTAAGTTCTGTTTTTGTGGTCGTTGTTGTGGTTGTGGTTGTCGAAGTTACTGGCGCTGTCGTAGTTGTTGTGGTTGTCGTTGAAGCCATCAACTTATACGCAATTGTATTCAAGACATTCCACTCAAGTGAGGTTGAAGGCATTTTGCCGTACTTTGCACCAAAGACTTTAAGAGCGGCCGCTTCTTTGGCTACATCGCGTGGGCTTCCTTGGCATCCGCCATAAGCCATACACTTAAGCGCTGCCCAATCTTCACTTGAAGAAGGCATGCGACCATAGAACGCACCGAAATACTTTAAGGCTTGTTGTTCAGCGCTTTGTTCGGTTGTTGTTACGACAGGTGTAGTAACTACTGGAGTGGTAACAACCGGAGTTGTAGTTGCTGTTGTTCCCCAATTGATAAATACATTCGTGTACGCAATCGCATGAATCACGTTCCACTCCATGCTTGTTGCAGGAAGTGCGTTGTACTTCTTTGTATACAAAGAGAGCGCTTGCTGTTCCTTACTAAGATCACGTGGGCTTGCTTGGCATCCGCCGTACGCGATGCACTTATTTGCCGCCCAATCAGCTGTTGTTGATGGAAGGTGTCCAGCGATTGCTCCAAAGTATTTCAAAGCGGCCGCTTCAACACTTGCTGATGTACCGGTTGTTGTTGTAGTCGTGGTGGTGGTTGTTGTGGTTGTATCACCAACAGTTGCTGGAGCTTCGGTCTTAACTGCGGTGCCTGAAACTGTAACAGTCGCCTTTCCAAGCGCGCTTGCGTTTATCTTTTCCGCGCCATCACTAATAAGTTTTGAATCACTTGCGACTGAAACTGTTGCGCTACCTGATGCCAATGCACGGAAGGTAACTGTTCCAAGGGTTCCGGAAGATGTCACTGCCGTTCCAAACTTGTAAGCACCGTAGCTCAAGGTTCCGGCTGTGTTGCTTATTGAATTAGACGGTGAAAGATTTGGAAATAAACTTCCAAGATCAAAAGCAAGTGCTTCGAGTTTGGTTGCGTCCCAACTCAAATTAACACGAGCTGTGTCGAGAGACTCACCACTCGGATTCACAAGCACACTTAATGCAAAACTGTCCCCTGTTTTGACTGTCGTGTTTGTTGGGGACAGTGAAAGCGTAGCCGCTGTTGCGGCTTGTGCTGTGAAGACGCCGATGTTCGCGAATGCAAACGCGAAGCTAAGGAAAATGACGGCTATCTTTTTCATAAATTAGAAAAAATTTTTAGACCGAAGTTAAAAGTTAGAATGAGGTGGGTGCCTCAAAATTTCACAAGAATTATATCAAGATAACTAAATACTAGAAAGTAAATAACTGTGCATAAGTCACAAAATAAAGAAGCAAGAAGAAAGAAGTAAGAAGCTGAAAAAAATAAGAACTGTATGAAAAATGAAAATAATAATAAAATTCAAATCTATTATTTCGAACAAATTTCTAGCTTCTTGCTTCTAACTTCTAGCTTCTAACCTCCTGCTTCTTTCTTCTAATTTGCTTACACCAGTGTATACAAAATCACTTATACACAAACAAATAAACATCATCTCACAGACTTCATGACACGCAGGCTAAAGCCTGCGGCTACAACACTATCACTCAATCACTTCATCACTTGTGCTATACTTTTCTAATATGAATCTAAAGGAGGAAATGATTAGAATTTGTAAATCGCACAATGCGCTTTTTTTTGTTGAAGAGTTTTTAAATGACTTTCCTGACTCTGAATTATTTTTGGTTGGAGGCGCAGTGAGGGATATTTTGTTAAAACGTCAAACTAAAAAAACTGATTTTGATTTTGTAATTCGACTTCTTGAAAAAGAAAAAATAGAAGAATGGTTTGGTCTGCGCGGTAAACTCGATTTCGTAGGTAAAACATTTGGGGTGTATAAATTCATGCCAGCTGGACTTAGCCATGTCGATAACTCTTTTATAGATATTGCTCTTCCTCGCACTGAAAAATCAAGTTTGAAAAACAAAGGCGGATATAAAGAGTTTGACGTGAAATCAGATTCAAAGCTATCAATCAAAAAAGATCTTTCGCGCCGAGATTTTACAATCAATGCAATGGCAGTTGATATGCGAACAGGAGAACTGATTGACCCATTCAAAGGCATGAAAGATCTTGAACAACGTCGCATTCGTGCGGTTGGAAAGGCCACTGATCGATTCAAAGAAGATTTGTCTCGCATGTTGCGTGGAGTCAGGTTTGCTTCAGAACTTAATTTTGATATTGAAGAAAAAACCGCGCGAGCGATTCAAAAACAAATCAGACATATCAACGATGTAAAAGAAAAAAAATCTGAATACATTGTCCCGCGCGAAACAGTCGGATCTGAACTTGCAAAAACTTTAACAAAAAATCCGTCTGAAGCGCTCATACATCTAAAATCTACTGGAGCGCTCGACATGTTTTTTGAAACAGATGCAACACTACTAAAACCAATCCAATCTTTGACTGAGAATCAGATTGTATTAGTTGTGACTTTGCTGTTACGCAATCTTGATCAAAAAGATATTGCAAAAAAACTCGCGCTCACAGGTCTGGATTCCCTTCCCCATGAAAGTGATCTCCGTATTGAACCGAGTGATATTTTCTGGTTTGTTGCACAGCTCCAAGAAAAATCCGATGCCCGCTTAATTTCAACAATGCGCGCTTCAAAATTCGAAACAATGTTCATGAACGCTCGTGGAAAACTTTTTGTTCAACTGCTACGTATCCTTAATGAACATACAAAGGCTGAAACAATTGAAAATCGCAAAACAAAAATACTCAAACAATGGTCAGTAGAGGATGATGAACCGATTCCTTCCCTTCTATCTGGTAATGACGTGCTTCAAGCTGGAGTTCAAGCTGGCCCAAAAGTCAGAGAACTTCTGGAACTACTTCGAGATGAGCAACTCGAAGGAAAAATCCTAACACGTGAAAAAGCAAAAGAATGGCTTGAAGATCAAACAAAAAAAGCAATCTAGTTGCTTTGGTGGGCGGCAGAGGAATCGAACCTCTGACCTTTTGCGTGTCATGCAAACGCTCTAACCATCTGAGCTAGCCGCCCTTTTTGAGGAAATACTTTTTCAACACTTCTTGTAGAGCCGTCAATCTTTTTTCGATACGAGCATCGTAACAATATATTGAACAAACGCCATGATATCCGGATAGTGTTTTTGTACCAACAGTTCTCATGTCAATTTGAGACTTCCCAAATCGACTTATCGGGATATCCAGACGTTGCGCCCAATACCTTTCTTCATTTACCATATCTTGATCGCTTCGTAAATGAAGGTAACATCGCAATCGATCATCCTTTACGTGATAAATATCTCGCAAAAAAGAAATGAACATTTTCAAGATATCAGGATCGGAATTCCCTAACCCTACAAACGATTTTCTTTTAAAGCCCTCTCCAAGATAAAGCATCGCAAGCATGAATTCAAGCATCGTGTCAGTAAACCGAACCCCAAGATAATCTTCTTTTGCTGACTCAAAACATTTTGTGCGAATAGATGCTGATATGTCTTTTTTCTTTTTCGCTGCTAACAGACGTGCGTTGCGTAAACAATTGTTTTTCCTATTGCAAATTCTATTCAGTGCGGATTTGCAAAGTTTCAATCCAATGAGCCAACCGCTCAATGTTGAACGACTTATATCCAATTTTCGCTCAATTGTTGTATAACTTTCACCGCGCCGTCGTAATGCTATGGCTTTATTTTTAAGTAACTTTCGCTCGTCGATTTTTAACATAATCGAACTTTAGATTTATATGTTCATATTACCATATTCTAAAATTCGAATCTCTGTTAAAAATCAATATGAAACTTATCAAGAGAATCAAAAAATGTCAAAGGAGTGCTTTTAGAACTGTTGAAGATGATATTAGAGATCGCAAAGTTAGTTCCCGACGTTTTCACAATTTGTTTTAATATAATTTTCATACTCTTGCTCTTCGGAATCGCGTTGTTTCTTGTTTGTCTCGAAAGTCACTTTTTGAGTGTCATAGTCATCGGCTAGAGCGTTATAATTATTTGTCGAATTCTGACTACCCATCTCATTAAGTTGGATAGCCAAATTATTAAGTTGAGCTACTTCGTCATCAAGTTTTTGTTGAAGTAAAGCGCTAGGCAAGAGTGCTTTTGCTTTGTTATCATCATACTTCGGACTCGAACATAAATAGCGCTCTATCTTTTTCGTTTCAGAATCAGAAATAGAAACCGAATATGTTGTGACTCCAGAATTAACAATGAGAGTGCCGCCGATAACATCAAAAGTAACACCTCTTATTAAGTATGTACTATCATATTTTTGAAATTGGAATGTAAACGCGTATACATTGATCGGATCTTTTTCAAATGTTACCCCATACATAACATTAATAACTGACGCCTTAATGGTGACTGAAGGGGAATCGCTTTTGGGAGCTATTTTACGCAATTCATCTGTTGAAATCAATTTTCCAGATTCATCCCTAACAGACAGAAATTCATCTTGACCTAAATTTTCCTTCATTTCATCACTGAAATTTTTGGAAAAAATTTGGTAATCTTTGTCGTTCCAAGCTTGAAACAAATCATTAATTCGTGATTCAACACTGGCTAATATTATCATTCTGTCTTTGCCAGTAATTACAGTAGAAGAAGAAAAAGAAAAAACTGCCATAAAAACCGTCAACATAGTCGCGATAATTAAGCCAACGCCCAAAAGTCGTAAACCAATTCCTTTCCGTGTAACCATAAATATTCCCATTCCAGCCATCAAAATCCAAACAGCTCGGTTCAACATCATTACTAATCTTGAATGATCCGGCGCAGTACTAACCAACCCACCGGCAAAACTAACTGCCAAAACCAACAAAACACCAATGACTTTCAAAACGCCCGACTTCATTATTAACCAAGCACCAAGAAAATAAACTATTGCCATAACCAATAACCAAAAGGCAATACCGTCAAATTCAAATTCATTTTCGCTGATATTCAAAGTGGCAATCCGAGTCAATAAAATTATAAACCAAAACGCGGCCAGAATGATGATTGCGATTCTAAACGATCGTCGCTTAGTAATAAAAAGAAAAATCAGCAGTGACAACGTTATGCCTGTTAATACCCAGCCGACAACTGAACCGAGGCCGCCTTTTTCTGTTAGCATTCCCATTGCCCCTAAACTGAAAATAATAGAGACAACGAAGACTAGCCATAATCCCAGAGTTTTAATTATTGACTTAAATTGATTCATAAATAAAATTAAAAAACTATGACAAAATTTTTTTTATTTATCGCGAAAAACTTTTTTAGCTTTTCTGTAACTATCAATGAAAGCAAAAACGTAAATTATCACAAAGCCAACCCAGAAAATATATGACCGTGGAGAATCAAAGTTCATTGCCTGAGAATTTTCAGCAAAAAGTGCGTACCATAAAAAGCCAATACCCAGCATAAACACAATCCCATCTGTATTTCTACCTAAATACAAATGGCCTAATCCTGGAAATAATAACGATAATAAATAAACAATTTTTTTGTTCTTCATACTAAAGTTCGTTTTTTGATAATTTTTTTTCAAACAGCACAATATCTTTGCACTCTTTTCGCTCTTTTTGCTCGCGCCCAGGATAAGCCAGCAATTTGTCTCCACGCCTGATTACCACGGCGTCATTCCCCGAAAATCTCGGAAACACGAGAATTTTAAAATCCAAACCGTCTTTAGAAATTGCTTCGTATGTTCCGCTCCAAGCAAGGCGCTTCCAAGGAGTCAAGTCTTCCCAAGGTGAAAATCCTGCAAAAAAGAACATGTGATAACCATCGGCAAGTTTAAGAACCGACGGATTACTTATCCGTTGCATCTCATTTAACGGAGATTGACCTATATCTATTCTCGCGCCAGAATCAAGTTGCCAAACAAGGCCATCTTTTGAAAAAATACTTCTGGTTCGCGTCAACGGCCAAGCTTTAGGACCGTATTTTTTAGAATCTGCCCGCATTCCTCCTTCATCAAAATAAATCCTATAACCCTCGTCTATTTTAACCGCGTTAAGATGAGCAAAGGCCTTAATATCTTCTACACGGCTTTCGTTTGTTACAACGTAATACTCCCTATGTTTTTCCATATCACTAGGGTGAGGCGCTCCAGCTCCCATTTCAAATCGATAGCCGCTTTCTTCCTCAAACTTACGGCCATCAGATGAAATCGCGCTCATAATTCCATTTCTATATGACGGCTCTCCTTCTCTTTCTAGTGCTCTTGAAAAATACAATTTAATTCTACCGTCATCCAACCTGACAGCCGTAGGCATGCCAGCATCCTTCAATAACAAACCTTCGTATTTCCAATTTTCTCCATCCAAAGATGAGAAACCATACGTATTATTTTCTGATGGGTGACTTTCTTTGGTCTCTCCATGTGTGTACATCATCAAACTCCCATCTTTAAGCTCTACTATTTCAGGATTTCCCATGTTACATTCTCCAGTAGCTACAACTACGCCTTTATATTTCCAATCCCACGAAAAGAAAAATCGTTCAAATACTCTTCCGTATAAACTAATTGCAATCGCAATCATCAAAACAACAATTACTAATAACCCTGTTAAAAATAGCTTCTTCATAAAATTCAAATATCTTGTGTCTATTTTAACAGATTTTTAATGAACTATTAAATTCCACAGCAATTTTCATCACAATTCCATTTTGGTGGGCGTGCCTGGACTCGAACCAGGAACCGCAGAGGTATAAGCTCTGTGCTCTAACCATTGAGCTACACGCCCATGTATAGCGTTGTGTTGCACATTATTATATCATTGCTTCGTATGCAAATATCATCATTCGCTATTTTACTCTCAATCTTGTGGTTTCTTATATATTGGGTGCTCGGTGGTGTGTTTTTCGCGGTAATCGCTTTACTTCGTCTCGGACGCGTTCGAAAGCTTCGATTTAGCTGTTTATTCAGTTTATGGGTTTTGGGGATCGGCATTGGAGCTGCATTCAAAGGAATTGAGTTGAGTAAAACACAAGTTGAAGTATGTCTGACTGATGTGACGAATCGCACGCAAATTGTGACAGCTGTATTCGGATGCGGATTTGTTGGCGTAATGGGCGCATTTCTTGTTGGCGCGCTCGCAGTGATTGTTGGTGGATTTATAATTTTCGCAATCTCGAAAACAAAGTCCAAACCATGGATTATTTTGGAATCAAAAGATGACGAAAATAATAAAGATAATAATGAAGACGAAGAAAAAGAAACAACCGCAAGCAAATATTTCTAATACTATGATGTCCTTCATCATCCTTGGTCTCATTGTTCTTGTCTTTGGCGTGTTCTTCATGCGCAGATCAATCAAAGAAAACGACAAAGAAGGAATTATCGGTTTTACAGCAATACTCATAGCCGCAATCGTGCTTCTGATATTTTTCGGATTATTCTTTCGCGCTCTATTATGATGATATTCAAAATTTCTGAAAAAGAAAAAAATGAGCGGTTAGATATTTTTCTTACAACAAAAATTGATCGTTCGCGAGCACATATTCAAAAATTGATTAAATCCGGAAGTGTTCAAGTTGATGGAAAATCATGCAAATCAAACAAGCGTCTGGAAATCGGCGAAACAATTGAAGTTCCAGAACTCGAAGAATCTCTCCCTCCTATTAAAAAAGGAGAAGCACTTATACTTCATATCGTTTACGAAGACGATGATTTACTTGTAATCAATAAACCGGCAGGACTTCTCGTTCACCCTTCAAAAGGACACACTGATGAAGTATCTCTTATCGACTCACTACTCAAACACAATCCATCAATAGCTGAAATTGGTGATGACCCAGAACGTCCAGGAATCGTACACAGACTTGATAAAGACGTTTCAGGACTCATGGTTATCGCAAAAACACAAACAGCTTTTGAATCACTAAAAACACAATTTCAAAATAGGTCTGTTAGAAAAGAATATCTGGCACTTGTTTATGGAGTTCTAACAAAAGATCATGATGTAATTAAATTCAAAATCGCTAGATCGCACGCTCGTGGGCGTATGGTTGCAAGACCTGAAACTCAAGAAGGCAAAGACGCGATCACAGAATACGATGTTCTTAAACGTTTCAAAAACCACACTTACGCAAACGTTGTGATACACACAGGACGAACTCATCAAATTCGAGTTCACTTTCGAGCAATTGATCATCCACTTGTAGGAGATCGTTTGTACCAAAAAGATCACATGAAAAATATCCGTCCGATTGAACTCGATCGAATTTTTCTTCACTCTCACAAACTTCGTTTCAAACTTATGGATGGAACTGAAAGAACATTTGAAGAGCCTCTTCCACACGAACTTGAAAATCTTTTGAAGAAACTACCTTAACCCTCTACGTCCTCTCGGCCATCTTGGCCCTCTTGGCCTTTTCCCAATATGATTCTAACTCTAACCGGCGTTCCTGGAGCTGGAAAATCTACTATCGCGGCAATGCTTTCAAAAAAATTAAACATGCCTTGGTATTCGATTGGTGATCTGCGAGGAAAAATGGCTGATGAAAAAGGAATTACAATTGATGAGCTAAACACAATCGGTGAAACACAACCATTTTCTGACAATGAAGTTGACGCGTATCAAGAAAAATTGGGACGCGAACAAGATAATTTTATTTTGGATGGACGCTTGTCATGGCATTTTGTTCCACAATCATTCAAAATTTTTTTGGATGTTGATGAAGACGAGGCGGCAAACAGAATTTTTGAAGCATCCAAACAAGGACTGCGTAAAGATGAAAAGCCGTACCAATCAGCTCAAGAAGTAAAAGAAAGTGTTCACGCGCGTTTGGCTTCTGACCAAAAACGATACAAACAGTATTATGATGTTGATTATCTTGATCGTTCAAACTATGACTTGGTAATTGACACAACAACTATGACACCAGATAAAATAGTCGAACAAATCTTGTTGAAAATGAAAACGTAGCGGAAGGCTTCAGCCTTCCAAATGCGTGGAACGCTAAAGCGTTCCGCTACTTGACTTCCGTAGGCCTTTTGACTATTATGCTGTCGCCTTTGCTACTTTACTACTTTACTACTTTTCTATCCGGCGAAGCCGGACCCGGCTCCGCCGGGCTTGACTACTTATTATTCTATGGAACTCAACGAACTAAAAGCAGGACAAACAGTCCGTTTACACGAACGTGTAAAAGATGTCTCTTCAAAAGGTGAAGAGCGTGAACGCGTGCAGGTATTTGAAGGTATTATTCTTGGCGTGCGCGGATCAGGAAAATCAAAAACTCTCACGATCCGAAAAATGAGCGAGGGAGTTGGCGTAGAAAAAATCTACCCAATCAACTCACCCGTGATCGCAAAAATCGAACTTGTTAAAACCGCGAAAGTCAGACGAGCAAAACTCACATTCTTGTCAGACAAAAAACGCCAAGCAAAACGAAAATTCAAAGATACATACGCAACTGAAACAAAGTAAACAAAAAACCGCCCTTCGACTTGCTCGGGGCGATTTTTTTGTTATTTATTATTTTCCAGATGCCTGAATTTTATCTCGAATTTTTTCCGCTTGTTTTTGACTCCATTGATTAAGTGTTTCCTGTCGAAAATTCTTAATATCTTGAAGACCACGCAAATATTTTTCTCTTACAGGTCCTTCTGAATCAATGAATCCTGTTCCGTGTTGATACCAATCCATCAAATATGGTTGCTTTGTTTTCTTGTCCACCATTGCAGTTGCTCCGTACGGATTATTGTAAACGTATCCATTCTCCGCGGCTTTCGTATATGTTTCAACATAGCGATCAAAAACCTGATTGATCTCATCTGCAGATTCGGAATTTTCTGCAATATCTACGATGTCATACCCATCAATAAACTGTTCTAAAATGGATCCGCGTTTCCCTTCATAAACTGCTCCGTAGGATTTTGGGATTCCTGGAATACCTTCCAAATCTTTCAAAGCTTGCTCTTCATTAAATAACCAATCGATCACCACTCCTTCTAATTTTCCGCTGTCACTGTTTTTATCAACAATCCCAAGTCGTGGACGAGTATTTACCGAAGCGGCTTCCAATGAATCCGCTTCAACTTTTGTGAATCGTTTTTCTTGTCGTCCAAATACCTTTTCAATCATTGAGATAGATTCACCATTTTGTGTTTTCGCTTCAACACGATAAATAGGCCCAAGAGCACCACTGCTCAAGATGTCGCGCGAACCTTCAAATTTTAAATCCAATTCATCAAGCTTATCTGCAATTGCATTATTACTCACAGCACCTTTTTCAGAAATTTCTTTTGGTGTTGGAATAAGATCTTTTTGTTCAGATGATGTTGAAGATGTTGTTTCAACAAGATTCAAGCCTGATTTTTCTTGAGATGATTCATTTGACATATTGTGTATATAATAGCATGACTTTATTTGTTTTCAACAAAAAAGAGAGAATTGCTTCTCTCAGAGAATCTAACGCGGTGTCTCTTTCAACCACACTCTGATCTTGTCAATTGATGCGAGGCCGATCTTCCTATTGACCAGCGCCCCGCTCCTAAAGAGAAGCATACTGGGCACAGCTTGAATGCCGAACTGAGTCGTGAGTTCGGTATTGCCTTCAATGTCAATCGTTGCGATTGCAAGACCAGATTCTGTCTTGCTCAACTCCTCAAGTATTGGTGCGAGCGTACGGCAAGGACCGCACCATGTCGCCGAGAAATCGACAAGCGCAAATGGATTTTGCGCCAAAAACTGTTCGAACTCGGCTTTGTTTGCGAGGGTTTTCACGTCTTTCTCCTGGTTTGAGTGCTCAACGTTCGCCTTAAGACACATGTACATTAAGGGGTTGAGAAAACAAGATACCAGAAATAGCCCTTTTTGTCAAGGAATTGTTCAAACAAAAAAACCACCCCGAACTAGCTTGCCCGCCAAAACCTTGGCGACGGCGGGTCGAAGGGCGATTTTTTTATATTAGATTACTGTTTGAATATCTTTGTTTGAATTGACTTGAGTTCCATTGGAATAATCCCACAACTTGACTGAAGGCACTTCAATAATTCCTTTGTTCCATGATGGACCATAGATTGAATTCGCAACTGTTTCAGAAACAATCCAATGAAGTGAACCATCAACACCAACTACGTAAACACGTGGATCGCTAACAGCTTTCACACGAGTTCCCGGCGCATAAAGCGCATTGCCCATGTCAGTATGTGAATCCGTATAGACTTTCAAAGTTTGTTGTGAGACTGAAACAACATCTTTCCATGAATCAAACCATGTGAAATACGTTACCTCATCAGCAACTCGCCACATTTTGTTTCCACTCATTATATACACGGTTGATTTTCCATAAGCTTTCACAGCTTGAACATCTGCATCGCCAACATCAAGCAACGGAGAAAATACAGCATGGTAAATTTTTCCATCGGTTCCTTTCCAATAAGCATTTTCACGCCCAGCCAAAACAGGGTTTGATCCAAATCCAACGTTCACGATTTTTCCTGTTTTCAAATTTTTGTACCAGATATTTCCACTGTCATCAGTACCAACCATAATATCTTGATATGTATCCGTCACAAGGAATGTTTGATTCTTCCAAGTCTTTGTGCTGAATGTGTAACTGATGTATCCATCCAAAGACTCATAATAAATCGCGTCTTGTTCAAGGTTGAACTTACCATTTAAAGCTTTTCCAAAGTTGGAAGCGCCTTGTAGGTTTGTTAAATATAATGTGTTTTTAGAATCAATATACGCCATTCGATCACCAACAAACTGAATCGCGTCTTCCGCAGAAACAAACCAGTTCAAGTTCGCGCCACCGGATTCGCGAGGAGCAGAATCAACTCCTTGTTTGTAAGTATACAGACGGTAGTTTTGAAAATATTGAATTGTTCCATCAGAAAGAAAATGCGCGCCAACAATGTCTCCATCTGGTTGTGTCCATGTTCCAGGAACAGGTGTGACTGTTCGAGCTTTTTCATCAATAACCAAAAGTTGCTTGAATCCTCCATCAAATTGAAACTTTGTGAGAACCAAAGAATCTTTTACATCAACAATTTCCTGAATCGGCGCGTTCAACGCCCATGTAAAATCATCGAACTTATATCCTGTTTGATAATCACTAACCACGAGTTTATTTTCAATATTTTTTGTAATTGCATCTGTGTGCAAGATGGATGAATAAACGCGTGTGCCATCAACGGCTGATGTTAAATAATTCAAATCATCAGACTTTCGAACAATCGTATCCAAAGTTTTAATTACACCTGTATCTGCAAAGTATTCGTAAACTGTTGCCCATGACTTTCCATCTGTTGATGGAACAAGATAAACAAATCTGTCATCTTGCGCGCTGTGCCAAAATGAAGACAAAACACGTTTGCTCACGTTTGAAACACGAAGCGCTGAATCATCTTTCAAAAATGAGATGCTGTCTTGTTCTGTCACGAACGTTGCTTGATTAAATTTGTAAGGACCTGAAACGGTTTTTCCAAACGCAAGACGCTCAACGCGATACAAGTCGTAATTCCATGTTGAGTCAGAAATATTTGTTTTCCATTGTCCATCTGTTGCTTTTGCAAATGGAATAACAGGGCTCACAGCAATTGCGAGCAAAAAGACGAAAATGAAGGCTTTTTTGATTGTAATCATACCCGGTAGTACAACAATGATATTTATTATTTGTTAGTTTTTCTTTGACTGACATTGTTACGACTCCCTACGTAGGGTGTCGTACAATCTGTGTTAATGCTCGGCAGAACAGGTGACAGATCATTGTTGTCCTACCGGGCATAGAGGATGAAGATATCAAAAAAACCCTATTTTGTCAATAGACGAAACAGGGTTTTTGACTCATTTTAGCTATTTTTTGACTTTCGAGCAACTAGTTTTTTCAAATAATCGCCAGTTATACTCGCTTTTGCTTTCATAATCTCACGCGGCGTTCCAACAGCAATAATTTTACCGCCTTTGATACCTCCGCCAGGCCCCATGTCTATCACCCAGTCAGCACCTTTTATCACATCCAAGTTATGTTCAATAATTACAACTGTGTTTCCTTTATCAACCAGTTGATGCAAAACAGCAAGCAGACGTTTAATATCTTCAAAATGCAAACCAGTTGTTGGTTCGTCCAAAATGTATAATGTTCGTCCGGTCGCGCGACGTGAAAGTTCGGTCGCGAGTTTCACGCGCTGGGCTTCTCCACCAGAAAGCGTTGTAGCACTTTGCCCGAGTTTCAAATAACCAAGTCCGACTTCGTGAAGCACATTTAACTTTTCGAAAATCGCTGTTTGATCCGCAAAAAATCTTCGTGCTTCTTCAACAGTCATTATAAGCACGTCAGAGATATTTTTTTGTTTGTAATGAATCTCAAGAACATCTTGATTGTACCGTGTACCATGACACTCGGAACATTCGACATAAACATCTGGCATGAATTGCATTTCAATACGACGCATTCCGTCACCCGAACACGTTTCACAACGGCCGCCGCCTTTCACATTAAAACTAAATTTTCCAGCATCAAAATTTCGTAGCTTTGCTTCCGGAACCGCAGTATACAAATCACGAATCGCGGTAAACACTCCAGTATACGTTGCTGGATTTGAACGAGGAGTACGACCAATTGGAGATTGATCAACCGCGACAATCTTATCGATATTCTCAATTCCTTTTATTGCCTTATGTTCGCCAGGATAAACTTTCGCGCGATAAAACTTTCGCGATAATTCCTTTCCCAAAATATCAAGAATTAAAGTTGATTTTCCAGAACCAGAAACTCCGGTCACACACACAAGCTGACCAAGTGGAATATCAACGTCAATGTTTTGTAAATTAAACGCGTTTGCTCCTAAAATTG
>Ga0265296_1002419_pt1 | contig 18905 bp, 15 predicted proteins | sample MunlanPumphouse1_FD_189073 | JGI IMG/M metagenome (GOLD analysis project Ga0265296, IMG submission 189073) | Groundwater microbial communities from a municipal landfill in Southern Ontario, Canada - Pumphouse #1 | ecosystem: Environmental > Aquatic > Deep subsurface > Groundwater | place...
AGATTAATCTCAACGGTTATCCGGTGGAGCCGCATTCCCTGCGTCTGCTGACGGAGGCTTTTACCCGCACCAATAAAGTCGTGCCTCTCTTCGAGAAGGACAACCGCCTGACCGTCGCCATTGCCAATCCCTTTGATATCATGACCATCGGAGAGATCGAACGTCTGACCAGTCTTATGGTAGACGTCAAGGTAGCCACTGAGACGGATATCATGAATACTATTGAACGGTTTTATGGAGGTAAGTCGGAAGCCAAGGGTCTCTTAAGAGAAGATCTTTTTCAAGAAAGCAAGCCCCGGGAGGAAACGGAAGATTTAGCCGTATTAGCTCCGGTAGTGCAACTTGTGAATCAGATTATAATTCAGGCAGTGAATGAGGGAGTTACCGATATTCATATTGAACCTAAAGAGAAAGAGCTGCGCTCCAGGTTTCGCATTGACGGTATCCTCCATGACGGGCCCACTTTCCCTAAAAACCTGCAGGCGGCAATAACTACCCGCTTAAAAATCATGGCCAATCTTAATATTTCGGAAAGCCGCCTTCCTCAGGATGGTAGAATTGTATTTCCTGTGGACAAGAAACATATAGACCTTCGTGTTTCTACACTTCCCAATATATTCGGGGAGAATATAGTGCTCAGGGTGCTGGATAAGGAGAAACTGGTGCTGGGACTTTCGCAATTGGGGTTTTCTCCTTCCAATCTCACTGTATTCAGAGACTCCATCTTGAAATCTAACGGCATTATCCTGGTTTGCGGCCCTACCGGCTCGGGAAAGACTACTACCTTATACTCCGCACTTTCCTACCTTAATTCAAGGGAGAAAAATATTGTGACCCTGGAAGACCCGGTGGAGTATGAACTTCCCGAGCTATGCCAGTCTCAGATCAACCTGAAGCAGGGATTTACCTTTGCGGGAGGCTTAAGGGCCATCTTAAGACAGGACCCCGACATCATCTTTGTAGGAGAGATGAGAGATGCAGAGACTATCGAGGTGGCAATAAGGGCGGCTATTACCGGACATCTTGTATTTTCTACCCTGCACACAAATGATGCGGCAGGGGCTATTGCCCGCCTTCTGGATATGGGGGTGGAACCATATCTTCTTTCTTCTTCCCTGGTAGCTATTATCGGTCAGAGATTGGTCAGGTGCATTTGCCCTGCCTGTAAGGAAGAGATGAAACCGGGAGAAGATCTTCTCGGGATGGTGGCAGTGAAGGAAAGGGGTCGTTTATTTTACTCGGGTAAGGGGTGCAGCCGGTGTTATGGCACGGGATATAGCGGTCGTATCGGTATCTTTGAGGTTCTCCCCGTAAGTTCCTTTATGGCATCCCTGATAGCCAAGGGAGCAGACGGTCAGGCCCTCAAAGACAGGGCCAAGGAAGAGGGGATGGCCACTATGATGGATGATGGTCTGCAAAAGGCAGGGGCGGGTGTTACTACCCTGGAAGAAGTTGTGCGGGTAGCGTATGGGAGCTAAGTATGGCTGAGTTTGCCTATAAGGCCAGGGATATGAAGGGCAACCTGGTGAACGGGGCGGTGGATGCCTCCGGTGAGGGAGAATTGGCGGCTCTCCTGAAGGGAAGAGGACTTTACCTTGTTCATTTTAAAGAAAAACAGGAGAAAAAGACCTTTATTGGCTCCATCAGTTTCGGCAAGATTACGAGAAGGGACCTTATAGAGTTTACTATTCATCTGGCCACAGTTCTTTCTGCCGGTATACCGATTCTGGAGGGGCTTCAGGATCTGGAAGATAAGACAAAAAACTCAAGGTTCAGGGGAATTATAAAGAGCGTACGGGAGGGTATCCATGGGGGATCTGGTCTGTCCTCCGCACTTTCCCGGCATCCTGAGGTTTTTCCTCAGGCTTATGTGAATATGGTTAAGGCAGGGGAGGCCAGCGGCAATGTGGATATGATCCTACAGGAGCTTACAGGTTTCCTGGAGTGGCAGGAGGAATTATCTGCCAATGTCAGAAAGGCTTCGGTTTATCCTATTATGGTTTTTGCCGCAGTAGGGGTCCTGCTCACTATCCTTTTCACCTTTGCCTTTCCCCGGATTATCGGTATCCTTCAGGGGATGAATGTTCCCCTGCCTTTAATTACCAGGGTGGTAATAGGTATAAGTACCTTTTTCAGAGACAGTTGGTGGCTTATATTTTTAGCGATAGCGGCAGCAGTGACAGGCACTAGATTGCTGGGAAAAACCGCGGGAGGAAGATTGTGGTTAGATAAGCGAAAACTTGGCTTCCCTATAGTAGGGAACCTGGTCCGCAAGATCGCCCTTTCCCGCTTTGCCCATCATCTGGGGCTTTTGTGGCGGGCAGGGATCGATATCTCCCAGTCATTGACCCTGGTGGAGGGAGTGGTTGGTAATCGGGTGATCTCTGATGCTATAAAACAGGCGAGGGAGGAGGTATTGGCAGGTGAGAGCCTTTCCCGGTCTCTGGCAAAAAGGGGGGAGTTTTCCTCTCTGGTGATCAGGATGATCTCCATCGGAGAGGTTTCGGGAGAGATGGACAAGAGCCTTTCCAAGGTCTGTCAATACTACGACAAGGAAATACCGGCTGCGGTAAAGAAGATCTTTTCGGTAATGGAACCTCTGATCATTGTCCTTTTGGCTTTTGTAGTTTTAGGCGTAGCATTGTCCATGTATCTTCCCCTCTATACTGTCCTGGGTAATTTGGGTAAATGAAGGAGGAGGTAAAATTGATATTTAAAAAAAGGGGATTTACCCTCATAGAAGTAATTATTGCTTTGAGCATTATAGCGATTCTTCTGGGGATAGCTGCTCCCCTGGTCTATAAACAGCTTGCCTCTTCCGCCGAACAGGCCACCGGAGAGGAGATGGAGAATCTGAAAAAGGCCCTTATCGGAGATCCGAAAAAGATTCAAAATGGGGTGAGAACGGATTTCGGGGCTCTTGGTGATTGGGGCAGCCTGCTGACGACTTTGCAGGCCCTGGTGGTTGCCCAAACCCCTGCCTGGTCTTACGACAGCGTGAAAAAAGCGGGGGCAGGATGGAATGGCTCTTATATCTCCGAGGAGGGCGGAGGATATCTGCTGGACGAATGGGGAAATGTATATATGTATTCCACGGCAGACTATATCAATGGAAATGGGGAACTGGTGGATGGAAAGATTGTTAGTTACGGTCCAAGCAAGGCGGCAGGGGGAGGGGATGACCTGACTGTTGAGATTCTAAAGAAGGAGACTACCGCCAAGGTTTTTGGCTATATAAGGGACAGTGGAGGAAATTATCTTTCCCTTGCCTCGGTTACGATATATTTCCCGCAAAACGGCCAGTTGTTCCAGGAGACTTTACTTACGAATGTCGGAGGGTACTATGAATTCAACAACATCCCCTTCGGCGTCAGAAGCATCTATGTAGAGCCAAGACTTGTCTATCTGAAAGACAGCGCAAAGACTACAGGCACTGAGTGGGGGAATGTCGAATTTAAGGTGGGAAATCTTTCCGCAGGGAATATTACCATAAATTCTCTCAAGGCCAACTATGTTGTGGTTCCTCCGGCGTGGTATAGAGGGATCACGATAGGGGGCACGCAGGTATGGGCGCCGTCCCCTTCACAAAACGGAGCCGGAAGCGGTGATACAGTCAGCTTCGGTTCTTATACCCTTGCCGGAACAGGCGTAAGAAGAGCAGCATATACTATTTATATAGATTCATCTCAGGTACAGATCCCCGATATATACATAGCCGGAGGGGGAAATATAACGGTATTCAGTCTTGATGACTTTAGAAATAAGGCTAAGGGAGGAAATACTGTTGATATGACAGGTGTGAACTTTACCATTACCTTCTCGGATGGTTCGGTGATAAACTTTACCCCGGAGAGGGGGGGATAAGAGGCTTGAACTCAGGAGTCAATATGAAGCGGTTTTTCAAACGCTCTGATACTGTTATCGGTATGGAGATCAATTCCTCACAGATCAACATAGCAGAGGCGGACGTTTCTTCCTGGCCGGTAAAGATTTTAAACTTTGTCACCCTCAGCCTTTTCTCTTCCCATGAGGATAATATTGTCCAACAGATCAGGGGGATTTGGGAAAGGGGGTATTTTAAGGGTAGGCGGGTTAATCTTGTTCTTTCTAACCCTGCGATAATTCACCGCTTGATAAACCTCCCCCCTATCCCGGGAGAGGAAATGGAAGTTATCGTAGAGAGAGAGGTGAGGGGGGAGAGACCTCAACTGGAAGAGCCGGTATTTGATTGGCAGGTAATAGGGGAGGCTACTGAAACCGGCACCGGGGAGAAGGAGGTTTTGTTTGTTGTTGCGCCTTTCGCGGAGGTGAATCAGAAGATATCCCTCATGGAAAATTCGGGATTGAGTTGTGGAATCCTCACCACTGTTCCCCTTGCTTTACTTTCCGCTCTTAAATTTGTCAGAGACGGGGAAAAGGGGGTAGTTGCCTTTCTCTATCTGGGAACGGATCGGGGTTATCTCCTATTTGCGAGGGAGGGCAAGTGGTGTTTTTCACGGGAGTTTCCCGGGGGTGAAGAAGGATTTGGCGGGGAAAGGGTGCTGTCCGAGATTAGACGGTCCCTTCAGTATTTCAAACAGCAATTTCGCCACGAGGATCCGGAGAGGATCATTATCGGTGGAGAAGATGAAGAAAATTGGCGGACAGTTAAGAATGAGCTGGAAGATGGCCTGGAGATGAAGGTTGAGGTGTTCGAACCCGCCTCTGGTTTGGATATTACACTTCTGAAGGGAAGGGGGGAGGAGTGGAAAGGAATTCTTCCCCGGTTGGCTATTGTTCTTGGCTTGGTGAAGCAACACCCTGATAATGCTCTGATCAACCTTGTTCCCTCCCGGGTTAAGAAAAGAGGAAAGGAGCTTAAAAGAAGAGTACTGGCGGGATCTCTGGCAGCGATGATACTTTTAGGGCTCCTGGCAGGATATGGGGTATTATCCGGCAGGCTGAACTCACAAATTGAGATTCTTCAGCAAAGGAAGACAGTTCTGAGAGAATTTCAACCTCTTGTGGAGAAGGCAACTCTATGGGAGGGAAAGAGAAAATTTTACGGAACCTCGCTCTCTTTTATTAATTATGATTTAGAGAGGAAAAGTGTCCCCTGGTGGGAGATGCTTGGTTATTTCAGTATGATAGTCCCGGATGGGATGGTGTTTCAATCTCTTGAGGCAAGAAGGTTACCGGAGGGATGGGAGGTCGATATCAGGGGAGAGGTAACGGCATTCGATTCGTTTACAGTTCAGGGGATATTTAATCAATTCTATTCCAGATTTAAATCTAATCCCATTTTTTCTCATATTGAACTTATGCCGATGAATATAACCTGGCTTGAAGATAAGGCTGAAGGTGCCGGCGTTGACAGTTCTTCCGGGGAAAAGGAAAAGAGTAAAACTGAATTTATAATAAAATGCAGGCTACAGGAGAAAATCGGAGAGGCATGAAAAATATACCGGAAACCTGGAAAAAGGGAGCGATTATTGGGGGTTCAATTCTCCTGCTGGTAAGTCTCGCCGGTGTCTTTTATATCCCCAGGATCAGGGAGATGATAAGGATCAAGGCCGAGATAGCTCAAACGGAAAAAGAGATAAGAAGGATAGAAATCATGGGGAGGGATTTCACTCCTTCTTCACAGGAGGCGGAAAGGTGGAAGAATGTTGCATTAACTTTTCATTCGCTGATTCCTCCCGAAAAGGATGTCCCCGGATTGATGTATGAACTGGCTGGTCTGGCTAAGAAATGTAATATCCTGGATATTTCCCTCAAGGAGGAAAGTGGGGGGAAAAATGTTTCTGAAGGAAGGAGACCGGTTTCCCCGGAACCCTCAGTTAAAAGCGAAATAATACCTGGAGAAGGTGTGGGGCATTTTTCCATCCGGCTTTACTTTCACTCTGAGTACAGGGATATGGCACTCTTTCTAAAAGAGATTCAGAATATAAGGCGCCTCCTTTTACTGGAATCCCTTGTCATTAAAAGAGGATTTCCCTTAATTTCGGTGGAATTGATGGTAAAAGCGTATTATGGTACAAAATAAAAAGCACAGGAAAAGAAAAAACTTAATATCGTTTTTTGTATTTTTGTCTTTATTTCTGGTTTTGCCGAGTAACTCTTCCGGACGGGGTGAGGTTTCCTGGAGGAGAAACCCATTTTTAACCAGAGAAGAGATGAAACTGCTGCAAAAAAAAGGGATTTCCCCAGAGTCTTCCGTCTTGGGGGGCGTTTCGCTTCCCGTGTTTCCCCAATGGGAGGTAAAATCGATCATCACCAGCGGTTCAAGCAGAGTAGCCACGGTTAATGATCATATCGTGAAAGCGGGGGATTTCCTGGGAGAAGAGATGATTATGGAGATCAGACAGGACAGCGTGGTTTTGGGCAGAAAAGGGAAAAGGCGGGTCCTCAGACAGAGACAGCCTTCCGTTCTTATCAAGGTAGAAGTGAGAAAATGGAAAAACTGAAAATTTCGACATTTTGTGCCGTTACCGTTTTGTGCCTTTGCCTTTCTGCCTGTACAGCTCCTCCTAAGGTGGAAAGGTCTTATACACCGCCGGCAGCCAGGGTCCCTTTGCCTCTGGAGGAGAGGCTGGAAGAACTGGTGATCAGCAAGGTAGAACCCCAAAAGGAGATCGAGGAGCTGTTTTCCCTTACCCTCCGGGATGAGGAGATTAACCAGGTCTTTCTGGCCTTATCCCGCCAGATTTCATGTAGTATCATCGTAGATCCCGAGGTAAAGGGAAGGGTTACCATGGACCTGAAAAAGGTTACTCTAAAGGAGGTCCTGGATACCCTCACCTCCTTCCTGGGGCTTGAGTATGAGATAAAAGGTTCAATTATCAGGGTATCCATGCCAAGGATAGATACCCGTGTTTTCACTCTGAATTATGTTACCACTACCCGTAAGGGATCAGGTAAGCTTCAGGCAGTGACCGGTGTAAGCGGCTATGAGGCTGCGGGAGGTGGTGGCAGTAGAGGAGATGCTAAAGGGGGAAGCACCATAGAAACGGGTCCCGATACTGCCGATCTCTGGAAGGAGATAGAAGAAGGATTGAAAAACATGATTTCTAAAGAGGGGAAACTGGTGATTAATAAACTGGGCAATACCGTCTTGGTCACCGATCTCTCCGCTAATCTGAAGAGAATTGCCGAATTTTTAGAGAGGATAGAGGGTTCCGTTCAGAGGCAGGTGATAATTCAGGCCAAAATAGTGGAAGTGGCACTTTCCGATCAATACAAGATGGGCCTGGATTGGAGCGCTATTTCACGGATGGGAGATTTTAGTGGAGCCCTTTCGGGAGGTATGAGTTTCGCTCAATCTCTGGCTACGGAAACGGGGGCTTTTCAGGTCGGCGTTTCGAGCGGGGATTTTAACGGTCTCCTTGATGCGATGTCTCAGCAAGGACAGTTGAATATCCTTTCCAGTCCCAAGGTGTCCACCTTAAATAATCAAAAGGCAGTGATCAAGGTGGGGAGGGAAGAGGTATTCTTTGAACCGAAGTATGATGTAGTCACCACTACCGATCCCCTCACCGGGAAGATTAAAGATACCCAGTCTGCCCTTTCCTCGGTTGAACCTAGAACGGTCACCATAGGAATAGTCCTGGATGTAACCCCCCAGATTAGTTCCGATGGTTATATCACGATGAATATTCACCCCAGTGTCACCGAGCTTGTAAAGATCGAAGAATTCAGAGTTAAAGACGAAGTATATGCTACCGCGCCGGTGATTGACATCAGGGAGACAGACACGATGGTAAGGGTAAGTGATGGGCAAACCATTGTTATTGCCGGGATGATGCAGGATAAGAAAAAGGAGGTTAAAACCAGAGTTCCTTTTCTGGGAGATATCCCTTTTCTGGGGAATCTTTTCAGCAGGACGGAAGAGGAAAAGCAGAAAACCGAGCTGGTGATCTTACTTACCCCCACAATTCTTGTGGGAAAAAGGATAGAGGAGCTTTCACGAGAGGAACTTAGAAGACTGGAAGAAAGCAAATTGATGTCCCCTTTGAACCGTTAAAAATACACAAATAGAGACCTTTGAAAATAGTGAAAATTGGATTCAGAAGGCGCAAATTAAATATTTTTGAGCGCCGGTGAATAAATTTTTTCAAATCTCTCAAATAGGGAAAAACTATGTATGTAGATTTTTATGGACTGAGGGAAAAACCTTTTAACCTGACTCCCGATCCGAGATTCTTCTTTTTGAGCAGAAGTCACAGGGCGGCATTGGAACACCTTCTCTACGGCATAAAGCAAAAAGAAGGTTTTATGCTGATTACGGGCGACGTGGGGGTAGGTAAAACTACTCTGTGCCGGTTCCTTCTGGAAAAGCTGGGGGAGGATACGGAAACTGCCGTCATATTAAACCCTCAGATTTCAGAAGAAGAGCTTCTTTCCAACATACTTGCCGACTTCGGCATAAGAGCCTACAGAAAAGGCAAAAAAGAGAGAATTGACAGGATAAACAAGTTTTTACTCGAAAAACTTGCCTCCGGGAAAACGGTACTGTTAATCATTGATGAGGCCCAAAATCTTTCCCTCCCCGTTCTGGAACAGATAAGGCTGCTGTCCAACCTGGAGACGGGGCAGGAAAAGCTGCTCCAGATTATTCTTGTTGGTCAACCGGAACTACAGGAGAAGATGAAACTTCCCGCTTTGAGGCAATTAAACCAGAGAATATCCATCAGAAGCCATTTAAGTTTCCTGGATAAGGAACAAACCCGAAAGTATATTGAACATCGGTTGATGATCGCCGGTTCAAAAGGAGACATTGTCTTCTCTCCTGGCGCCATCCCTCTGATATTCAGAAATTCTAAAGGATTCCCCCGGCTTATCAATCTTATAACCGACAGGGCTTTGCTTGGAGGGTACAGTAAACAGACAAATAACATTACCTCCGGGATTGTTAAGAAAGCCGTAGAAAGTCTGGGAGGCGAAGAAGTTTTCCCTCCCCGTTTCCCCTTTTCCTTATTTAAAAGATTTGGCCATCCAGTCTTTGCCTTCCTTCTTTTAACGTTTCTTGTAATCCTTACGGTAATAGTTACCCTTAAGCTTCCCTTTACCGCAACTTCGTCCAAACCCTGGTTATCTGGTGATACAAAAGTAAAAGAAATTTCCGCGCTCCCTGTCGGAAATAACCCGGTTTCATCTCTGCCGACAGGGGAGAACAGTATCGGTAAGACGAAACAGTCGGATGGCATTTACTCATACACTATTAATCTGGGCTCCTACCAGAACGAGAAAACGGTTTTACTCAGGGCGGAAGAACTTAAACAACGGGGATATGATGCTTATATAATGCATGTGAATATTTCCGGGGAAGGAGATTGGTATAATCTACTGTTGGGAAGGTTTGAAAGTGAAAATGCTGCCGTCAGGGTTTTAAAAGGTTTGAAAGGGAAAGGATTGCTCAGAGAGTTCCCCGGGGCAAAGGTAATGAAAAATGAGCGTCATCCTTGAGGCGTTGAAAAGAGCCCAAAAGGCAAGAACGGATAAGCTCGAAGGAGATAGAGGTTTTAAAATAGACACTATTCTATCTCCGGTAGATTTTAAAAGTAAGAGAACCATGCTTCTTTTTAAGATACTGGGGATGGGGGGTGGGTTAATTTTCCTCCTTATTTTTATTGTACTGTTTTTTCCATCAAAGAAGCAAGTTAGAGAGGAGGCAGGATACAAAGCACAGGAAAATCTGGAAGTTTCGGAAATAATTAAGCCGGATACCGGCGGTGAGTCGGGTAAATCTCTGACGGTGATGGAATTGCAGAAACCTGAATCTATAGCTCCTGAGAGATCATTCCCTTTTATAATGGATGGGGAAGAGGTCCCTGTTCATAGCAAAATACCCGAAAAGGAATTGGAACGGAAGACTGATTACAAAGAAAGGAAACCGGAGTTAAAGACATACGTCAAAAAATCTCTTCCCGCAGAAGAGTCTTCCGAAAAAGCGGAGATTAAGAGAAATGAACCTCAAAAGCAAATACCCGTTGAACTCAATCCTCCCCAATCGGCCGCCTATCATTTTAACCTGGGTGTTTTCTATCAAGGGGAGGGTAAACTGAAAGAGGCTAAGGAAGAATACGAAAAGGTTCTTTCTTCCATGCCTTCACATGTGGAAGCCCACAATAACCTGGGGGTAGTGTACAAAGATATGGGGAAATTGGATATGGCCATAGCAAAATATAGCAAGGCCATAACGCTTGATCCTAAATATAAGAAAGCCCGTTATAATCTTGCAACAACCCTTTATCTCAAGGGTGATCTTGATTCTGCCGCTTCGGAGTCCAGATTGGGTATTGTTCTTGATCCCCGTGATTCGGAAGGGTATAACATCCTGGGATTGATCTACAAAAAACAGGATAAAACCCAGGAGGCGCTGGAGATGTTTCGCAAGGCTCTGGCTATTGACCCGGGATATCCCCCAACCCATTATAATATGGCCATCACGTTGGAAGATCTTGGAAACATTCCAGGAGCCATGTTCCACTATCAAAAGTTCGTTGACCTCTCTATGGCCAGAGGAGATAATCAAACCCTGGTAGGAAAAGTTGTGAAACATCTGAAACGATTATCTTCTTAGCCTTCCTCCAACCACAGATAATCCCTCTATCCCTTATTCATCCTGTGCTCCCGATTAAGTTTCTCACCGTATCTAGATTCTGGACGTCCTCTTTTAGATCCTTTCCTGTTGGAGTTTCCAGCAGGAACGGCAGGTTCTGAAAACGGGAATCGTTTAAAAGGAGGCGAAAAGCTTTTAATCCCAAACGTCCTTGGCCGATGTGTTCATGCCTGTCCAGATGACTTGCCAATCCTCCCCGTGAATCATTCAGGTGTATCGCTTTAATCTGTTCTATCCCTACCAATTCATCGAATTGGGCAAAAGTTTTCTCGAATGTGTTGAAAGTACGGAAGTCGTATCCAGCCGCGAAAGCGTGGCAGGTATCAAAACATACTCCCAGACGTGCGGGATACTTGCAATTTATTATGATTTCTTTTAGATGTTCGAAACGAAAACCAAGCGCAGAGCCCTGACCGGCGGTAGTTTCAAGTAATACCATAACCTTAGATTCTTTTGTTGCATCGCAGATCCTGTCCAGGCCCTGGTTGATGCGGGTAAGGCCCGCGGTTTCACCGCTTCCCACATGGGCGCCAGGATGGGCAACCAGGTATAAAATACCTAACAGTGCGCATCTTTCTATCTCCGTAATAAAACTTGCCACTGATTTCAGCCACAGGTCTTCGTCGGGAGAAGCCAGATTAATCAGGTAAGAGGTGTGACCCAGAACAAAAATGTCCGATATTCCCCGGTGTTTCTTGAAAAGTTCTATTCCCTCTGTGGTTAGCGGTTTTGCCTGCCACTGGTTAGTGCTTTTGGTAAATATTTGAATAGCCTCACAACCGATAGAAAGTCCCCGTAATATACTTTTCTCGATCCCTCCGGCAATAGACATATGTGCGCCCAACATCATTGATCATTCATCCTTAAGAATAAAGGAACAGTTCGCATCTGATCCTATTTATTTGGCATATTTTTCTTTATTAATAGCCCAAGAACAGGTAACTTCTCAAGACTTTTTCGAAACGGTTTCTCCCCTTTCAGACTACGGCAATTTCCTTGATACATGGGAAACGACTTCAAATTAACTACTTTCAGGCGAAAACTAAGGGGTTTTCCGGGGGCATGTTTTTCCTGTAATTTAGCTTGACACGATACAGAATGCACTTTTTATAAAGTGGTTGTAAAAGGTGGTTCTTTGGGGTAAGATTTTCTCCCTGCCGATGGGAATCATGGTAAAAATTAAGGGGAAACATTGTAGAACAGTTCTGGTTGATGTAGGAGATTGATGGGCAAGTTGTTCGGAACCGATGGCATAAGAGGTATTGCCAATGAATATCCGATGACGGCGGAGATGGCCTTGAATATTGGGCGTGCTACGGCATGCCTGTTCAAACGGGATGGCCATGTTCCGAGAATCGTTGTCGGCAAAGATACCCGTATCTCCGGCTATATGTTTGAAAGCGCCCTTATTGCCGGTATATGTTCCATGGGTGTAAATGCCATCACGGTTGGAGTACTCCCCACACCGGGCATTGCCTTTTTAACCAGCAGCAGCAAGGCTGATGCCGGTATCGTAATCTCCGCTTCTCACAACCCCCTGCAGGACAATGGTATTAAGATCTTCTCCGGTGAGGGCTTCAAGCTTTCCGACGAGAAAGAGCTTGCCATAGAAGAAATGGTTTTTTTGAACAACATGCATAAGTTACGTCCTTCACCACGGGAACTGGGCAAGGCATATCGCATGGAAGATGCCAGGGGACGCTACATTGTTTTTCTAAAACATGCCTTTCCCAGGGAGTTCATTCTGGAGGGTACCAGAGTTGTTCTTGACTGTGCCCATGGTGCTGCTTATAAAGTGGCACCGGCGACCTTTTTTGAACTGGGAGCCGAAGTAAGTACTCTCTTTGATCAACCCGACGGCATAAATATCAATGTCAATTGTGGATCCCAGTATCCCCAGGCGCTGGCTGAAGAGGTTGTAAGAAGAAAGGCAGATGTAGGGTTCGCCTTTGATGGAGATGGCGACCGTCTTATTGCTGTTGATGAAAAAGGGGCAGTGTTGACCGGAGATCAAATTCTGGCTATCTGTGCCGGCGTACTGAAAAAGGAAGGCAAGCTGACCAATAATCTGGCGGTAATAACCGTGATGAGTAACATGGGCCTCAGGATTGCCTTACAGAAATTAGGCATTGAATCGGTTGTTGCCGGGGTAGGAGACAGGTATGTTCTTGAAGCAATGCTGGCCAGAGGAGCAGTCATCGGCGGTGAAGATTCAGGGCATCTGATCTTTTTGGAGCATCATACCACAGGAGATGGCATCATTACGGCCTTACAGGTAATAGCGGCGATGAAAAAGGAAGAAAAATCCCTGTCCGAACTTGCCGAAGTTATGACGGTTTATCCTCAGGTTCTGATCAATGTTGATACAAAAATAAAACCTGAAATATCTTCGGTCCCGGCAATTGTCGAGGCGATCAGGGCCGTGGAAGAAAAATTGCAAAATAAAGGTAGGGTTCTGGTGCGTTACTCGGGAACACAGAGTATTTGCCGCGTGATGGTGGAGGGACCGACCCAAGAGGAAACTGAGAGTTGCTGCAGGCAAGTTGCCAAGGTGGTCAAAGATAATCTTAGCTAAGTAAAGATAATATTCATCATCTAGTCGAAATAAAAAAAGAACCCTGATGCCCATACAAGAACACGGGGGTATACATTGCCTGTTGTGCTTTCCGAAACCATTTCACCCGAAGAACAGCGCTTTGACCGCATTCGTCGCACAGTAAGCCTGTTCCTTGGGCCACTGCTTTTCATCGTCTTGCTGTTTATTCCTATGCCCAGTCTTACGACCCAGGCCCACCATTTGGCTGCCGTAGTCGGGCTGGTGTTGGTCTACTGGATCGGCGAAGCAATTCCTATTCCGGTGACTTCTCTACTGGGACCGGTGATGTGCATTGTTCTTGGTGTGGCAGCACCGGCGGTAGTCTTTGCGCCCTTTGCCAATCCCATCATTTTTCTTTTCCTTGGCAGTTTTCTTCTGGCTCAGGGAATGATCGAACAGGGACTAGACCGGCGCATCGCCCTCGCCATCCTTTCCCTTCGCTGGGTGGGAAACAGTCCCTACCGTTTGTTTGTCGCTATTGCCATCATTCCTGTTCTTATTTCCATGTGGATCAGTGACAGCGCTGCCACTGCCATGATTTACCCTATCCTTATCGGTATTATTTCTGCCTTCAGCTCTTTGGCTAAGGAAGCCGGCAAGAAGTTTACTTCTGCTGATTTTAATACCGGCCTGTTACTGACTATTTCTTACGCGGCGCTCATCGGTGGGATCGGCACTCCTGTAGGCACGCCGCCCAATCTCATCGGTATAGGTATGATAGAGAAGATGTTGCATGTTAAAATTAACTTCTTCCAGTGGATGATGTTAGCCATCCCCATTATGCTTGCCATGTGGTTGATCATGCTCCTTTTTATGCTGAAAACATATCCGCCGGTGGCAAAGAAATTTCCCGGTCTGGTGGAGTTCTTGAGTAGCCGGAGAGCCGAACAGGGACCATGGACACGAGGGCAAAAAAACGCCCTGACAGCATTCCTGGTAGCAGTGGTGTTATGGATTTTTCCTGGAGTTATCGCCTCTGTTGGGGGTACAGAAAACCCAATGTTCGAGTTTTGCGAAAGCCATTTACCCGAAGGAGTAGCTTCCCTGGTGGCAGCGGTTCTGCTGTTTATCTTGCCGGTGAATTGGCGAGAGCGGCGCTTTACTCTCAATTGGTCACAGGCTTTGAAGATTGACTGGGGCACCATCCTGCTCTTTGGTGGTGGACTTTCGCTGGGCAGTCTGATGTTTTCTACGGGTCTTGCGGACGTTTTAGGCAAGCAACTTATTGCCTTCAGCGGCGGGGACCCTTCCGTCTGGACTATCACTGCTGTCGCTATTTTTCTGGCGATTATAGTTACCGAGATGACCTCTAACACGGCATCCACCACCATGTTAGTACCGATTATGATTGCCGTGGCCCAAGGTGCCGGTGTCAGCGGTATTCCACCTGCTATCGGTGTGTGTTTGGGAAGTAGCATGGCTTTTATGATGCCTGTTTCTACGCCATCGAACGCAATAGTTTACGGCTCGGGTCTGGTTCCAATTATCGCCATGATCCGTGCCGGCGTTGTTTTGGATGCTTTGAGCTTTTTTGTCATTTTCCTTGGGCTCTATATTTTATGTCCGTTGTTAGGGCTTATATGAAAATAGACTTCCTTCTCTGACCGTTATTCTCCGGTGCGAGTCTGTATACCGGCCGCCTCCACAATAGGAAAAGGAGTTTAATCTCTAGAGATTAAACTCCTTAAGAGTGGTTAAACACGACCCTTGGGTAGCAATCAACATGACGGATGAAGCACAGACTTCGGTCTAATGTTGTTAATCCAATAATTCGTGAATAAAGTTAGCCACTTCAAGAGGACTTGAGCCGGGACCGAATACGCCTTTCACTCCCATTTCCTTTAATTTCGGTACGTCGCTATCAGGAAATACGCCGCCGAAAATCAAGGGGATATCCATATTATTTTCCTTCAGCAGTGCAAGCAACTGCTTTGCTATATAGAAATGGCCCGCAGATGAAGAACTTATCCCGATAAGATCTACATCTTCCTGTTCGGCTACCTTTATAACCTCGGTAAATTCATTAAACCTGGGATAATAGACAACCTCCATTCCCGAATCTCTACACTGATTTACAACCGTTCTTAAACCGACATCGTGTCCTTCAAAAAGGTTACGTGTAAATAAAACTCTGATCTTCTTTTTATTGTCAGTTCCCATTTTCTCCTCTTTCTTAAAAATTTCTAAGTTTTATAAAAAACCGGTATTATCTCCAATGCTTAGTAAGGATAGGCAGCGGGGTACACCTCGAAGAAAGCTTCCGTCATTTCACCTAATGTACATTTCGCTCTGGCTGCATCAACCAATGCGGGCATAACTTTTCCTGCATCTTCAATTCTTTCAAATTTTTTAAGTTCTTCTGCCAATTTTTTAAGTTTTTCCTTTACCGCACCCTGATCACGGTTTTGCTTCCATTTCTTTATTCTTTCGATCGCCAATTTTTCTATCTCTTCCTGATCCATCGAAAATACAGGCACTTCAACAAGCTCATCTTCCCTGTACTTGTTTACTCCTACGATAACGCGTTCGCCACTGTCAACTTCTCTTCTCCATTTCCTGACCCTTTGATCGAGAATATTCCAGAGAAAGCCTGTTTGCATACATTTGGTGTATCCGCCCCTGGTCTCAATTTCATCTACAAGTTTAAGGGCATCATTGGCAAGTCTGTCCGTAAGCCACTCTACATAATAAGACCCTCCCAGAGGATCACTGACTTTACTGACTCCCGATTCATGCAGAATTACCTGGTTTATTCTCAAAGCATTAGTAGCAGCTGCCTCGGAAGGTATCGCAATGGCTTCATCATAGGAAGAGGTGTGTAATGACTGGGTGCCGCCTAAGACAGAAGCCAACACATTAAGGGTTCCCCTGGTGATATTGTTAAGAGGCTGTTGAGCCGTCAGGTTTATGCCACCTGTGTGGATATGGATTCTAAACTGCTGAGACGAGGACTTTTTGCAAGCAAATCTCTCTTTCATGGTTTTGGCCCATATCCGTCTGTATGCCCTGAGCTTACATATTTCCTCAAAGAAATCCATTCCCATATGCATCTGGGCACTAAACCTGGGAATCATATCGTCCGGGTTCAGGCCGGCTCTTATACCACATTCTACCAGCTCTATAGCTTCAGCCAGCATAAACGCCATTTCCTGGGCGGGGGAAGCACCATTTTCTCCTATTACATATCCACAAAGATTTGTATGATTCCACACAGGTATATTTTCGACAGCGTACTTAATCAATTCTGTTTGCAGTCTTAGTTGTACTTCGGGAGAATGATCTTTGGAGTTTTGCCCGAGCCACGCCACCTTTCTACGATTCTGGCTTTGCCCGTTGAGTAACTTAAGAGGGAAGCCCTGCGATTCAGCATAAGCAACATATAATGCCAACACCGGTAAGCATGTGGACTTTGTACTGATACCCACTCTTGTTTTGCTGAGATCATAACCCTCACAGATAATCGCGAAATCTTCCGTTGTGGACACTGAAACACCGCCGATACCAACCATACCCTTTGCCAAATGGTGATCCGGATCAAAACCATAAGCAGAAGCCAAATCAGGAACCATAAAAAGAACGTCTCCTTTGAATCCCTTCGCACCTGCCTTTGCTAACTTCTTGCCCCTCTCCCTTGTCTCTTCCGCTCTGGCGTATCCATGGATCTGTTGGGTCATCCACGGCTGATACTGATAAGTCAGGGGATAAAGTCCCCTGGTATACGGATACGAACCAGGCATTGTGATGTCGTCAAAGTCGATATCCTTCACGTCCGACGCAGTATAAACCGCTTTCAGGGGAATATCCGACTCAGTATGTTGATCCGGCAATTTAAATCCAAATTTCTTCTCATATTTCTCAACATAATTCTTCTGCCATTCTTCTTCCATCTGTTTAACTTTGCTATATAAATCTTTTTCCTCACTCATAGAAACTCCTCCTCGTTATTATATCCTTTCTAAAAGACAAATTTAACCGACATTCAAGCCCAATCCCTATTCGCAGATCTACATTTCCGATAGAGAAAAAATGTGAAGCTGAAGATATAGATAATTAGCTTTTCGGGGAGATACTGGAAAAAAGGATTTTTTCAGGTCAAACTCAATATATTGTCAATATTGTTACGAAAGCTACATCACTGCGCCGTCCGCTATACTTTCCTCCAGCCTTTTGCGAATCAATCTTGCCTCTTCAGCCAATGCTTGAAAACTACCATCAATAGTGTATAAATTTTCTCCTAAATTATTTCTTTTCGTCTTCCGTATCAATTTTTGAAAATAAACTGGGATTCGATTTATTTGTTTGATAACATATTATTATATGAAGAAGAAATTTGCGTGTCAAGAGTATTTTGGTAGCAAAAGGCAGGGTCGGTTACTTATCGTTTTGCAAGTTATTTGATGTACCAGTCCATTTTTTTATTGATTTACCCGCCACGAAGAAAATATAAGTGAAGAGATGGGTATCGCGGCGGAACCAAACGGATAAGCCTTTTTGTTAATCCCTGATTTTATCTGGAGGAATTATGGATTCTAATTTGAAAATTGATTTAATGGACTTACCTAAAGAGACATTGGTGGACATTATCAAGATGTATTCAAAAAACGTACTTGCTGTTGACGGTTTATGGTTTCTTGAATGTGAGAAGAGATACGGCATTGAAAAGGCGATTGAAATAGACACGGAGGTCTGGGGTGCTTACGGTTCCATAGAGGCCGCCCGTATTAAGGAAACCTTAAAGATAGAAGGACACGGTATACCTGCCCTGGTAAAGGCTCTCAACTTCCAGATTTGGCTTCCCTGCATGGAATTTGAGTTTGCAGAGATCACCGATAAAAGTCTGATTTTCAATGTTACGAAATGCAGGCCACAACAAACGAGGATAAGGAAAGAAATGGGGGAATTTGCGTGTAAACCCGTAGGCGTTGCCTTATTTGAGGTCTTTGCCAGGGGAATCAATCCTAATATGACCTGCAAGTGCCTGGTCTGCCCACCGGATAAACATTCTGGAAATCTATGGTGCAGCTGGCTTTTTGAAATCCATGATTAAAGTTTCCTGATCTATATTTGACTTGACAGACAATGTTAAAACAAGTCCTGACATAATTATCGGCTACACCTACAAGACGTGAGGTTGAGATTTCTGAGGCACCATTGATTTCGGATTGAAAGAGTGTAACGCTGCAGGAAGATGCCTCATAACATTCCTCCTAACTTATTTGATCGGCAAACGTACCACCGGAATGGACCAGCGCCTCTTTCTGGCATATCGTTTCCTGATCCATAAAAATCAAGCCCCAAAAAGCTACAAATAATAGCGGTTAGAAGACCAGACCAGCAGCAGCAATGACACCGAAAAAGATAATTAGCTTTATTGAGTTCCACTCAGTGTAGTCATACAATTTATAGATAGTCCAAATAGCTAAAATCGTCATCGGTATGGCAACAAAAGTTCCCATTTATATTACCATCCTTTCCTGTTTCGATTTTACGCTGTATCCAATCTTCTCATGATCAAAATCAAACTTAATGCCTTTGAACCTGATCGACAGTGTTTTCCTCTCGTAAAAATGATTAAGTAAACCTGTCAGAAGCAAGTAACCTGTCCGGAGTTGTAGCACATAATCTGTCCGGTTTAGGATGGCTGCTGTTGGAGGTGGCCGATGAGACGGACAGAGTTGCTACAGGAGATCCGAGCGATGCGATTTAAAG
>Ga0265296_1002420_pt1 | contig 18901 bp, 20 predicted proteins | sample MunlanPumphouse1_FD_189073 | JGI IMG/M metagenome (GOLD analysis project Ga0265296, IMG submission 189073) | Groundwater microbial communities from a municipal landfill in Southern Ontario, Canada - Pumphouse #1 | ecosystem: Environmental > Aquatic > Deep subsurface > Groundwater | place...
CCTGGCCCTTGGCGAAGTTGTGCTCCTTATCGATGGCCGGATGGCACTGGGCGCAACTCATGCCCCGGGAATTATGGACGTCATAATTGACCGGATCATTCCAGGAGAAACCCCGCTTCTTCACATCGCTCATAGAGTGGCAGAAGTTGCAATTCTCCGCAGGCGGCGGATAGGCCAGGTCCAGGACGATCTTGCCGTCCTCGTTGAAGAGGCGTTTGTTATAAACCACCTTGGGTTCTTGGCCGTCCTTCACCGCGCCGGCCACCGCGCCGATGCCCGCGGCCTGGGTGGAGGCCCATTTGAAGTTCCACATCTTGAGCTGCTTGTTGCGCTCGCCGAAGCGGTAGCCCGGCAGGTGGCAGACGAAGCAGTCCGCCTCCACCACCCCGCTTTTGTCCCAGGCGCTTTTGAAGTAGTCGCCGTCCAGGCTCTGGGCCAGTTGGGGCTCTGCCTGCAAGCGCCGGTCATAGCGCTGGCCGTCCCGGTCGATTTCCATACCGCCGCCGCCTGGATGACAACCGCCGCAGCCCGGAACTTCAGGCGTCTTGGGGTCGCCGGTGGCGACGAATTCAAAGGAGGTCAGGTCGATTTCATCAGGGCTGCTGTTTTTCTTCTTCGCCAACTGGCGAAAAGAGGGCGGTCACATCTTTCCCAGCATGCCGTCGGACAGAATCCACGGCTTGTCCGGGTTAAAGTTATCCTTGATCCGGTCCCAGCCCTGCTGGAAATGATAGCCCTTGGTGATCTGGTCGTAGTTATGGCAAGCGCCGCAAGTCTGGCGCGAGCTGTAAGGCTGATCGGCGTTTTCGCCGGTCAAGGGATTAATAATCTTGCCGTCCTCGGTCTTGAGGTGGAAGGGCACACAGGCCCGCACCTTGGCCGGGGCGGCGGCAGGAAAGAGGAGGAGCCAGCCGGCCATGACCGCCAGTCCTCCACCCAGAATTAGCAGGAATTTCTTCATCTAAAGTTAGCCTCCTTCATGAAGCTTGTGCCGTTGTCGTTCATTGGGCTTCTATGCTTTTTCCCATCTGCAAATAATGCTCCACATGCCTTTCCCAGGGAAGGACATGATCTCCGGATCGCTCCCGATTGTCATAAGATTCTGCAAGGTATTAAAATTCCTTTCCAAAACCTCTCCGGCGGCCTTCCGGGCCCAAGACGCGTGGTACTCAGGCCGGGCTGCAGGGTCCACCTCCCCGGATATTCCCGGCCCTTGGTCGGATTTCAGGGAGCCGCACCCCCTTGGTCGCCAGTAATTATTGGTGCTCCCGGACTAGTTTGCTATAATCAGGTAAAAACAGGTGTTAAAACACTCATGACGAGCCTGCAGGAACAAAAAATCAACCTCTACCTGAAAGAAATCATCAATACCATGAATGACGGCCTCATGGTCGTCAGCCCCGGCGGCGACATTATCATGGTCAACCAGGCCTTTGAAAAGATCATGGGCTACCGCCGGGAGGAAATCATCGGCCGTCCCTGCACCATGCTGCAGTGCGATGCTTGCGCGGCCACCTTCGCTGATGGCCAAAGACGCCATTGCGACCTCTTCAGGCAGGGGGCGGCCATCCGCAAACGCTGCCTGTACATGCGCAAAGACGGTTCTTACGTGCATATCCTCAAAAATGCCTCCATCCTGCGGGACGAGGCCGGGCAGGTGCTGGGAGCGGTGGAAACTCTCACCGATGTCTCGGAACTTGACCAGCGGACTGAACAGATCCAACAACTCTCCAAGCTGATGGATACCGCCGGCGACTTTCACGGCATGGTGGGGAAATCCCATGACATGCAACAAGTATTCACCCTCACCCAGAAGGCCGCCCAAAGCGAGGCCCCGGTGATCATCTGCGGCGAGAGCGGCACCGGCAAGGAGCTGGTGGCCCATGCCATTCATGCCCTGGGCCGCAGGAGGGAGGGGCCTTTCATCACCTGCAACTGCGCCGCACTCAACGAGGCCTTGTTGGAAAGCGAGCTTTTCGGCCATGTGAAGGGCGCGTTTACCGGGGCCTACACCCATCGTCAGGGCCGTTTTGAAGCGGCCCACCGGGGCGATATTTTCCTGGATGAAATCGGCGACCTCCCCTCCTCCATCCAGATCAAACTCTTGCGCGTCCTGGAGACCAAGCAGTTTGAGCGAGTGGGGGAGGTCAGGCCCATCTCCATGGATACCCGCCTCATTACCGCGACCCATCGCGACTTGGAATCTCTCGTCGCCGCGGGCCGATTCCGGGAAGACCTGTTTTTCCGCATCAATGTCATCCCCATCCAATTGCCCCCGCTCCGGGACCGGGTGGATGACGTCCCCCTGCTGGTGGACTATTTCCTCCAGCACCTCCGGCAGCGCAGCGGCAAGGCTATCACCGGTCTCACCGGCGAGACCATGGAGATTCTCCTGGAGCAACCCTGGCCCGGCAATGTGCGGGAACTCAAAGGGGTCCTGGAGTATGCCTTCGTGGTGGCCACAGACGGCCTCCTTACTCCTGAGCACCTGCCCCCCAAGCTGAGCCAGCGGCAATATACCCCGGCCGCGCCGCCGGCGGCCGGCGCAGCCGCGGCTGCCGATGAAAAAACCGCCCTGATCAACGCCTTGCGGCAAACCAGCGGCAACCAATCCCAAGCCGCAGCTCTTTTAGGGGTGACCCGGGTGACCGTCTGGCACCGCATGAAGAAACACGGCATAGACGTGCGTAAGCTGATAACTGCGTAGGGCGCGTCCTCCGCACCACTGATGGCGCGTAAGACGCGGCCTACGGCTATATTTGTTTAGTAAACCACCGTGGATTTGGCGCTGGTCATTTCCACCACCAGCCGTCCCGCTTTGATCAACTCCGTTCCCTGGATCAAGTCAGCCTGACTGATCTTGCGCTCCTCGAGGCAGGGAATTCAGAGCAGGAACGTGCCGCCGTTGGCGACGTAGCTGTCCACCAGCGTCTTCAACGGGGTCAGCCCGGGGAAGGTAATGTCATCGGCGTAGCCCTTTTTCGCCAGATACACGCCATTGCCCTGCAAGACCACCACGGCTTCCACGTCCATGGCCTGGGCGGCGTTGGCCAGTAGTAAGGGGAAGATGGCCCGCTCCGGGTCCTCACCCGCATGGGTGGCGACCATAACCATTTTTTCCTTGGCTTCCGTCATACTTGTCCTCCTTTGGTGGTTTTAATCCATGACTTCTGGTTGCTTGCACGAAGGGGAAGCGATTTCACCCCTCCCCATAAGGCCTTTGCAATACTACGTTTCCCAAGAGCGGTCCAGCAGGCTGGCCAGGTCCTCCACGGGCAGGCCGGTCTTGAGCAGGTTGGCCAGACAGATGGGACACATGGTGACCACCGGGGCGCCGCTGGCCTTAAGTTCCGCCACCCGCCGTCCGAGAATCTCCCGGTTCAGGGCCGGGGAGACCGACTCCGCCGGGCCGCCGCAGCAGGAGGTGAACTCGCCGCAGTTCCGCACTTCTACGTAGTCCAGGCCCAGGCTGCGGAGCACCTGCCGGGGCGCGTCCGCGAGGTTCAGGTACCTGCCGTAAAAGCAAGGATCGTGGATGGTCACCGGCCGGCTGCCGCTGCCGCCCTCCGGGACGGGGAGCCGGAGCCGGGTGAAATACGGCTCCACTTCGAAGCTGGCCCCGATGTATTTCGGGTAAAGCTCTTTAAGGGCATAGGTGGTGTGGGGGTCAACCGTGATGATTTTTTTAACGTCATGGAGCTTCAGGGCCTTGGCCACAAACCGGGCGTGCTCCTCAAAGCCTTCCTGATCCCCCAGATCGTAGAGCAGGATGCCGCTGTAAAAATCCATCTCCGGGTGATAGAAGAAGTCCACTCCGGATTTCGTCAGCAAGCTGCAGATGGAGCGCAGGATGCCGTTGAACTTCTCTTTACCGGTCCTGGCGGTCAGCAGGGAAAAGCACCGGCCCAGCAGAAAATTGGGGAGATAACGGCTGAAGCGGCCGAACCGCAGGTATTCGGCCCAGGGGCTGCCCTCCAGGCGCTCCAGATACCGGGTGGTGGCCTCCAGGTAAGGTATGGCCTGATACATCAGGCCGGTGAAGAGCAGGGGGGCCCCGGGCCGCCGGGTGAAACCGCCAGCCGGCCGCCACCAAGTGTTGAGCTGGGAGCCGGGCACGCCGAAGGGATTGCGGGTCTTCCTGATATTGGTGGCGAGCAGGCCGATGATGTCCCTGGGGTTAAACATCAGCCTTTCCTCCAGGCAGCCACCACATAGCGGCGCAGCCCCAGGATGAGTTCGCCGGGGTTGGCCTGGCGGGGACAGGTCCGGGTGCACAGGCCGCAGTGCAGGCAGCGCCAGAGTTCCTGGGCCTGTTGCATGATCTCTTCTTTGGCCCCTATCTGGGCATAGCGGATCATTTTCCGGGGAAACTGCCGGTGGATCAACGGACAGACGGCCGCGCAGGCGCCGCAATTGAAGCACTCCAGGGCGGTATCCACCCCGTAAAGTTTGAGCTCTTCGGCAAAATCAGGATTTACCAGGGCCATATACGGTCCTCTCGCCAGGCGGCGCTCCTAGTCAGCCGGACCCGGCTCGGTCTCCGGGGCCACCGGCTGGGCCAGGAGGTAGCGAAAGTAGCTCCCATCCTGCGGCCCTTCGGCGACCTCACCGTATTTTTTTAAGGCCGCGAGATACCAAAGGACGGCATCCGGGGGCAGGCCAATAGCTGCGGCGATTTCAGGCACAGTGCGGCCGCCTTGCTGCAACTCGGCCTTGATGGCGGCAATGGCCTTCTTCTGTTCCTTTACCCTGGCAGTGGCGGCCGCGATGGTCTCCTTTCTCGCCTGGCGGAGCTGCTTCATGGCTTCCTTCCTTAAGGCTTGATTATGCCCCTCCGGTTCCATTGACCGCTCCTAATCCGGGGGTTCCCCGGAGACCAGGGCATCCACCATGGCCTCGTACTGGCCCAGGGTCCAGCCGTTGACGTTGATGGCCCCCTGGGGGCAGACCGCCACGCAAGCGCCGCAGCCGATGCACAAGGCCGGGTTTACCTGGGCCCGCCTGACCTTCTGGCCGTCCAGGTCCATTTCCACCAGGGCCAGGGCCCCTGCCGCCAGGCAAGCATCCACGCAAGCCCCCTGGCCCTGGCATTTGCTGAGGTCCACTTGCGCCACAAAGGGATCAAGTTCCACATAGCCCCGGGTCAGAATCGCCGCGGCCTTGACCGCCGCAGCGCCCGCGGCCGCACAAGTTTCACCCACATCAAAGGGGGCCTGGCAGGTCCCGGCCAACAAAATACCGGCCACCGCCACTTCCACCGGCCGCAGCTTGGGGTGCGCTTCCTGGAGAAACCGGTCCGCGCCCACGGGAATCTTCATCTTTGCCACCAGGCCGGCGATGTTGTTGGGCTCCTGGCCCACCGCCAGCACCACCAGATCCACGGCCATTTCCAGTTCCTCGCCAAAGGTCAGCCCATCTTTGACCTTGATCAGCAACGGGGGCCCCTGGGGCACGGGATTTTTTGTAACCTGGGGCTCCTCCCCGGCGGCAAAGCGGAAAAAGAGCACCCGGTTTTTGGAGGCCTGGGCATAGAGCTCCTCCTGTCCCCGGCCATAAGTGCGGATGTCTCGATAAAAATCGAATACCCGGGTTTGGGGAAAGGTTTGCCGGATCTGATTGGCGGCATAAAGCGCGGCGCTGCAGCAGGTGCGGGAGCAGTGCTCGTTCAGATAGCCGCCTTCATTCTCTGCATGCAGGCCGGGAATTTGGCGGCTGCCCACACAGTGGATCAGGGCCAGGCGGCGGATGTTGCGGCCGTTGAGCGCCAGGGTGCCGCCGCCTGTCTGGGCCTCAGCCTGGAGCCGGATGAGCTCCGGCAGGGTGATCACTTCGGGAAATGCACGGTAACCGAATTCCCCCACCCGGGGCCGGTAAGGCCGAAAGCCGGTGGCCAGCACGATGACCCCGGCTGCCAGATCAAGCTCCTCCCGGCTCTCCGGAATGGGGGCCGGGAGGAAGCCCACAAAGGGCGTATAGTCACCAGTGCCCCGGCCCAACCGGCTCAGCCTGGCGAGTTTTTCGGCAGCGGCCGCGTCTTCCGGAGGCTGACGCCCTATTTTGAGTTGAAAATTGCCGATATAGCCCTCACAGCCCTCCACCTGGGCGCAGGTGTAAACCTTGATGGCCGGATGTTTCAAGACCGCGCCGGCCAGGGCGCTGATGACCCCGGCCGCGGTTTCCCCTTCCGGGGCCAGGCGGTCCAACTGGGCCACCTGTCCCCCCAGGAAGGGGCTTTTCTCTACCAGAGCCACCGGCAGGCCGCGCCTGGCCAGGTCCAGGGCCGCCTTCAGGCCCGCGACCCCGCCCCCGATCACCACGGCTTGCCGCAGGGCCTCGATCCTGATGGGGCACAGAGGCTGCAACAGGCGCGCCTTGGCTGCGGCCGCGGCCACCAGCCGGATGGCCTTGGCGGTGGCCTCATCGCCGTGGTGCACCCAACTCACCTGCTCCCGGAGGTTGGCTTGCTCGTACACATAGGGGTTAGCCCCGGCCCGGGCCATGACGTTCCGGAAGGTAGTTTCATGCAAGCTGGGGGAGCAGGAGGCCACCACCACGCGGTCCACCAGACCGCTTTGCAGATCCTCAATGATCATTTCCTGGCCGGGATCGGAGCACATGAACATATGGGCCCGGGCCACCGCCACCCCCGGCATTTTGCCGGCCCGTTCGCAAACCTTCCGGACATCCACTGCGTCGGAGATATTGCCGCCGCAGTGACAGACGTAAACCCCGACCCGGCGAGCCGCCGCGTTTTTCCGGTCTTCGTTAGCGTCTGCCATGACCGGTTATCCCGTTCACCTGGTTCATCCCAGAGCCTGCGTCTGCGGAGCGCGCCCTGCAGCCAGGTAGTTTGCCGCTTCCATGGCGGCCGCACCCGCCTCCATGATGCTGTCCACGATATCTTTGGGTCCGGCCGCGGCCCCGGCGGCAAACACACCGTCCATACCGGTCCAGGTTGGAGCCAGTTTAGGATTCACAGTCTTAATGAACCCATCCGCACCGGTGCCTGCGGCGCAGCGGCCCGCAGGCGTCCAGCCCGGCACCAACCCCAAGGAGAGGACCACCAGATCGTGTTCCGCGGTAATGATGCTCCCGTCCTCTTCCTGGGCTTCATAGCGGACGGCCACGCCGCCGTCTGGGCCCGTGCCCGTGATCACCGGCTTGGCCTTGACGAATTGGATGCCCATGGCCTGGGCGTTTTGGAAAAACTGCTCGTAACCCTTCCCAAAGGCGCGGATATCCAGGTAGTAAATGATGACATCCACCAGCGGCAAGGCCCCGGCGAGGAGCATGGCCTGCTTGATGGCGTACATGCAGCAGACCCGGGAGCAATAGGGAATCCCCACGGTCTCATCCCGGGACGCGGCGCACTGCACATAGGCGATGGAGTCCGGCACCTTGCCGTCCCAGGGCCGGAGCACCCGGTTATATGGGCCGTGCGGGGCCAGCAACCTTTCCATCTGCAGGGCGGTGATGACATTGGGCAGCAGGCCTGCCCCGAATTGGGGCTTGTCCTCCAGGGGGGTGACCTCGAAGCCGGTGGCGACGATGGCCACTCCAGCTTCGAGAGAGAAATCCTCCGGCTCCTGGAAGTAATTGACCGCCTGGGTGGGACAGACCTGGGCGCACTTGCCGCACAGGAGACAATTTTCCGGATCTATCAGGGCCTTTTGGGGGATGGCGTTGGCGAAGGGGATATGGATGGCCTTGCGGGCCGAAAAACCCCCTTGCTCGGCATCAGGGACCAAAACCGGGCACTGGTATTCGCACTGGCGGCAACCGATGCATTTCTCCGGGTCCACGTACCGGGGTTTCTGGGTAATTTCCGCAACCAGCGCTCTGCCCCGGCGCTTGAGCGATTGCAACTCGCAATAGGTGAAGATGGTGATCCGGGGATGATGGGCCGCGGCCGCCATTTTGGGGGTGGTGATGCAACTGGAGCAATCCAGGGTGGGAAAGACCTTCGAGAGCCGGATCATCTTGCCGCCGATGGACGCGTCTTTTTCCACCACGGCCACCGAAAAATCCTGGTCGGCAAGATTCAGGGCCGCCTCCAGTCCGGCGATGCCGCCGCCCAGGACGAGGGCGTCAAAAATGAAACTTGCGTGCGCAACCATGGGTGCGTTCCTCAGCGCGCCGATTACGCCGCGCCGGCTCCAGTCCGCTCCTGGCCCGGCGGGCCCAACTGGGAAATAAGGTCATTCATCTGCTGCACTTCCTTGCCAAAGGCCCTGGTGCACACCGTACAGATGGCGGTCAGCCGGAGCCGGCGGATATCCAGGCCCCGGGCCCGCATCAGGGGATAGACCCGGTCAATGCGCTTAGCCAGGGCTTCATAGGACCCCGGGTAGGGACTTTCCACCCCGCAAGACATGATGATGATGCCGGCGATGCCCTTGGCGAAGCAGTCCAGGTAAAATTTTTCGGGAAAGAGCACCGGGTCTTTGACCCTGAGGATGTAGGTATTGGCAGGATAACTCTGGTGCCCCTGCCCCACGGCGTCAGCCCCGGGGTAGGCGCAGGTCTCCGTCGCCAGGATCATGATTTTCCCGGCATACTTCTCTGACCCCATTTATTTTTTCCGGACCACGAAAATACGGTCGTAACCGTCGGCGCCCACCGAGCCCAGGAATTCGTGGCCCACCTTTTGGGCCCAGAGGGGTAAATCGCTCTTGGTGCCCGGATCATTGGAGAGCACTTCCAGGACCTCCCCCACTTTAACCCTGGCGATGGCCTTCTTGGCTTCCATCAACGGCCCCGGACAGGCGCTGCCCCGGGCATCCACCACGGCTGCCGCCTTAAGAGTATGAAGATCTTCGTTTGCCATTGTTAATCCCCTTATGAGGCGAGATTTTATGGTCTAAAAGAGCAATAATAGTGCCAGGGGGCTTCTCGATTAAATTCGTATGATATTAACATGTTACATAATGATCCCCTCTATTGTAATTAACATATGTTAAAACACTTGATGTCAGGGGGGTCAATTTTGCGTGGTCAAAACCTGCTCAGGGGGGGTGGATGAGCAATGTAATGAATATGGCCCCAAAACCCCCTTAGCAGAGGGTAAAGGGTAAATATTTGGTAAACGGCAAAAGCTGCTTGATAATTTTGCGAAGTTGCGGATCTGGCAAGATAGCGCGCCGCCATAGAGCGGCAAGGCAAGGTCTCAAAACAGGCGCGGGGGGTGAGGGGATAAGGGGCGGGCTGATATGACCCGCCCCTCATGTGGGTTGACCGGCTACTTATTGCTGGGCTTATCTTTTTTGTCGGCCTTCTCTTTGTTTTTCTTAGCCTTTTTGGCTTCCTTCTTACCTTTATCCTTCTTGCCTTTGTCTCCCACAGCTTTCTCCTCCGCTTATCGCCTTTGCTGCCTTGCTAAGAGGCAGGATCTTGGCGCACTTACTTAACCGATTGCTTATGATGAGTTCCGCGCTCACCAAAGCCTCTGTTCTTGGCCATGGCGCTCCGCTGCTCTGAATATTCCCGGCATACCAAAGGATATTTTTTGGGATCAAGGTCAAATCTCTTAAAATATTCTTTCGGCAGCAGCTGGTGGGCTTTGCGGATATGGGCTTTTAAGGTGCGCATCTTTTTGCCGCATTCCAGGCAGACGACGTGCTTATTGGTAACGATGTCTTTTAGGGGTATCGATGGTTTCTTCACCACTCCGGCTTCTTCGCCCTGTCCCGGTGCCATGGTCTCAGAGACTCCCCCTTCACCTTCCAGAGCCGTCAAGACATTGTAGACCTCTTTAATTTCCTCAACTAATTCCGTAGGACTGAGTTCGCTCATTGAGGCATGGGACATTATAATTTGTGCAGTCAACTTCAGAAGTTCGCTTGCCATGGGAATTATCTCCTCTTCTTATTTTAATAAACTGTTAGTTACAGTCTTTGTCTAAACACCATCTATATTAACTCCGTTTAAATTATTATCAATAAAAATTATCACTCCGGGAAACTTTGCTAATTATTAATGATCCCAGAGATTCATTTAATGCCCGCTTAAAGGATGCGGGTTTGGCAAAAATCTTCTTACCCCCTCCACCGCGATCCGGTCTCCAGGCTTGATGAGAATGCCGCCGGGCCGATCTATTTTGCTGCCTTCAACCCCGAGCAATGAGTCCCATGATCCGGTCGTGGAAAAGTTGCGGGTAACCGGCATGTCCTTCGTTCCAGGCCAGCAGGTCCACCGCCGGCCTTTTCAGGTTGATTTGGAGGACTGGACAATTCATGATATTTTATTCAATGGACTTTGAAAATCATTATCTTATTTTTATTATAGTTGTTGTCAAACCTCCTGAGCCGGAAGAAAACAAATGAAAAATCAGCCAAAAGATTTGGAGTGCCCGGTGTCCCCGCCCCCCGCATTCCCGATGGAGGCTTGTCAATTACTATTCGAGTCCGCGCCAGAACTACTGCTGGTACTGGACCCTAATTTCCGGATAGTAGCTGTGAGCGATGCATACTTGCAGGGCACCATGACTAAAAGGGAGGAAATTATTGGGCGCGACCTTTTCGAGGTCTTCCCTGATAACCCCGCCGACCCCGAAGCCACTGGCGTCCGCAACCTGACTGCTTCATTGAACAGAGTGCTCAGGGAAAAAGTAACTGATGTCATGGCAATTCAGAAGTACGACATCCAGAAACCTGATACCGGAGGGGGAGGCTGGGAAGAACGGTATTGGAGCCCCGTTAACGCGCCAGTTTTTGGTACAGGCCATGAAATTGCCTTCATCATTCATCGAGTGATGGACGTAACCAATTTTGTCCACCATCTCCACCAACAAGGGGGTGACCAGGAAAGGCGCGCTGAAGAATTTCGGGAACGCATAGAAATAATGCAAGCTGAGATATATGCCCGTTCACAAGAGGTTGCGGAGACAAACCTTAAGCTCAAGCTTGCCAACGAAAAGCTCGCTGAGAAAACAGCCGCGCTAACGGTCGCGGTCAAAGATTTAGAAGCTTTCAGCTACTCGGTTTCTCATGACCTCCAGGCTCCGGTCCGGGCCATAGAAAGTTTCTCACGGATTCTGATGGACGATTACTCGGCCACTTTAGAATCCGAAACCCTCAGGATGCTCAATATCATCTACTCCAATACCAAGCGCATGTCTCAAATGATTGACGATCTTTTGACCTTCTCTCGAACGAGCCGTAAAAAGGTCACGAAAGCCGAAATCAACCTCTACCCCATTACCACAAAGGTTTTCGAGGAACTCCGGCGCCAGACGATAGAGCGGGATATACAATTAAAAATCGGTGAACTGCCCCCGGCCAGCTGCGACCGCTCTCTAATCGAACAGGTCATAGTCAATCTGCTGGCAAATGCCATCAAGTTTACCAAGTCCCGGAAGACTGCGGTCCTTGAGGTGGGCGGACGCACCGAAAACAACGAAAATACCTATTACGTCAAGGACAACGGCGTAGGGTTTGATGAGTCCTATTCCCACAAACTGTTCGGGGTCTTTCAGCGCCTGCACAGCTATGATGAATACGATGGCACCGGAGTCGGCTTGGCCATAGTCAGGCGCATTATCGAGCGCCACGGCGGCCGCGTCTGGGCTGAGGGGAAGGTTAACGAGGGTGCAACATTTTATTTTTCTCTGCCTAAAGATGGGGAGTGAGGTTGACAAATTAGTGTCCGGAGTGTCTTGAAAGAGTTTCGTCGGTATCTGCTATCTGGCGCCAGCCCCTGAAGAGCGGCAATAAAGAAAACTGGACAAAATGACAAATTACCGCCAACACCTCACCGGCAGCGAGGTTGCAAAGCTCCTGGCCGCAATCCGGGCGGCGGAGCGCGACCTCGCTGGCGGATTGCCGGCGGCGCTTGCCCCTCTTTTCCCCAACTTTAAATTTTAACAAAATTATGGTGTGGTCATTAGAAAAGGAATTCCAGGTAGCGGCTAACTGCTGTTACTAGATATTTATTAATGGCAATTAATTTTAGCTATCTTTAAAATATTGATTTTTATTGATCCTGGCTATTATTTCCTAAATACTAGATTATCTGCTAATATCATTAAATTGTTTCTATCTACTAATCCTAACTTAGAATCTTGGCAATTTATCAGAAGTTTCAGTTTTATTTTAATTAGCTTGACATTGAGCGATTTTCCGGTACAATCTAAAAAGTTTAGCATGTCAGACTGAAAGCCGGGCCGCGAGTCCTGGACAATGTTCGGACGGGTTGCTAAGTCTTCCCGGCCGATTTTTTTTTGCCTGACTGCTGTGCGCCCTGCTTTTTTGGCGGGAATATCTTGGTAGCACCAGAAAGAGGATTCACATTGAAAGAAACTGGTACGGTTAAATGGTTTAATGATTCCAAGGGCTTTGGCTTTATTACCCGGGAAAGCGGTCCGGATGTGTTTGTACATCACAGCGCCATTCAGGGCGAAGGCTTCCGCTCCCTGGCGGAAGAGCAGTCGGTGGAATTTGAAGTAACCCAGGGTCCCAAGGGGCCTCAGGCCCAAAACGTGGTAAAATTATAGGCCAAGAATCTGCTGAGCGGAACTCCGGCGATCTCAGGATCCCCGGAGTTCCGCCGCCTTGACCCTTAGAGAGGTGGAACTTGGCCCGAAACCGATATGGCTGGAATAAGCGCACCAAAGAGATAGCCCGGAAACAGAAGAGCGAAGATAAGATCAAACGTCGCCAGGGCAAAGCTCTGGCACCGCCGGCGGAGGAAACTACGGACGCGGTTGCCGAAGAAACTATCGGTCTGGGTGAGACCACCCTGCCGGCAATGCTCCGGCTGGTGCAGCCCGACAATACCAACGAGGAGAAGATATGAGTATCAAATTATACGTGGGCAATCTGTCCTACGAGATGACCGAAGAGCAGCTGAACACCCTTTTTTCCGAGGCCGGCGAAGTGACCTCGGCCAAGATCATCAACGACCGCCAAACTGGTCAGCCCCGGGGCTTCGGCTTTGTGGAGATGGAAACCAAGATGGAAGGCCAGAAGGCCATTTCCATGCTCAACGGCCGGACTTTAGACGGGCGTCCGCTGACCGTCAATGAGGCCAAGCCGCAACAAAAAGGCGGATTCGGCGGTGGCGGCGGCGGTTACCGGCATTAACGGGGCTCAGGCGGCCGGTGTAGGGCAGCAGACACATCCGGCCCCGTGATTTCCCGGTAGTCAACAGGCGGCTTCTGGGCCGCCTTTCCTGTTAGAAACCAAAAGTAATGCCATTTTCCTGTCTTGCCGGAGGCCACCGGGCTGTCCTGGACAGCCCCCAGCAGGTGTTTCTGCAAGACAAACCATAGAAAAGAGCGAGGGTAATCCGGCTGATTGAGTCTGTGGAGGTCCGTTGGGTGAGAGGCGCTCAAGGAGTTAAGCAAGATGGAAAAAGTTGTTCTGAAAGCTAGCAAGCGTGACGTGGCCGGCAGTAAGGCAGGGGCCCTGCGCCGCCAGGGGAAAATCCCGGCCGTGCTGTACGGGCGCCATCTCGAGACGACGCCGCTCCTGCTGGATGCCTTTGAGGGGTCCCAGATCCTGTCCCGCCTGACCTTGTCCAGCCTGGTGACCATCGACCTGGATGGGAAGCAGTTCCTGGCGCAGATTAAAGAGAAGCAGCGCGATTTTATCAAGAACCGCCTGACGCACGTAGACTTCCAGATCTTCTCGGGCACTGAGAAGATGCACGGCAAGGTCGCCATCGAGCTGACCGGCACGGCCCCGGCGGTCAATAACTTCAACGCCGTGATCCACACCGGCCTGACCGCGCTGAAGGTCGAGTGCATGCCCCAGGACCTGCCGGAGCGGATCGTGGTTGACATCTCCGGCCTGGCCGAAATCGGCGACGGCGTGCGCGTGCGCGATGTCGTCCTGGCAGGCAAGGTTAAAATCCTGGACGCTCCGGAAGAGATTATCGCCATGGCTACCGCGCCCAGGAAAGAAGAGATCAGCGCCGAGGCCCCGGTTGCAGGGGAAGCCGCGCCCGATTAGATCGATGGCGGCAAGAAGGAATTAGGAAGTCCCAAAGAGAACAAGGAGAATAAAAGAAGTTTATGGACTTTAACATATTTGGTTTTCACCACCAGGTCGCGGCCGGCGTTAAAGCTGCGCGGTATATCACGCCAACGCCGATACAGGCAGAGGCAATCCCGCTGGTCATGCAAGGCCGCGACATCGTGGGCCTGGCCCATACCGGCACCGGGAAGACCGCGGCCTTTGCGCTGCCCATCCTCCATCGCCTGATGCAAGGCGAGCGCAGGCGCGTCAGGGCCCTGGTTATTGCCCCCACTCGCGAACTGGCTGAGCAGATCCACGAGGCCATTGGCACCCTGGGATGCCGGACCGGACTCAAGAGCGTTACTATTTATGGAGGAGTTAGTTTCAATCCTCAGGTGGATAGGCTGAAACGCGGCGCCGAGATTGTCGTTGCCTGTCCCGGCCGCCTGCTTGACCACCTCAATCGCGGTACAGTGGACCTATCGCACCTGGAAGTGCTCGTACTGGACGAGTCAGACCGGATGTTCGACATGGGATTTCTGCCCGATATCAGAAAGATCATTAAGCACGTACCGGCAAAACGCCAGACGCTTTTGTTCTCGGCAACCATGCCTGAGGATATTCTCCATCTGGCCCAGGAAGTACTGAAAGCACCGGTGACGGTGCAGGTTAATACCACTGGACCGCTGAGTACCGTCTCTCATAGGCTCTATCCGGTGGAGCAGCACCGCAAAACCGCGCTACTCCTCGAACTGTTGCGCCATACCGATACTGAGTCGGTTCTGATCTTTACGCGCACCAAACACCGGGCCAAGCGTCTGGGTGAACAACTGGGGAAGGCCGCGTATCGGGCCGCATCACTCCAGGGAAATCTCTCGCAGGCGCGGCGGCAGGCCGTGATGAACGGGTTCCGCGACGGCACGTTCCAGATCCTGGTGGCTACTGACGTTGCCGCCCGGGGGATCGACGTGACCCAGATTTCCCACGTGATCAATTACGACATGCCGGATACTGCTGATGCCTATACGCACCGGATCGGACGTACCGGGCGAAACGCCAAGACCGGTGATGCCTTCACTTTTATTACCCCTGAAGATGAGGAGATGGTTCGCTCCATCGAGCGGGTCCTCCACGCCAAGGTAAAGCGTTGCACCCTGACCGGTTTTGATTATAAGAAAGCAGCGCCGTCCCGGGATACCGAGTTCGCCCGTCCACCGCGCCAACCTCAGCGCCGCCCAGAACAGAAAAAAACCGGACCATTCAAATCCCATCGTGAAGGTCCACAGGTTTCTGGACACAGATAAAGATTAAATCAGGCAGCCAGGGGCAAGGCCCGGGATTGTGCCCGGGGGGCTGGGGCCGGGGTTTGGTATCCATGGCTCCGGCCCGCACGCTGCCTGCGCGCCAGGGGAAAGGCTGGGGCGATGCGCACCTGACACGCCAGGCCTGATAAGAGAGCTGCCCCGTGCTCCGGCAGGCCCTCCGGATAGAGAGCCTTTCGTCCCGGGATCCGGCCAGGCAGACCGCGGCCCTTCAGAAATTGAGCAGCCCGGAAATTCAAAAGGAAAATAAGCCCGCTACACCATAACGCCAGAGTGGTCAACCGGGCTGCCATTTACCCGGAAGCAGAATTTCGGGATGAAAGGAAGGCCGCAGCCCTGCCGCGCCCAACCCTCGTCTCCCTCTGATCTCACATCCAAATCGCACACCTGCCAAAGACATGGCTGAGGCTGGAAATATACGGCCTCTTCTCCTCTCCCCCTGGCTTTTTCTTCTAAAAACCTATAAAGGTTGATTTCAGATTAGGCGAGCTTATTTTTAGCCTATCTAAAAATTGTTTTTCCTTCGGCGGCTGGTACTCAGTCCTGATAAAACTTCTTCCCAGGGAAATCTCTCTGGGGACCCAGGCCCTTTGGTGGACTGGCCGGGGCAAGATATTGAAAGGAGGACTGTCAGTGGATTCCCAGGCATTCCCAGGGGATATCCGGTGCTGCCGGAAACTGCCCTATCCTGCCCACCTGTCGTCCAAAAGGTGGAGAAGCTTCTTTCCCGGGGATGGGGACGCCGGCCTCCTGGACCCATCGACGCGGTCATTAGCTATCAAGAGGAAAAAATGGTTGCCGGACCAAAGAAACGGCTGAGACTCGAACCTCGTTTTATCGCCCTGGCCCTGCTGGCTGCCCTGTTACTCCTCCAGGGCTGCATGGCTCTGCAGGTACGCCACCCGTTGCCGGAGCACCTCCTGGACCAGGCCCAGATTGCCGGCCTGCCCGGTATCCGGGCCTGGGGCGACTCCCTTAGTGAAGGCCTGGAGCAGACTGCCATTGAGTCCATCAAACAAGAACTGGCCGCCAATCACGGCAAGTTCGACCCCGAGGCCAACTTCCTGGCCCTATCCGGGGGCGGCGGGGACGGGGCCTTCGGCGCGGGAATCTTGTGCGGCTGGACCGAGGCCGGCACCCGGCCTCGCTTCAAGTTGGTCACCGGCATCAGCACCGGGGCCCTCATCGCGCCCTTCGCCTTCCTCGGGCCGGAGTACGACGCCAGGCTGAAAGAGGCCTATACCACGATTACCGATAAGGATATCTATGTGGTTCCCAGCCTGGTGAAACTGGTGCTGAACCTGGGGAGGATCGAGGGCGCGGCCAGCACGCAGCCGTTGGCCGAATTACTGGAGCGGCTCATCGACGCGAACATGCTCCAGGCCATCGCCGTGGAGCACAATAAGGGCAGGCGCTTGCTGGTGGGGACGACCCAGTTGGACGCCCAGCGCCAGGTGATCTGGAACATGGGGGCCATCGCCGCCAGCGGCCACCCGGACGCGCTCAAGTTGTTCCGCCAGGTCCTCCGGGCTTCGGCCTCTATCCCGGTGGCCTTTAATCCGATGTACATCAAGGTGAAGGCCGCCGGGCAGGAATACGACGAGATGCACGTGGATGGCGGCGTCAGGGCCGAGGTCATGCTGTACGAGGATGCCCTCAAGCTCTTCACGGCCAGAAAAATACTTGGTTCCCTTGCCCCCGAACGCCCCCGCAAGCTGTACCTCATCCGCAACGCCCAAGTCTATCCCGAGTATGAAAGCATCAAACCCCATATAGCAAAAATCGGTTCCCGGGCCATTACCAGTCTGACCAAATACCAGGGCGTGGGCGACCTGTACCGCATCTACGTCCTGGCCCAGCGGGACGGGATTGACTATAACCTGGCCTTCATCCCGGCAGATTTTCACCCCAAACGAGCCTCGGAATTTGACACCAAGTATATGAACGAGGAATTTGACATGGCCTACAACCAGGCGCGCGCCGGCTACCGGTGGAGCAAATATCCACCGGGCTTCGAACCCGCAAACTCACAGACGGCTCCGGGTAAACCAGGTCGATGATGGTTTGGTGGCGTTGGCCTAGCATGCAAAATTCAACTTGCCCTTTGGTGTCATTCTGGCAATGATTTTTTTTCGTAACTCCATGATTGCTAATCCCGCACCGGCCTGGCCGCGCCCCGCCCGGACCGAAAGCCGGCCGGTGCCGCGGGTTCAGTGAGATAAGGCTATTCTTTTTTAACGAGTGTGAATCGCAGGGAAAATATCCAGGCAAGGAGAACAGCATGCGCCCCAAGACGTTTGGTTGGCTTCTGGTGGTGGGACTGATTCTGACGGGCCAGCCGTTGCTGGCCCAGGTGGCCCAGCAACCGCAGGCGCCGCCGCCGGCGGCAAAGACGGGGGTGACGGCCCCCCAAGCCGCAAAGGCGACGGCCCCTGAGCCCGACCCTCGCCAGATTCTGCAAAAAATGTGTGATTTCTTGAAGTCGCAGCAACAGTTCACTTATAAAGCCGAGGTCGCTGACGACCAGGTGTACCATGGCGGCAAAAAAATCCAGTATGCCATTGAGATGGAGACCTTTGTAAAGCGGCCGGACCGGCTCAGGGTCAACGCCGAGGGCGACCTGATCGACAAGCAATTCTACTTCGACGGCAAGACCATCACCCTCTACGACAAGGACCACAACGTCTATGGCACCCTGGAGGCGCCCCCTGATATCGAAAGCGCTCTGGAAAAGGCCAGCAAGGACTTTGGGGTCCGGGTGGCGTTGACCGACCTGGCCAGTCCCAAGCTTGATGAGTTTTTGAACAGACGCATCAAACACTCCCTTTATGTGGGGCAGCACAAGGTCCATGGGGTCCTCTGCCATCACCTGTCCTTCGACGGGGATGAGGTCCAGTTACAGGTCTGGATCGCTGCCGGGGACAAGCCCTTGCCCTATAAGGTCGTCTTGACCCATAAAAACCTGCCCGGTTCTCCCCAATGGACCGCGTACCTCAGCGATTGGAATTTCTCTCCGCAGCTTAACGATAATCTGTTTGCCTTTACCCCCCCCCAGGGGGCGGCAAAGATCAAGTTTGTGCCGGTGCAAGCCGGCCAGGCCCCGAAACCCATGCCGAAGAAAAAGAAAGGAGGTAAGTCATGAAACCGCTTAAACTGAAGTCTCCTATTTGGAGCCTTTTCGTGGTCTCGTTAATAGTGGGTCTGCCCTTCCTTGGTTCGGAGGCCCAGGCCTTCCGGGGCGGCGGCGGCGGCTATCATGGCGGCGGCGGCTTTAACGGCGGCAGCTTCCGGGGCGGCGGCGGCTATGCCGAAGGCCCCCGGGGCGGCGGGGTGGCGGAAGGTCCCCGGGGCGGCGAGGCTGCCAGAGGGCCGGGGGGCCAGACCGCGTATCGGCCAGGCAACTACCCGGATAGAGGCGGGACCTACAACCGTAATGTGAATGTCTCGGGGAACTGGAACGCCTACTATGGTTCGGGCTACCGCCCCGGTGCTGTTGCCGCCGGTGCGGCGGCCGGCCTGGCGGTGGGCGCAGTGGTGGGGTCCTTGTCGTCTGCGGCCCAACCGATGGTAGTTAACAATGAGAATTACTACTATGACGGCGGCAACTACTATCAACCCTGCTAC
>Ga0265296_1002421_pt1 | contig 18897 bp, 21 predicted proteins | sample MunlanPumphouse1_FD_189073 | JGI IMG/M metagenome (GOLD analysis project Ga0265296, IMG submission 189073) | Groundwater microbial communities from a municipal landfill in Southern Ontario, Canada - Pumphouse #1 | ecosystem: Environmental > Aquatic > Deep subsurface > Groundwater | place...
AAACCCTAGATATTTCCCCATCGCCCCTTTTCGACGGTATGAACCATATGTCCAGCCTTTCCCTCTCCCCGACCCCCGCCGACCTGTCGATCACGCCGCGCGACATGCGCTTTGGCCGTGAGGACAAGCAGGGTCGCTGGTGGCTGAACGGGGATCCGATCGCGTCGGCTTTTCACACCGCGCTGTCGGTCACTTTCCCGCGCGGCGAGGCGATGTTCATCGAGGCGGTGAAGGCGCACCGCGACGGCGTGCCCGACAAGCTGGCGCGCGAAATCCGGGCGTTTACGCAGCAGGAAGTGATCCACAGCCGCGAGCATGTCGTGTTCAACAAGAAAGCGGCGGAGGCGGGTTACGACCTCAGCGAGCTGGAGGCCGACGTCAATCAGGTGCTCGACCTGATCAAACAGCGACCGCAGATCGTCAACCTGATGGCGACGATCGCGCTCGAACATTATACCGCGATGATGGCATCGGTGATGCTGCGTGATGAGAAAATGTATGCGGGCGCCGAGCCCGAATGGGCGGCGCTGTGGAAATGGCACGCGATCGAAGAGATCGAGCATAAGGGCGTCGCTTACGACACCTGGCTGCACGCGACGAAGGACTGGAGCCGGTTCAAACGCTGGCGCGCCAAGTCGATCATGATGCTGCTCGTCACCAGCCGTTTCTGGCCGAAGCGCATCAAGGGCATGAAGAATTTGCTGAAGCAGGATGGGCTGACCGGCTGGCGCGTCACGGCGCGCATCTGGTGGTATCTGCTCGGCTCACCGGGGGTGCTGCGCAAAAGCTTCCTGCCGTGGCTCAGCTATTTCCTGCCTGGCTTCCACCCGTGGAACCACGACGACCGCGCGCTGATCCAGCTGTACGAAAGCGACTATGCCGATGCGGTGATGCCGGCGCACGCATCGGGGCCGGAACAAATCCCAGTCGCCGCCTGATTTCCTGTATCGTCGCCCCCGCGAAGGGCGTTTCGGAGGCACGTGCCTCCGAACGCGGCCGCTGTCGGGTTAAGCGGCAGCGCAGGAATAGGCCGCTCGCGGCCCCCGGGTTCGCGGGGGCGCCGGTCAGACGGGCGCTAGCATCTGGTCCGAAAGCCGGATCGGGGCAGACTAGACGCCGCGCACCATGTCCCATATCCCCTTGCGGGTGGAGGGGACCATGCAACCACAAATGACCGCTGTGGAAGTCACGCAGATGGAGCTGCAACTGGCGGGGCTATCGTCGCTGCTCGAATTCGGCTGCGGCGGCAGCACGCTGGTCGCGGCGCGGCAGGTGCGGCGGATCGTCAGCGTCGACAGCGATCCCGCCTGGTTGGCGAAGGTTCAGGCCGACATTGCGGGTGAGGCGGTCGAATTCACGCCGGTCCACATCGACATCGGGGCGGTCGGGAAATGGGGCTATCCGGCCGACGAAAGCCGCCTGCGCGACTGGCCGCGCTATCACACGCAAATCTGGCGCGGTATGGGCGGCAGTCCCGATGCGGTACTGATCGACGGGCGCTTTCGCGTCGCGTGCCTGTTGCAGGCGATCATCCACTGCAAACCCGACTGCATTTTACTCTTTCACGATTTCACCGATCGGCCGCATTATCATGTCGTGCTGAAGCACGTTGATGTGCTGACCCGCGTCGATACGCTCGCAGTGATGCGCGCCAAGGCGCAGGTCGATGGCAAGGCGGTGCTGCACGACCTGTTCGACCATTATCTGATCCCCGATTGACCCGCCGGGCGGGCTTCGGCACACCCGCGCCCATGTTCAGCATCGCCCCCCTCATCGAGACCGACCGCCTGCGCCTGCGCCCCGGGCGCCTGTCCGACAAGGACACCCATATCGCGATGTGGGCCGACGCCCGCGTCACCCGTTTCATCGGCGGCGAACCGCGCGCGCCCGATGTCAGCTGGGGCAAGTTTCTGAGCTCGGCGGGGCTGTGGCCTGTCATGGGCTTTGGCTATTGGGTGTTCGCCGACAAAGCGAGCGACACGTTGGTCGGTATGGGGGGGCTAAGCTATTTTGGCCGCGGCATCCCCGAGCTGGAGGGCTTGCCAGAGGCGGGCTGGGCGTTCGACGCCGATCATTGGGGCGCGGGCTATGCGACCGAAGCGATGACCGCGGCGCTCGGCTGGGCTGACGCCAATCTCGATGCCGCCGAGGTGCGCTGCATCATCGATCCGGGCAACGATGCGTCGGAGCGGGTAGCCGCGAAGCTTGGGTTCCGGCGGATCGGCGAGAGCGATGCGCTGGGGCATGTGGTCGGGATTTATGGGCGAATGAAGGGCGGGTGACGGCTGTAGGCAACCCGTCGCCCCCGCGAAGGCGGGGGCCGCTATCGGTCTGTTCTTCTTGGCTGCGTAAACCTCCAGCGGCCCCCGCCTTCGCGGGGGCGACGGCTTTGTCAGGCCGCTTCGACCACCAGCACCCCGCCATCGGCGCTGACGACGCGGACCTTGGTCCCCTCGGCAGCATCCGGCCCGCGCACCGGCCATTCGCCGTCACCGACCTTGGCCCGCCCGCGGCCATTCTCGATCGCGGTCACCAGCGTCAGCACTTCACCGATCAGCCGCCCGCCGCGCTGGTTGAGCAGCGGGTCGCTCGACACGATCGGATTGGCCTTGAGCCAGCGGCGCGCGCCATAGAGCGCGATGAACGCCAGCACGGCAAAGACGCCGAGCTGCATCGGGACGCCGATCGGCAACAGAAAGGCGAGCACGCCGGTCGCGATCGCCGCGACCCCCAGCCAGACGAGGAAAAACCCCGGCGCGACGATTTCGGCGGCGCACAGCAGCACGCCGACGGTCAGCCACGCCCAGTGCGGCGCCATGCTGTTCAGCCATTCGGTCATGTTAGCGCACTCCCGGCGTTGTCGGCGGCGTCGGGCCGCGCTCGAAGGCATCTTTGGCCAGCTCGCCGATGCCGCCGAGCGTGCCGATCAGCTGCGTCGCCTCGACCGGGAACAGGATCGTCTTGCTGTTCGGGCTGGTCGCGAACTGGCTGACCGCTTCGACGTATTTTTGGGCGATGAAGTAATTGATCGCCTGCGCATTGCCGCCGGCGATCGCGTCGGACACCATCTGCGTTGCCTTGGCTTCGGCCTCGGCTTCGCGTTCGCGGGCTTCGGCGTCGCGGAAGGCGGCTTCGCGGCGGCCTTCGGCTTGCAGGATCTGGCCCTGCTTCTCACCCTCGGCGCGCAGGATCTCGGAAGCGCGCATGCCCTCGGCTTCCAGAATGTTGGCGCGCTTTTCGCGCTCGGCCTTCATCTGCCGCGCCATGGCGTTCGAAATGTCGGCGGGCGGACGAATGTCCTTGATTTCGACGCGGGTGATCTTGACTCCCCACGGCGTCGTCGCCTCATCGACCACGACCAGCAGCCGCGCGTTGATGTGGTCGCGCTTCGACAAGGTTTCGTCGAGATCCATCGACCCCATCACGGTGCGCAGGTTGGTCGTCGTCAGGTTCATGATCGCCAGATACAGGTCGCTGACTTCATAGGCGGCCTTGGCGGCGTCGAGCACCTGGAAGAAGACGACGCCGTCGACCGCGACCATCGCATTGTCCTTCGTGATGATTTCCTGGCCCGGAATATCGAGCACCTGCTCCATCATATTCACCTTGCGGCCGACGCGATCGAAAATCGGCATGATGAAGTTCAGCCCCGGCTGCGCGGTGTGGGTGTAGCGGCCAAAGCGTTCGATCGTGTAGCTGAAGCCCTGACGAACCGGCGTCAGCGCCCACAGCAGGAACACCGCCGCGAGCACGACGAGTGCGATCGGAAACCAATAGTCCATCGAAAATCCCCTCTGCGAACCTGACCGTGAGGCCTCACTCCTTTATTGCGAGAATGGCCGCCTTGCGCCAGACAAAAGCGCATGACCCAAGACATCTTCGCGCCCCGCTCGCTGCTCTATGTTCCCGGTTCCAATGCCCGCGCGCTCGAAAAGGCGTCGGGCCTTGCCGCCGACATGCTGATCATCGACTTGGAGGATGCGGTGCCCGCGGATCGCAAGGATGAAGCGCGCGCTGCGATGCGCGCCGCGGTGAGGGCGGGCTTTCCCGGCAAGCGCGTCGCGGTACGGATCAATGCGACCGGGACTGCCGACCAGGCAGCAGACATCGACGCGCTTGCCGACCTGAAGCTCGATGCGGTGGTGCTGCCCAAGGTCGATGCGCCCGCCGATCTGGGTCCGGTGCGCGGGCTGGGCCTGCCTGTGCTAGCGATGATCGAAACTCCGGCGGCGATCTATGCCGCGCGCGACATTGCCGCCGATCCGGCGGTCGCCGGACTGATCGCGGGGCTCAACGATCTGGCGCATGAATTGAAGCTGCCGGACGGCATGGACCGAGGCGCGATGAGTCACGCGATTCAGGCGATCGTGCTGGCGGCGCGCGCCGCGGACGTGTGGGCTTTCGACGGGGTTTACAACGCCATCGACGACGCCGCTGGCTTTGCTGCCGAAGCGGCCGAGGGACGGCGGCTGGGGTTCGATGGCAAATCGCTGATCCACCCGTCGCAGGTCGATCCGTGCAACGCCGCCTTCGCCCCGTCGGCGCGCGAGATCGCCGCTGCGGAGGCGTTGGTCGCGGCGGCCACCGGCGGGGCGCAGCGGCACGACGGACGGATGATCGAGGATATGCATGTCGCGGCGGCGCGGGCGCTGCTGGCGCGGGCGGGGCGCTGATGTGACGGCAGTGGCCGCTGCCATTTAGCGATTGTTGTTTTGCGCCAAATGGGCGGCTGCTCCCCGGCGAAGGCCGGGGTCCAGAGCGCCAACAAACAGCGTCTGCCTGCTAACGCCCTGGACCCCGGCTTTCGCCGGGGAGCATATACATGGTTGAAGGGGACATCTGCTTGCCATTCGTCGTTCGACGAACGCGCCTTGCCTGCCCGCGGCGGAAATGCCATGCGGCGGCCCTATGAAGATCACTCATTTCCGCACCGCTATCGCGGCCGTCGCCCTCATCGCCTGCCTCCCATCCGCCGCGTCGGCGGCGCCCGCCAAGACTGACTCGCCGATCACCGAGGCGCAGCTCGCCGCGCATATCAAAGTGCTGGCCGGCGACACGTTCGAAGGACGCGCGCCGGGAACCGACGGCGAGGATCGCACCATTGCCTATATCGTCGGCGAATGGGCCAAGGCCGGCCTCGAAGCCGTACCGGGCAGCGCAACGCCGTGGTTGCAGCCGATCCCCTTTGTCGAGAGCCGCGCCGTCAGCGGCACCGCCAAGTTCAAGGTGCATGGCCGCGATTTCGCGGTCGAGGATGACGGCGTGATCCTGACCGGGCGTGAGGCATCGGCCGCACTGGCCGACGTTCCGGCGGTGTTTGTCGGGTATGGCGTCGATGGCACGGGCAAGGTCAATGCCGACGTCACGGGCAAGCTGGCGATCATGTTGTTCGACAATGCGCCGTTCGGCGACAAGCTGCCGCGCTATCGCGAACGACGCCAGCTGCTCGCCGACGCGGGCGCCGCGGCAGTGCTGGTGATCGCGACCGACGCCGTGCCATGGGCACAGCTTCGCGACAGTGCCGGTAGCACGGCGGTACGGTTGGCGAATGCCAAGCCCGCGGCGCCGGTGAGCGGCTTCCTGTCGCTCGAAGCCGCCGACGCGCTGCTCAAGAAAGCCGGACAGGATGGCGGCGCGGTCCGCGAGGCGGCAAAGTCGCCCGACTATCGCGGCATCGTGCTGCCAGTGACCGCCGATCTGACCACCCAATCGGCGATCCGGCCCTTCATCAGCAACAATGTCATCGCCAAGCTGCCCGGCGCCAAGCCCGACGGCAAGGCGGTGCTCTTCCTCGGCCATTGGGATCACCTTGGCATTTGCGGCAAGGACGGCGAGGCCGATCGCATTTGCAACGGCGCGGTCGACAATGCGAGCGGCATTGCGGTGCTGATCGAGGTCGCCAAGCGACTGGCGTCGGGCCAGCGCCCCGACCGCGACATCTATTTCCTCGCGACGACGGCGGAAGAAAAAGGCCTGCTCGGCGCACGCTATTTTGCCGATTATCCCGTGGTGCCGCTGACCGACATCACCGTCGCACTCAATGTCGATACCATTGCGATTTCGCCGCGCGGCACGCCCGTCGCAACGATCGGGCGCGGCAAGCCCGTCTATGATGCGGTGGTGCGAGCCGCGGCGACCAAGCTTGGCCGCAAGCTCGACGAGGATGGCGAGGCCGATGCCTTCATTCAGCGGCAGGACGGCTGGGCGCTGGGCGCCAAAGGTGTCACGTCATTGATGGTCGGCGGCAGTTTTTCCGACATGCCGTTGCTCGAAGCCTTTTTGAGCAGCGACTATCACGGTCCGAACGACAATTTCAGCGACAAGATCCCGCTCGGCGGCGCGGCAGAAGATGCCGACCTGCATGTCGCGCTGGGGCGGGCGTTTGCCGATGTGAAGGCGTGGCCGGGGAAGTAACTGCGCCGTCGCCCCCGCGAAGGCGGGGGCTGCTGGAGGTTTACACAGCGACGCCGCGCGAGCCCGGTAGCGGCCCCCGCCTTCGCGGGGGCGACGGTGAGAGCTAAGCCGCCTGCTTCGCCCGCTCGGTCATTTCCTGATTGAGCATCTCGGCCAGCAGGAACGCCAGCTCCAGCGACTGCCCCGCATTCAACCGCGGATCGCAATGCGTGTGATAACGATCGGCCAAATCCATCTGGGTCACGTCCATCGCGCCGCCGGTGCATTCGGTGACATTCTGGCCGGTCATTTCGATGTGGATGCCGCCGCCATGCGTGCCCTCGGCGCGGTGCACGGCAAAGAAGCCGCGTACTTCGGCCAAGATGCGCTCGAACGGGCGCGTCTTGTAGCCGTTGTTGGTCTTGATGACGTTGCCGTGCATCGGATCGCACGACCACACGACAGGGTGACCCGATTCCTTCACCGCGCGCACCAGCTTGGGCAGATGCGCTTCGATCTTGTCGTGGCCGTAACGCGTGATGAGCGTCATCCGCCCCGACACATGGTTCGGGTTGAGCGTGTCGAGCAGGCGCAGCAGCACGTCGGGCTCGAGGCTCGGCCCGCACTTCATGCCGACCGGGTTGCCGATGCCGCGCAGATATTCGATGTGCGCCGACCCTTCGAAGCGCGTGCGGTCGCCGACCCACAGCATATGCCCCGAGGTGTCGTACCAGCCGCCGGTCAGGCTGTCCTGCCGCGTCAGCGCCTGCTCATAGGGAAGCAGCAGCGCTTCATGGCTGGTGTAGAAGCTGGTGCCCTTGATCTGCGGCACCGTCTCTGGCGTCACGCCGCACGCTTCCATGAAGGCGAGGGCTTCGGAAATCCGCGCCGCGGTTTCCTGGTACTTCTTGGCCCATGGGCTGCGGTCCATGAAGTCGTGCGTCCAGGCGTTGACCTGGTGCAGGTTCGCGTAGCCGCCATTGGCGAAGGCGCGCAGCAGGTTCAGCGTCGCCGCCGACTGGTTATACGCCTTGACCATGCGCTGCGGATCGGGCTCGCGGCCCGCCTCCTCGAACGCGATGTCGTTGATGATGTCGCCGCGGTAGCTCGGCAGCGATACGCCATCGATGTCTTCCAGATCGGCCGAGCGCGGCTTGGCGAACTGGCCCGCCATGCGGCCGAGCTTCACCACCGGCATTTTCGATGCAAATGTGAGCACCACCGCCATCTGGAGCAGGACGCGAAAGGTGTCGCGGATGTTGTTCGGATGGAATTCGGCAAAGCTTTCGGCGCAATCGCCGCCTTGGAGCAGGAACGCCTTACCTTCGGCGACCCGGCCGAGGTCGGCGGTCAGGTCGCGCGCCTCGCCGGCAAACACCAGCGGGGGGTAATTGTTGAGCTCGCGCTCCGCCGCCGCGAGCGCAGCGGCGTCGCGATAGGTGGGCAGTTGGCGGGCCTCGTGCGAGCGCCAGCTATGCGGTTGCCAATTCTTCGTCATTTGCCTGTGTCTTCTTGTGTTCGAACCGGGCGCCGCCATGGCGCGAATGTCGGCTGGACGCAATGCGCGCCCTTCCCGCAAACGCGAAAATTAGCATTATCGTGACGTTTGCGCACCTATGCTTTTCTTGGGGACTAAAAACTGATAGTTTGTTTCACTGCTTTGGAATGAAATCCGCGCAACCAAGGCATCGGGCTATCGGCGACGTTATACATGCAACGACCCGATACCGGGTCTCCACGCAAAGCGACTGGCTATGGCGAATTTCGAGTCCGCATGGTTTGTATATGGGGCATTGCTGTTGCTGCTGGCGACCAGCTTTGTCGTGCGCATCGATTATGTCCGGATGGGTCTCGCCGCGGCGGCGCTGGTGGCGGTGCCGCTGGTTTTGTTCCGTGAACCCGATGTCGGTTACGGCATGCTGGTGCTGGCGATCCTCGTCGTCAATCTCGGCATTCTGGCGCGATTGTGGCTGCGCGAGCGGCAGGTCAGCTTTTCGGCGGAGGAAGAGGCGCTGCGGCGCGAGCATTTTAGCGCGCTCAATCCGGTGGCAGCGCGCGGGCTGATCGATCAGGGGCATTGGATCTCGGCGAAGCGCGGCGAGATTTTGATCCGCGAAAATCAGGCGGCGCCCAGCCTGTTTTACCTCGCGGAAGGGCAGGCGGCGATCCAGCGCGATGGCGCCGAGGTCGGCAAATTGTCCGACGGCGCGCTGATCGGCGAAGCGACGGTGCTCGACGGCACCCATGCGACCGGTACGGTGTTGCTGGGCAGCAATGCGCGGCTGTGGTTTGTCCCGGCGGCGGCACTGCGGGCCTATCTCGCGGCCAACCCCGCGATTGCGAGCGTGCTGCACGAGGGTTTTGCCCGCGCGCTGCGCGGCAAGCTGGCGAGCGCGAACACCCGGCTGGCCGATCGGGCGCCGATCGTGTGAGCCACATCGCGGCCACGGCGCCTCGAACTTGTCATCGCCACCTGCTATTCACCGCGCCATGACAATGATTCTCTACGGCATTTCGAATTGCGACACGGTGAAAAAGTCGCGCCGCTGGCTTGACGAGCAGGGCGTTGCGTACCGCTTTCACGACGTCCGCAAGGACGGGCTCGACGCAGCGCGGCTGCAAAGCTGGATCGACGCATTGGGTTGGGAAAAGCTGCTCAACAAGGTGGGAACGACCTTTCGCAAACTGCCCGAGGCGCAGAAGGACGGGCTCGACGCCGCATCGGCCAAGGCCTTGATGCTCGACCAACCCGCAATGATCCGCCGCCCCGTCGTCGAAGCCGCCGACAGCATTAGCGTCGGCTTTTCGGCCGCCGACTGGCAGGCGCGTTTTGCGGCATGATCCGGTGGATGCTGGCCTTGCTGGCCCTGACGCTGCTCGCCGGTTGCTCGGCTGATCCGGTGACCGCGCAATCGACCCTCGACGGCCAGCCGCCGTTCGTCATCGCGCATCGCGGCGCGTCGGGCGAACGGCCTGAGCATACGATCGCCGCCTACCGGCTCGCGATCGAGCAGGGCGCCGATTTTATCGAGCCCGACCTGGTGCTGACCAAAGACGGCGTGCTGGTCGCACGGCACGAGAATGAGATTTCGGAGACCACCGACGTCGCCGACCGCCCCGAATTCGCCGATCGCAAAGCGACCAAGACGATCGACGGCAGCAAGGTGACCGGCTGGTTCACCGAAGATTTCACGCTCGCCGAATTGAAGTCGCTGCGCGCCCGCGAGCGCCTGCCGAAACTGCGCTCGACCGAATATGATGGCCAGTTCGATATTCCGGCCTTCGAGGAAATTCTGACGCTGTTGGCCGAGATCAATCGCGGCCGCGACAAGCCGGTCGGCGTCTATCCTGAGACCAAGCACCCCAGTTATTTTACGTCGATCGGGCTGCCGCACGAAGCGCCGCTGCTCGCGCTGCTCGACCGCTTCGGCTATCGCGGCCGCAAGGCGCCCGTCTATATCCAGAGCTTCGAGGTGCGGAACCTGATGGATCTGCGCGCGAAGAGCGACCTGCCGCTGATCCAGTTGATGGACAGCGAGGGCGGTCCGCCCGATACGCCCGAAACCAGCTATGCCGCCATGACGTCGCCTGCGGGCCTGAAGACCATCGCGGCCTATGCCGACGGGATCGGGCCGAATAAGGCAATGGTCATCCCGCGCGGCGCGCTGGGGTCGCTGGCCGAGCCCACCAGCCTGGTCCGCGACGCGCATGCTGCGGGGCTGAAAGTCCATCCGTGGACGTTCCGCCGCGAGAATTATTTCTTGCCGCTGGGTGACAAGGGCGGGGTGAACCCGGCGGGGCATGGTGATTTGGGCGCTGAGATCGCGGCTTATTTGCGTACTGGTGTCGACGGTTTGTTCAGCGACAATCCGCGCGAAGCCGTGGCGGCGGTGGCGGAAAAGAGCGCGCGGTGACCATCATAAGTCGCGTCTGACACTCAAGTTGCGATTTTCGGACGACAGCTACTGACCACTTTGTAGACGTTCAACTCTGTCTTTCGATAACGGAAAACTGGGGTTTGGCGTTGGTCAGCACGTCCAGACAGGCCCAACCGGTCACGAACTGATAGTGCACAACGGGGTCGCTTACTTCTTTCCATGTTTCGGATTGCAGGCGAGCAAATCGGCTCCCTATTATTTCATATGCGAAGTGGTTTGGGACACGACCTTCATCTGGCGTGTCGTCGTCCTCAGTGCTCAATGCCATCTCGTCGAGCATCCTGACAATGCACGGAAGATCAAACGAAACGCGGAGGAGCTGTTCGGGCCGATCGGACAAAATGAAATCAGCCTTGATGCCATTTGTATGCCAGTGAAAGCCCACTAGGTCGCTTGCGACGGCGCTCAGCTTTAGTCCCGGATCTATAGGTTTGCAGATAGGCATTCTCACACCATCGCATTCAATTAGAATGTCTGCAATCCACCCCATAGCAGTCAAAACCCGGCCCACGCCCCCGGGGAGAGGCGTGGGCCGGGCCGCGCGGCCGCGCTGTCTTCAATCGGTGCCGGATTCCCATTGGAACACCGCTTCGAGCGGCTTGCCGAATACGTGCGCGATGCGGAATGCGACCTCCAGCGACGGCGAATATTTGCCCTGTTCGATCGCCGCTATCGTTTGCCGCGTCACGCCCACGCGGTCGCCCAGTTCGGCTTGGGTCATCTCGCCGGCCATGAAACGCAGCGTCCGAATGTCGTTGGTGAAGGGGAGGCGGGCCATCGCTCAATACCCGCGGCGGTAAAAATAAAGTTGCGATCCGACGCGAACGAGTTCGGCGACCACAACCGTGGCGATGAGAAGATTGAGATGCACCGCGGCGCTCAATTGATAGAATATAGCGAACAGATTGGCCCAAACCCCGAGAACCAAAGGGTAATAGGCGAGATGCGTCCCGCGCATATGGATCGTGCGTTCACGTTCATCGTCCTTCAGATGGGCTTCTTTGGGAGCGCGAATGGCAAAGAACGCTGCTGTCAGCGACATCGCGCCGATGATGATGATGGTGACCGGCAGTAGCATATCTGCCGCCGCAGCCACCCCGGCGCGGGTGCCGACGATTTGCCAAGGGTAGGCCAGGAAATACCAGCCAAAGGCGCTGGTAAGGGCCACGAATGCAGCCCAGTGGATTTTCTCATTGAACGACATCTACAACCTCCAGTGTTAATCTATATGAACTTCATGTCTAATGTTTTTAACATTGTGTCAAATGATTTTTGCATGGCGGCGCTTCGCGCTTTTGCCGAAGCCGTTTAACCGCTAGGCCACCGCCCTATGTCCACCCTGCCCAAAACGCTCACCTTCGACACCTCGACCAGCCGCGCGAACCCGACGCCGCAGCCGATGAAGCGCCTGACGGTGCCGCGCATCCGCCAGCGCAAGGGCGGCGAGCCGATCGTGATGCTGACCGCCTACACCGTCCGCATGGCGCAGCTGCTCGATCCGCATTGCGACATGCTGCTCGTCGGCGATTCGCTGGGGCAGGTGATTTACGGGCTGCCGCATACGGTCGGCGTCACGATGGAAATGATGGCGCTACACGGCGCCGCGGTGGTGCGCGGCAGCTATCATGCTGCGGTCATCGTCGACATGCCGTTCGGCAGCTATGAAGCGAGCCCCGAACAGGCGTTCACCAACGCCGCGCACCTGCTCAAGGAAACCGGCGCCGCCGCTGTGAAGCTGGAGGGCGGGCGGGCGCTCGCGCCGACGATCGAATTTCTGACCCAGCGCGGCATCCCGGTGATGGGCCATGTCGGGCTGACGCCGCAGGCGGTTAACATCCTCGGCGGCTATGGCGTGCGCGGCAAGAGCGAGGAAGAGGCACGGTCGATCGTCGAGGATTCGGTGGCGGTCGCGCAGGCCGGCGCCTTTTCGCTGGTGATCGAGGGTGTGCTCGAATCGATTGCGATCGAGGTGACTAACAAGGTCGCCTGCCCGACGATCGGCATCGGCGCGTCGGCGCAATGCGACGGTCAGGTGCTGGTCACCGAAGACATGCTGGGCATGTTCGAACGCGTCCCGAAGTTCGTGAAGCGCTATCAAGACATGGCCGGCGTCGTCGATGGCGCGGTTCGGGAATATGCCGACCAGGTCAGGTCTCGTTCATTCCCGACCGAGGATCAGATCTACGCAGGCTGACCCGGCGTGCGGCACCGAATCGAGGCCAAGTGAATCGCTTGGCCTTTTTCCGCGCCGTCGCTAAGGAAGCCGCGGTGGGAATTATGCCCAAAGCCCTGAACGATAAATGGAGGTTTGATTGGCCCTGAGCCCGACCAACGATGCCGCACTGTTGCAGGAAGTTGACGAAGCCGTCCGCAAGGACCGGCTCGACACCGTCATGCAGCGCTATGGCCGGTGGATCATTGGCGGCGTGCTGGCAGCCTTGCTGGCGTTCGGCGGCTATCTGTACTGGGACCATCGTCAGGATGTTGCGCGCGGCGAACAGGCCGAGGAACTGATCGCGTCGTTCGAGAAACTTTCGACGAACCAGCCCCGCGCCGCGGCGACCGAACTTGAGAAGATTGCTGCCAGCGGTGAGCCTGCCTATCGCGCGGTCGCAATGATGCAGCAGGCGAACATCAAGGCGCAGACGGGCGATCTGAAAGCGGCGGCCGCGCTGATGGCAAAGGTCGCGGCCGATACCAAACTCGACCAGGCGCTGCGCGATCTGGCGCTGATCCGCCAGACCGCGTTCGAATATGACAGCCTGAAACCCGCCGCGGTGATCGCGCGCATGAAGCCGCTGGTCGATGCCAAGGATCCGGTGTCGAGCTGGTTCGCGAGCGCCGCCGAACTGTCGGCGACCGCGCATTATCAGCTCGGCCAATATGATCAGGCGGGTGCGCTGTATGGCCGCATCGCCAAGCTGCCCGGTGTTGCCAAGTCGCTGCAATCGCGCTCGGTGCAGATGGCCGGGATGCTCGGCGTCGATGCCGTCGCCGATCGCGCGGCCGAAAGCGCCGCGAAGGACCAAAAAGGCAATGCCGCGCCGAAAGCAGCGGCAGCCGCCCCAGTTGAGGAAGCCAATTAATATGCGGAAGACGCGTTTAGGAATGACCGCAGCGCTGCTCGCGCTGTCGCTTGCGGGCTGCGGCGTATTTAAAGGCGACGGCGGCCCGAAGACGCCGACGGTCGGCGATCGCGTGTCGATCCTGTCGAACGATGCCAGCATCAAGGTCGATCCGGCCACCGCGGCGATCGCCGTGGTGCTGCCCGAACCCGCGGTCAACGCGGCGTGGGCGCAGTCGGGCGGCAATGCGTCGAAATCGATGGGCCACCCGGCGCTGGGTACCACGCGCAGCAAGCTGTGGCAGGGCAATATCGCCGGCAGCTCGAACAAGGTGCGGCTCGCCGCCTCGCCGGTGATTGCCGACAACCGCCTGTTCGCCGTCGGCACCGATGCCGTCGTCACCGCGCTCGCAGCCGACACCGGCGCGCCGCTGTGGCGCACCGCGATCGGCAGCACGGGCAAGGATTTCAAGGATTCGCTGTTCGGCGGCGGCGCCGGGGTTGACGGCAATGTCGTCTATGCAACCAGCGGCGCGGGCGACGTCGCGGCGCTCAATGTCGCCGACGGGTCGGTGATCTGGAAGGTGAAGCCAGCGGGGCCGCTGCGCGGCGCGCCGACGATTGCATTTGGCGGCGTCTACGTGATTAGCCAGGACAATCAGATCATCGCGCTCAACGCTGCCAATGGCGGCGTGTTGTGGCAGGCGACCGCGTCGCTCGAACCCGGCAGCGTGTTCGGTGCGGCATCGCCCGCGGCGGGGCAGGGGACGATCGTCGCTGGCTTCTCCTCGGGCGAGGTTCAGGCCTATCGTTACGAAAACGGGCGCGACCTTTGGGAAGACGCGCTGGCGCGCACGTCGATGGCGCTGTCGGTGTCGACGCTCACCGATGTCGATGCCGATCCGGTCGTCGACAATGGCCGCGTCTTTGCGCTGGGCCAGGGCGGCCGCATGGCGAGCTATGAACTGCTCACCGGGCAGCGCACGTGGGAAATCTCGATCGCGGGCATCTCGACGCCTTATGTGGTTGGTGAATGGGTCTATGCGATGACCGACGACGGCAAATTGCTGTGCGTCGCGCGCACGTCGGGCAAGGTGCGCTGGCTGCAACAGCTCGCGCGCTTCCGCGTCGAAACCGAAAAGAAGAAGAAGGATCCGATCCGCTGGACCGGACCGATCCTGGCCGGTGGCCGCCTGATCGCGGTCAACAGCGAGGGGATCATGGCGGAATATTCGCCGACCGACGGCTCGCTGCTCGGCTCGACCGAATTCAAATCGCCGCTGTCGCAGGCACCGGTGGTGGCAAACAATATTTTATATATTTTGGCAGACGACGGGCAGATCACGGCCTGGCGCTGACACGCGTCCGGGCCGGGGCGGCCCGGATAGATACAGGGATTAAGTGACATGTCGCGATTCGCGACGATAGCCATTGTTGGCCGCCCGAATGTGGGCAAATCGACGCTGTTCAACCGGCTGGTCGGCAAGCGGCTGGCGCTGGTCGATGATCAGCCCGGGGTGACGCGCGACCGCCGCGAAGGCGACGCCAATCTGCTGGGCCTCGAGTTTCGCATCGTCGATACTGCGGGTTTCGAAGATCAGGACGCCGCGACCTTGCCCGGCCGGATGCGGGTGCAGACCGAAAAGGCGGTGCGCGAGGCCGATGCCGCGCTGTTCATGATCGACGGCCGTGCCGGGGTCGTCCCGCTCGACGAAGAAATCGCGCGCTGGCTGCGCAGCGAGGATACGCCGATCATCCTCGTGGTGAACAAGGCCGAGGGCAAGCAGGGCGAAAACGGCCTGATGGAATCCTATTCGCTCGGCTTCGACAATCCGGTTGCGCTCAGCGCCGAGCATGGCGACGGCATGGTCGACCTGTTCGACCTGCTGCGCCCGATCGTCGAGCCGTTTGACGAGATCGAAAAGGAAGTCGCCGCCGCCTCCGATGATGAGGATGCGCCGCTCGGCCCCATGAAGCTGGCGATCGTTGGCCGACCGAACGCGGGCAAATCGACGCTGATCAACCGGATGATCGGCGAAGACCGGCTGATTACCGGGCCAGAGGCCGGGATCACCCGCGACTCGATCCGCGTCGACTGGAAATGGGAAGACGACGGCGAGGTTCACGAGATCCAGCTGTTCGACACCGCCGGGATGCGCAAGCGCGCCAAGGTGCAGGACAAGCTGGAGAAATTGTCGGTGATGGACGCGCTCCACGCGGTCGATTTTGCCGAGGTTGTCGTGCTGCTGCTCGATGCGACCAAGGGGCTGGAAGCGCAGGATCTGCACATCGCCGACCGGGTGCTGCAGGAAGGCCGCGCGCTGATCGTCGCGCTCAACAAATGGGACGTCGCCGAAGAGCCGTCGTCGCTGTTCAACGGCGTTCGCGCCGCGCTTGAGGACGGGCTGAGCCAGGTCAAGGGTGTGCCGGTGCTCACCATTTCGGGTGCAACCGGCAAAGGGATCGACACGCTGGTGCGTGTGGCGTTCGAACAGCGTGCAATCTGGACCAACCGCGTCTCGACCGCCAGGCTCAACCGCTGGTTCGAAAATGCGGTGGACAACAACCCGCCGCCCGCCCCCGGCGGCAAGCGGATCAAGCTACGCTATATCACGCAGGCGCGCACCCGCCCGCCGACCTTTGTCGTGTTCGGCACCCGCACCGACAGCTTGCCGGGAAGCTATACGCGCTATCTGGTCAACGGCATGCGCAAGGAGCTGGGGTTCCAAGGCGTGCCGGTGCGGCTGAATTTCCGCAATTCGCGCAACCCTTATGACGAATGACGGAGCTTAGCGAAGGGGGCTCGCTGGTCGTCGACGCGCGCGGGATGCGCTGTCCCTGGCCCGCGCTGCGGCTGGCGCGCGCCATGCGCAATGCCGCCGACGTGTTGCTGATCGCCGACGATCCGCAGGCCGGGCGCGAAGTGGCGGCGCTCGCCGCCGAGCATGATTGGCTGGTCGAGCCGGCGACGGATGACGCGGAGCGTTGGCGCGTGCGCCGCCGCTGACCCGAATTGGGGCGGCTTCGGTAAGAAGCGCGCGACGTCGTAACGTCTTTTTTACCCAAATTGGGCATGTGTTGGGCGGGACCACGACCGACGTTGCACGCCAAGGGACACGAAATTGGACGAAATCCTGGTCGATTGGGATGAATTCCGCGCCACGCGCGCCCAGCTGGGCGCCGCGTTTGTACGGATTCTGGGCTATTTTCGCGAGGACGGCACCAAATCGGTAGCGGCGATCGAGGATGCGATGCGCGCCCGCGACGCGCGCGGCCTCGTCATGCCCGCGCACACGCTGAAAAGCGAAGCACGCCAGTTCGGCGGCGAAAAACTCGGCGCGGTCGCCGAAGACATCGAAATGTTCGGCCGCCACTGCGTCGAAAGCCAGATCAGCCCTGAAGAATATCTACCGCGCGTCGTCGAACTGCGGCGGCTGTTCGAGGAAACGCTGGGCGCGCTCGAGCGCGAAGCCAATCCGCTCGTCCAGCGCCGCCCGACCGGGTTCGGCCGCGCCGTCGGTTACTGAGCGGGCGCGGTTTTCCGCATCGGTTGAAGCTGCCAGCGCGACAGGCTGCGCCACAGCCATTCGAGCGGACCATATTGGAAGCGTTCGAGCCACGGCTTCGACCACAGCAGCATCGCCGCCCACATGCCGAAGCAGAACAGGTAGAGCGCGGCGCGCCCGACGCTGCCGAACAAACTTAACCCATAGCCGTAAAATATCATCGTCATCGCGATCGACGTTGTGAGGTAGTTGGTGAACGCCATCCGGCCGGTTGCGGCCAGACGTGCGCGCACGGCGTCGCTGGCCGCCGACTTGATCAGCAGCATGATCAGCGCCGTCCAGCCGACCGTCATCAGCGTGTCGAAGGGGATCGACAACGCCATCGTAGCGCCAAAAATCGACACAGCGTCGTAGCCCGCCCGCATCTGGTACAGCGCCAGCGCAACCAGCGGCGGGGTCGCGATCAGGAAGCAAGTCACCGCCCATTTGCGATAGCGCGCGAGCTCCCATTCGCCGGTCAGCATTCGCGATTTGAACAGCGCCATGCCGATCAGCATCAGCCCCATCGTCTCCCACATGAACATACCGAGGAAAAAGAGCGGGTCGCCCACCATTTCGCCGGTGCGGTGGCCGAGGATGTCGGCGTAACTGCCAAGATAAAGCGCGGTTTCCTGAGCATAAATTGGCGTCGCAGGCCCCATTTCAGCGTTGATCTGGCGCAGCGCTTCCTGCATCCCCGCCGCCGCTTCCGCGGGTAGCGCCCCCGCCTGCGCCATCGACAGCATCGCCCACAGACTTACCGGCAGACCGATGCCGATGAGGAAGAAGGGAAGCGACCACAGCAGCAACGCTTTGACCGACAGGTTGCGAAACAGGAACAGCAGCAGCCCGCACACCGCGTAAAGAAAGAGGATGTCGCCGAACCAGATCAGGTAAAAATGTGCGAGGCCGAACAGGGCGAGCCAGAACATGCGGGAATAATGCGCTCCGGCAGGGGCGCGCCCCACCGCCATGGCGCCATCGATCACCAGTAGCGTACTCGCGCCAAACAGCAGCGAAAACATCCCGCGCATTTTGGAATCGACAAAGACAAAGTTGAAGAACCAGGTCGCCAGGTCGAGATTGCCCGGCGGCCCGCCCGCAGCAGGATTGGAATAAGCGGGAAAGGGCAGCGCAAAGGCAACGATGTTCATTGCCAAAATGCCCATCACCGCGACGCCGCGGATCGCGTCGAGGGAGACGATGCGGCCGGGCAGGATTTGCTGATCTTCGCGCACGCCGCTCTCCATCTGTATTACTCCTATGCTACAGCCAAGAGGTGATCTGGTCGAGCGGCTTCTTGCGGATGGCGTGCAGCGGTACGGTCGCATCGGGAGCGGGGTGGCCGACGACAACCAGCATCAGCGGCTTTTCGTCCATGGGGCGCCCGCAAATCTCGCGCAAAAAGCCCATCGGTGATGGCGTGTGGGTCAATGTCGCCAGCCCGGCGCTGTGCAACGCGGCCAGCAGCAGGCCGCTGGCGATGCCGACGCTTTCGGTGACATAGTAATTTTGCCGCGCCTCATCGGGCTCGATCCCGCCGCGCCGCTGCCCGAACACGACGATCAGCCATGGCGCCACGTCGAGAAAGCCTTTGTCCTCGTCGGTGCCCAGCGGCGCCAATGCCTCAAGCCACTCCTGCCCCGCGCGGCTGGCGTAAAACTCGCGTTCCTCCTTTTCGGCGGCCAGGCGGATGCGGTGTTTGATGTCGGGCGATGCGATCGCGGTGAAATGCCAGGGCTGGTGGTTCGCCCCGCTCGGTGCGGTACCGGCGGCGGCTATGGCCGCTTCGATCACGGCGCGGGGTATCGGGGCATCGGTGAACATACGGCACGTTCGTCGCGCGCCGATATGGTCGCGAAACGCCTCGGCAACGGCGATCCGTTCGGCGTCGGTCATGGCGGGCAGGGCGGTGTAGGGGATGGTGGCGTGCGGTTTCATGGTATCGGTCTATCGG
>Ga0265296_1002422_pt1 | contig 18890 bp, 16 predicted proteins | sample MunlanPumphouse1_FD_189073 | JGI IMG/M metagenome (GOLD analysis project Ga0265296, IMG submission 189073) | Groundwater microbial communities from a municipal landfill in Southern Ontario, Canada - Pumphouse #1 | ecosystem: Environmental > Aquatic > Deep subsurface > Groundwater | place...
TCGGGAAGCTCACCGACGTCATCGTGATGTATTTCGACGGTACGACGGGTCATGAATGGTTGAGAGGAAAGGGAGTGCACACGATTCCCTCCATGGAGCTCGGTCTGCTCAAGTACCGGTTCCCCGACTGCATTCAATGGGCGAAAGCCGCCGGGCGCACGGGGAAGATGATCCCCGTGAAGAAGGGGGACACTGTCGTCCGGGTACGATATACGGATGGATCCGAAGTGGTCACCATCGCGCTGGACAGGAAGAACTGGCTCCTGAGCGGGGTCGAAATCACGAGCACGAATGACACGGCCACCGTGTTCACCGAGAGCTACGATCATTACATCGATGTTGCGGGTATTCCGTTTCCCCAGGAGTTCAGGGCTACCCTCAGAGGCGCGCCGTACTATGAGTACCTGCTGTCCGTCATCGATCTCGAAGCGGATATGCCCGATACGCTCTTTCGCGTGACGAACGAGGATACGATCGGGCTGTTCAGCCCCGTGCAGGCGGAGACGCAGGCCGCGCCGAAGCGATGATCAGAGGAGCTCTTTGACCTTGAAGAGCGAGGAAAAGCGGTATCCCGCCTCCGCGAGATTCGCTTCCGCGCCCTCTTCGCGGTCGACGATCGTATAGACGCCGGAGATCGCGCCCCCTCCGGCTTCGATCGCCCGGGCCGCCTTGAGGAGCGAGCCGCCCGTCGTCGCCACGTCCTCGAGAAGGATGACGCGCATTCCCTGTTGCAAATTTCCCTCGACGAGATTCTTGGTTCCGTGATCCTTCGCCTCTTTGCGGATGAGGAGCCCCTCCTTGTCGAGGCCCCGCTGCGCGGCAAGCGAAAGAAGCGCGCCGATGATCGGATCGGCGCCGATCGTGGGCCCGGCGAACGCGTCGTATTCGATCGCATCGAAACGGTCGAGGAGGAGCTTTGAGGCGAGGTAGAGCCCGCGGGAAAACAGGGTGGTCATCTTGCCGTTGATGTAGTAGCTGCTTTTTCTCCCCGAAGCGAGCGTGAAATCCCCCTTGAGGATGGAGCGTTTTCTGAGAATATTCCCGAGTTCTTCCCGTTCGTTCATCGGTTCTCCCTTTTCGCGTATAGTGTCATCGAACGTCGGCGTCAGCTCGAAGCGATCATGACGCCGACCGAGATCTGGAAAAAGTGGGCAGTGCTTTCTCCCGTATAGAAATGCACCGTATCGTCGAGTTTGGTGCCGACGAACACGGCGTGGTATTTGGCGTTCGCGTTGAGCGATACGGTGTCGGCCACCCTGACGAGTACGCCGATCCCGCCGTAAACTCCGAGGCGATTGTCCGTCTTCTGCGCCTCGTAGAATCCTTGAGTCAGAATCGTATTCACGCTGTAGAGCCCCGGCCCCGCCTCGAAGGTCGGCGTATAACGCCCGCGCACCGTTCTGAGAAAAATCATGCCGGCCGTAATCGAGAACACCTGGAGATTCACGTCCGCTCGGTCGAAGAACGCGAGGTTCTTTTCTCGGTCTTTCGCCGCGCCGAAATTGTGGGATGACAGCGAGACGTCGACGCCGAGCCGATTCGTGATGCCGTGGATGAAATGGAGCTCGATCTCGCTGCCGCCGCCGAATTCCGTGTTGAAAGCGCCGCTCGTCGCGAGCCCGCCGATGCGAACTCCGAGCATTTCGCGCCCCTTGATACTTTGCGCCGGCAGCGGTCCACTCAATGAGATAACAAACGCGACAAGCGATGCGGCGGCGATGCCCTGTGCGGTTTTCATATGGTTAAAATATCACAATGGCAGAGCCGCCGCTAAGAAAAATCGAGTTACGGCGCCTCTATCGCGCGAGAACGAGCTTGAGCCTCGCGATGATGCGCGGTCCGTCCTTCAGGACGGCGAAGTACACGCCCGATGGAAGGGGAGAGCCGCCCCGGTTTCCGCCCGACCACCGGATGACGGCCTCGCCGCGCGCGTCCGTCCTCGCCACGAGATCCTCCAGCGCCCTGCCGGCGATGTCATAGATCGAGACCGCGAGGATCGCGTTCGGCGCGCTCCGGATGAAAAGCTCCGTCGAAGGGTTGAACGGATTCGGGCTGCAGGTGAAGGCCGGGGGCCCGGGGGGCTGATCGATCTGCGCGGCGGGGGAGAGGCTTTCGACGGCGACGATCCTGTTCTTCTTGCTCTTCGACGGTATCCTGTCGCCGTCGGGAGGCGGACCGACGGGGATCGTGCGTTCCTCGATCCCATCGACGTTGATGTGGCCGAACGGCGCGCCGCAGTCGTCGACGATCGTGAGGTACGCGGTCCTTCCCCGGAACGGGTAAAGATTCCATACCCGCTCGTCCATGCGATCCGTGTTCTTCCCCGTTTCGCGGAGAAGAATCTCTCCGCTCCGCGCGTCGCAGAGAGCGACGTAGCATGAGTCGGGATAGTTGCCTCCGCCGACCAGGAGCCGCATCGACAATTCCGTGATCGTGAAGTCTTTCGAGCGGATCGCCCCGCGCGCTTCGTCACCCTGGTATGCTCCCGGATAGCTGCCGGTGAGCGGTCCGTTGAATGCCTCGTACGTTCCGATCCACCAGTTTCCCTCGAAGAGCGTTTCCGTCGTGTCGTCGCCCCGGAACCGCGGATTGTTCCCGAACACCGGCTGATGGTCGAACGCGTCGCCCCAGAGAATCGTCCAGCCTTCGAACGGAGGCGGAATCGCGACGGCGGGCTCGTCGCCGAGCCAGCCGAGCGTGTCGAACCGGATCGTCGAGACGCTGCCGCCTGTGCTCGAATACGAGGTATGCCGCGATATGAGGTATGCGTCGGCGCCGAGATCGAGCACCTCGGCGGCATGGCCTCCGTCGATGATTCTTCGCTTCACGATGTCCCATCCCGATCGCAGCGAATCGGATGACATGTGCGAGACCCCGCCGACCGTCTCCTCGGTGAAGAAGAGATGGTAGACCCCGTTCCGTTTCATGAGAAAGGGGCTCTCGAGCGCGTGCCAGTCGCCGTGAACGTAGATCGGGCCGGCGTCGCGCCACGTGAAGTAGTCGTCCGATTGCGCCAGCGCGATCGCGCCCTTCCACTCGCGGGTATGGGCGCAATGAACGAGGTAGTTCGTCCCATTCTCCCTGAAGAATCCGGGATCGCGGTAGTTCGACCACGTGTTTTCGTTCCAGGCTATCCAGGTCGTATCTCCGTGGAACGGGGTGAAAAGAAACTCGGACGCCTTGCTGAATTTATCGGTGATATGGCTCAACGCGAGACACGTGCGCTGCGCGATGGAGGCGTTCACGCCCGTGTAGAACATGAGAAAATACCCCGGGCTGTACGGGTAGTAGGCGATGCTCGGCGCCCAGATCGCCTGACTGTCCCACGCGTTCGGCCCCACGCGCAACACGTCCCGGCGTCTCGTCCAGTGGCGCAGATCGCTCGACGTCGCGTGTCCGAAGCTCTGCTGACTTGTCGTTATGTAGTACAGGTGAAACGTGTCGTCCACGAGGATGAGCGCGTGATCCTTGACGATCTCGCCGGGTTCGTAGAATACGGGGCCTTCGAAATCGAACGCGACGGCGCCCCGCGCGATCGCCGGCGCGCAGACGACGGTCGCCGCGACGAAGAGCACAAAACCCGCGTGGATTGCACGCGGGTTCATCATTGGCATATCGTTTCGAATCAGAGTCAACGGATACTATCCTTTCCACCGATCGCTTCAGCGGAGAAGGATCACTTTTCTCGTATAGAGCTCCTTGCCGATTTGCAGCCTGCAGTAATAGACGCCCGAGGGGAAGCCCTTCTGCCTGGAGAGGGAGGGATTCCACCTGAAGGTATGGTCGCCGGCCTGCTTGGCGCCGAGCGAGAAGCTCTCCACCAGTGCGCCCGACACGTTGTAGAACGAGATCGTCGCCGGTTGCCCCGAGCCGCCCGCGCCGATCGTATACGGAATCGTCGTCGACGGATTGAACGGGTTCGGGTAATTCTGGCCGAGCGCCGCCGCGGGGACGGGGACGCCCTTCACGGAGAGCGGACCGTAATGCGTCGGATTGTCTCCGCCGATCTCGACAAGGTAATAATAGATATCCTTCGTCATATCCTCGCATGGATCGAAGAACTCGTAAATCCGGTTCGACTGGACGGGCGAGCTGTTGCGCCTCTCCATTGCCGCGAAGTCCGGCGTGAAGCCGCGGTAGACGTCGAACGTCGTGCAGCCGCTGTAGTCCATGGTGCACCAGCTGATGCTGACGCCACCGGCGACCCGTTGGCATTCCGCGGAGGCGATGAGAACGCCGATCTGCTCTCTCAGGTGAACGGGCACGCTTCTGGTCTCGTCGGGGCCGAGGGTGATTCCGGTGATCGTCGTGTCGCGGTAGCCGGGAGCGTGCACCGTGATTTCGTATTCGGCGGGACCGAGAGCGTTGAAGGAGAACGTGGAATCGATGAACGCGTCATACGTGCCGATAACGTTGTAGGCCGCGTCGAAAAGGGTGACGGTCGTGCCCGCAGGAACGTCCGGGCGTCCGTCCGCGGAAACGGCGCCGAAGATGCTTCCCGCGGGGCGATCGAGCCAATAGGTGTAATCCGCGTCGTCGAAATAGAAATAGTAGTATCCGCTGTCCGGCAGCACCTTCGCGATGCTCGGCGGGCTCCACGCGAGCTCGGCGACTCCCCACGCCCCGCTCCAGCCCCAGTGCTGTGGCAGGTAGGATCCGTCCTTCGTGAATTTGAAGAAAATGGTATCGGGATCGCCCGGCTCGTTTATGAACTTGAGCTTGCGCCAGACGTGATTTCCCTGCGATTCCATGTCATTCGCGGGATCGGTCGGCTCGCACGTGATGCCGTTGAAAGTCCCGACGAGTTGGATTGAAGCAGGATCCTGGGCGTACGCCTCGCCGGCGGCCACAGCGAAAAAGGCACAGGAGAGCAGTACTGTCCGGCAATAGCGCCTCATCGACAATAGTCACCCCTTGGATGCACTTCTCCGTTGCAAGGATCTCCAGATCCAGAATTACTGGAGTTAAAATTCTTTACTACGCGAGTATATCGCAAATCGGCTCCCAAGTCAAACACAAAGTAGGGCTTGAGATTATGGCGCAATGCGTCACGTTTCCGAATTACGCAAGGAACATACCTTTGAGCGATGAGGGGTATATTTATTGCAGTACGGCGGGAGGATCTACAAGGCAACAAGCGACTGCACGGCTTTTCGCGGGGGCGAAATCGAATGGGAAGCAGGATTTCCAACCTTTCCAATAAGTTAGATAATCGAAAGGAAGCTTTCCCCGATGATCTGAAAAACGAGACGTTCGAGTCTCAGGAGCTCTTTCGAAGGGCCGAAGCGTGCATTGTGCGAGGAAAATTCGATAAGGCGGAAGAGCTGCTGGCCGAGGCGCTCAGGATTTCGATCGAAAATCCGCTCTATCTTTCGTATTTCGGTCTCTGCGTCGGCATGCGGGGGGACCTCGGGGAGGCGCAGAAACTCTGCAGCAAGGCCGCGAAACTATCCCCGCATTCTCCCATTATTCTCGTGAATCTCGGCCGCGTATTGCTGGAGCAGGGATGCCGGAAAGAGGCTCGCGATTTCTTCTCCCGGGCTTACTCGCTCGATAACACGAACTCTCCGGCCGCTCTCGAGCTTTCCGGGATGGGAGTGCGCCGCCAGCCCGTGATCCGCAGCCTGGCGAGGAACCATCCCGTCAACCTCATGCTTGGCAGGATGAGGCACCGGCTTCTCGGATACAGGAAACCCGGATGGAAAAATCGCTAGATAATCCCCCCGGCGAACCCGTACAATCCGGTCGATGACATCTTCCCTCGAAAGATCCATGCGGGGCGCCCTGATCGCTCTGCTTCTCCTTGCTTCGTGCAATAAGGCGGACATGCGCCGTCCCGGCGAATGGATCGACGCGCGCGCGCGCGCGGACGCGCGGTTGAACGCTCTCATCGAGGGCGGCCGCTTCGGCGAAGCCCTCGGAATCGCGGATAGCCTCATCGCGGCGGGCGAAAACGATTCGAGGACTCTCGGCCAGAAGGCGCGCGCCCTTGGAGGGTTGGGGCGCGGAGACGAGGCGATCGCCGTGTTCGAGGAAGCCATTCTCGCGGATTACGAAAGCTGCGAGAACCACCTGCACTTTGCGATCTATCTCATGCGGATCGGGAAAACGGGCCGCGCACACACGGAGTTCATGGAAGCGAAGCGCTTCTGCGAGGGGAAATACGATCCGCTCATATACCGGAATCTGGCCGTCGCCGGAATCAAGCTCGACAAGCGCGACCTCGCGCGACGGTACGTGGAGGAAGGGCTCAGGCGCGACGCAAACGATCCCTATTTGAACGGACTCAAAGGAATGCTCGTTGCCGGGGAGAATCCTGTCTCCGCGGAAAGCTTCTTCGTGAAAGCGCGATCGTTTGGGGAGGCTTCGCCCGAATTTCTCGTCCAGTACGGGCTCCTTCTCATCAACGAGGGGAGGCCGCGTGAAGCGGCGGACGTTCTCGATGAGGCTTCGAAGTTGCGTCCCGGGGAGCGGGAGATCGCGGTCTACCTCGCCGAGGCCCTCGACAGGGCGGCTGATTACGCCCGAGCGCGGGTCATTCTCGATGATCTACTCGCGGCAAAGGACGAGGTGGAAATCCGGAAGCTGCTCGCGCGGGTTCTTTTCCACGAGGGAGATTACGGAGAGGCCTTGAAGCTCTACCTGAAGCTCGACCAGAGCCCCGAGGTCATGGACAGGATCGCGATGTGCCTCCACAGTCTCGGGAGAACGGACGAGGCGATTCCCTGGGCGAGAAAGGCGCTCTCGGCGAGGCCCGATTGGCCTCAGGGGATGATCAACCTCGCGGTGATGCTCGCCTCCAGGGGGGAGATCGACGAGGCAGCATCTCTGCTCGGGCGCGCCCTCTTGATCGAGCCGGATAATGTCCCGGCTCGAGCCAATCTCGATCGGCTCGAGGAAGCGAAAAAGAAGCAGTCACGTTAGAAATAATGCTGTTGAATTCCCGGGAGTTTAATTAGAATAGCTTCAGGAATGGAGAAACAATCCTCCCCTGGAAACCGTATTGAGGGATGAGGAGTCCAGGATCGGAGGTAGAAACCATGTACTGCAAATATTGCGGAATAGAGATCGGCAGCGAAGAGGGTTTCTGCACTTCCTGCGGAAAGAAGCTTGGGGATAGGGATGCCCAGCACACCCTCTACCGGCACGAGCTCACCAGGATCAAGGCCGCAAAGGAATTGAAGAATCCCAAGGCGGCGGCGGCGCTCGGCTTCTTCTTCAGCTGGATATTTCTCGGCCCTGTGGGATACATTTACCTCGGTCAATGGAACTGGTTCTGGCTCACCTTCATCATCCAGATCTTCGCCTACCCGTTGACTGCGTTCTTCGCGTATCCGCTGCTTCCTATCGTGTATGGCATCCATCAGTACCAGATGGCAATGGATGTCAACGAGCTCATCGCCCGGGATCAGGGACAAAAACCGGTCGCAGAAGCCGGAGCCCGCGCGGTCGAGCCATTCGATAAGACCGAGCTGTAGCGCACAAGCCCGGAGGAAAACCCGCTTGGACCGCAACCTCGCCCTTGAGCTCGTGAGAGTAACGGAATCCGCTGCCCTCGCGTCCGCCCGTTTTTTCGGGAAAGGGGATCCTGCGAGCGCGGACAGGGCCGCCGTCGAAGCGATGGAGCTCTCCTTCAAAGGCGTCAAGATATCCGGCCACATCATAATCGGCGAGGAGCGAATCAGCGAGAGTTCGAAGCTTTGCGTCGGGGACACGATCGGCGCCGGCGGCGAGGCGGCGTTCGACATCGTGCTCGATCCGGTCGATTGCATCGAAGCGCTCGCCGACGGACAGTCGAATTCGATCTCGGCGATCGCCATGGGACAGCGAGGGACGTTCCTGGAGCTCGTCGCTCCGTACATGCGGAAGTTGGCGGTCGGGGCCGAGGCGGCGGATGCGATCGATCTCAACGCATCGGTGTTCGATAACCTTGTTCGCATCGCGGACGCCAAAAGGGTTTACGTCGAGGACCTGACCGTATCGATACTCGACCGCGAGCGTCATCGAAAGCTCATTGACGAGGTGCGTCGGGCGGGAGCGAGGATAGAGCTTCTCAAGGCCGGAGAGCTCGCCGCCGCGATCTCCGCATCCCTCCCGGGGACGGGCATCGACGTCATGATGGGAGTCGGAGACGCCAAGCAGGGCATCATCGCGGCCGCCGCCGTCGCATGCCTCGGCGCCGGGCTCCAGGTCCAGTTCATGCCGGATCGCGACGCGGAGCCGGAAAACCTGTCGGGCGAGTTCAGGAAGATATACGGTGCCCGCGATCTCGTCGGAGGAGACGTCATGTTCGCCGCGACCGGAGCCTCCCGGAGCGACTTTCTCGACGGGGTCATGTTCAGGCCGGGGGGGGCCGTCACGCACAGCGTCGTTTTTCGGAGCAAGTCGGGCACGATCCGTTTCCTCAAGACCGAGCATTCCTTCGAAAAAGCGCCCGATTACACCTGAGCCATGCACAATCTTTTCAAGAGCGATGTGCCGCCGCCCCTGGCGGAGCGGATGCGTCCGCCGAGCCTCGACGAGTTCGTCGGTCAGGAGGATCTCGTCGGCGAGGGGAAGATCCTCCGGCGCATCCTCGAAAACGGAAAGCTCGAATCCTCCCTTATCTTCTGGGGCCCTCCCGGCTGCGGCAAGACCACGCTGGCGCGCCTCATCGCCCGCGCCGTCGATTCGCATTTCGAGCACTTCTCGGCCGTTACGGCGGGGATCGCGGACGTCAAGCGCGTCGCGGCGGAGGCGATCTCGCGCCTCACGCTCAACGGCGCGAGAACGATCCTCTTCATCGACGAGATCCATCGCTTCAACAAGGCGCAGCAGGACGCGTTCCTTCCCTTCATCGAGGATGGATCGATCGTGCTCATAGGCGCGACGACCGAGAATCCGAGCTTCGAGGTCATCGCGCCGCTGCTCTCGCGGTGCCGCGTGTTCATCCTGAAACCTCTCGGGGAGGAAGAGATCGCGAAGGTCGTCGCTCGTGCTCTCGCGGACCCGGCGGCCGGCTACGGCGGCAGGGGCATCGCGATTTCGGAAGAGGATATCCGTTACCTCGCGTACCTCTCGTTCGGCGACGCGCGCATGGCGCTCAACGCGCTCGAGATGGCGGTGCAATCGGTGGGGCGCTTGGAAGGAGGGATCGTTCTCACCCGGGAGCTTCTCGAAGAAGCGGCCCAGAAAAGGGCCATTCTCTACGACAAAAAGGGGGAGGAGCACTACAATATCATATCCGCTCTCCACAAGAGCCTTCGGGGAGGGGATCCCGACGCTTCCCTGTACTGGCTCGCCCGCATGCTCGAGGCGGGGGAGGATCCGCTCTACGTAGCGCGCCGCCTCGTTCGGTTCGCCTCGGAGGATATCGGCAGCGCCGATCCTCAGGCGCTGACCGCGGCCCTGAACGGCATGCAGGCGGTTCATTTCATGGGAATTCCCGAGGGGAAGCTCGCCCTCGCGCAGGTGGTCGTCTATCTCGCGCTCGCTCCGAAGAGCAACGCTCTCTATGCGGCCTACGAGGAGGCCGCGCGGGACGTTCGGGAGCATGGGCCGCTCCCCGTGCCGTTCTGGATCCGGAATCCCGTAACGGTGCTCATGAAGGATATCGGTTACGGCAAGGGATACCGGTATCCGCACGAAGAGCCCGACGCGATCGTGGACCAGGAGTATTTTCCCGAAGAGCTCGCCGGCCGCCGATATTACCATCCCGTCGAGCGGGGATTCGAACGCGAGATGATAAAGCGCATCGAATACTGGCGCGGCCTCCGCGAGAGGAAAAGAGGAAAAAATGCGGAATAAAGAGGAACAGAGAGGAATAAAGAGGAATCTTGAAATCAAGATATGCCTAGCTCTACCAACGCCTCTATCAGTCAACGAATAATGATTTTTAACCTCCTTGACAAGATTGTTCAAAGCTGTCATAATTAATGCTGAGTAAAGAATTTTAACGAGGCCTTTTGGCGCACGGAGCGGAGGTCATCGGAGGATCATAGTTGTGAAGAAAGCCCTTCTGGCTTCGATCGTTTTTATCGCGTTCATCGTCAGCGCGAGCGGTGCGCTTCAGGCGCAATGCTATGGAGCTCTCGCGCTCTCGTCGAGTTTTGCCGAGTTCGATTATCTTGTGAGGCTCGCCGTCCATTTCGGCGACGCCTCTTCGATTCCCACCGACATCGTGTGCAGCAGGAGCATGCTTTCGAGCGAGCTCGTGATCGACGTTCCCCTGTGGGCCTACAATCTCCACGAGGGTGCCGGGTACCTCGAGTTCTCGGTCGTTTCGAACGAGAGCATCGCGGTGTTCATTCCCGACAACTGCTGGAGCGTCGTTGCGAGCAGCCGGTACAGTTCCGGGAACGATTACTGCCTCGATCTCGCGCTCCAGGCGTGCGAGAGCTCCTGCGGTCCGGTGCGGATCGGTTATGCCCAGGTGGTTCGTGTCAAGGGGAGCGATCCGGTCTGGATCGATCTGAGACCGAACAGCCAGACGGGCAAGATGATCGCGATCGACGACTACGGGAAATCGCACAACGTTTTTTCTCCTCAGCACGGCGGATTCCTCGGACAGAATTATCTCTACGCGTGCCAGCAGCCGATCTGCGAGGAGCCCAATATGAGCGTTATCGATTTCGTCGCCCAGCAGGGGCAGGGATGCTCCGTGAAGCTCACCTGGGTCGCGGGCAGCGGCAACCGGACGATGATCCGCTACCGGACCGACCGCTATCCGACGGGCACCGATGACGGGCTTCTCGCCATCGAAGTTCCGAGCGCTCCCGGCGAGAGCCGGTACTACTTCCATACGGGCATTCCGAGCGTCGCGACGCTCTATTACAAAGCGTTTTCCCTGACGCGCGACGCCGGAGATCTTATCACGCGGAGCTCTTTCGTCGAATGCGCTTCGGTCGATACCGTGCAGGTGAAGTGCGAGATCGGAGTGGAAACGACGAGTTGGGGATCGATCAAGAGCCTCTTCAAATAGGCGCCCGGCGCATATCTTCAGACCGTCAAATCCTTCAATAGGTCGCGCAGTTCGGCGAGGCTCGAAAGCATGAGGTCCGCGCCGCCGAGCTCCAGATCCTTCGTGATCTCCGTTTCGATGAGGATCACGCTCATTCCCGCTTCCTTCGCGCTCGTCACGCCCTTTTCCGCGTCCTCGATCGCGAGGCATCGTTCGGGGGGAAGGCCGAGCCTCTCGGCCGCGACGAGATAGGTCTCGGGATAGGGCTTCGTTCTCTTGACGTGGTCCTTGCCGACGATAACGCCGAAGCGGTGCTCGATCCCGTTCGCGCTGAGTATCGCCCTGATGTCGCGCTCGTAAGAACCGGAGGCGATGGCGAGAACGAGCCCCGCCTTTTCGAAGGCTTCGATGACGGCGATCGCCTCGGCGAACGGTTTGATGGCGCCCGAGCTGCAGAAGGCCGAGTAGATGGGGTCCTTCTCGGCGCGCAGCGCGGCGGGATCCAATCCCAGGTTGTAGCGCCGTATCTCGCTTTCGGCCCCACCGCCGCGCGAGGTCCATTCGAGCCAGTACTCCGCGCGGTCGAGCGTGTGCCCCGCCTTCGCGAAGACGCGGGAATACGCCTCGAAATGGTACGGTTCCGAATCGACGATGACGTTGTCGAAATCGAAGATGACGGCCGTGTTCGATTCGATGAGGCGCCTGAGCGCGTCGCGCGTGTTCATGGCCTGTCTCCCGGCCTCGCGACGCTCCACGTGCCGCCGAGAACGTCGACATCGAGTCGCACGGGCGTGAGGAAGCGGATGAACCGGTACATGAGGAAACACTCGAGGGCGAAGGGGGGAAACCCGAGGAAGCCGAGAACGGGCATCTCGAAGAGCTTCACGCCGGGGAGATAGGGCACGTGATAGTTCCACTTCGTGAGCGCCCAGAAATTCCACGATTCCCAGAGAATCCCGCAGACGGCGCCGGAGACGAGAAGCGACACGAAGAGGCCGTAATCTCCCGCCCGGAACGCCGCGCCGAACGATCCTATCCCGAGCCGGTCGTTCATTCCCTCGAACCAGAGAAGAACGCTGATCCAGGGAAGAGGGCAGAGCCAGGGAGAGGGATAGACGAGGACGACGACGAAGAGGAGAAAGCCCGCGAAGAAAAACGCCGTCTCGGTCCCGCGGCCGAGGGCGAGCGGCCGGCGATTGCGGAGGCGCTGTCCGAAGAGCGAATCGATGAGTTCGGCGGTTATGAATATGGCGGGTGTGATCGTTGCGTACGACCAGGCATACCCGAGCCAGCGCGCGGCGGTTCCTTCGGGGAGATTGACGTACGACCAGTTCTTCAGGAGAAGATTCACTCCTTCGAATACGTACCAGGTGATGATCGAGATCGGGACGACCAGGAGGAACTCCCTGCGCCGCGCCGTGAGAGGGGAGCTTCCCTTTCGCGCGGCGACGAGGGCATCGATCAGGATTATGTAGCCGGTCCAGATGAGCGGCGTGAAGTAGGTCTTGACCCATGTGTTGCCGGCGATGAGAAGCAGCTCGGAAGCGAGAATGATCCCTATTCCGAGGATCGTATGGGGCCGCAGGCGCTTCGCGTTCTTTTCAGACATGCGCGCACATCCGGAGTTTGTGCCGGGCGCCATCGCCGGAATCCGCGATTTCGATTGACGTTATAATCGCGGGTCGCTACCTTACAGCGAGCAATCTATCATCGATTCTCAGGCAAGACAAGGGCTCGTTTGCGTTGGAAATGAAGGATACATCGATGAAATACATCTTCGACGCCGAGAGCGATCGCGGTTCGATCCGCGAACGCAACGAGGATTATTACGGCATCTACGTGCCCGAATCGGACGATATTGTCGAAAGCCTCGGCGTGCTCGCGATCGTCTCCGACGGCATGGGAGGGCACCTGTCCGGAGCGGAGGCGAGCAAGAAATCGGTCGAGGTGATGGGCCGCGTCTACTACGACGGAACGGGTGCCGCGGTAGTTGAACGAGGTCACGGCGAAGAGCTGCACGAATCGCGCAGCTCGCTGTCCGCACCGGCGGTGAACCGTCTGCGTTGGGCGTTCCTCGAGGCGAACCGCGAGGTTTTCGAAATCGTCGGCGAGGGGCGCAACCACACGGCAGGCACGACGTGCACCGCGATCGTGATGCTTCCCGATCTGATTCATATCGCGCATGCGGGGGATTCCCGCGCGTATCTCCTGAGCAAGGGCGTTTTCAAGCAGCTCACCGACGATCACAGCGTCGTCGGGGAGCTGGTCCGCAAGGGAATGCTGAGCAAGGAAGAGGCCGTGCGGCATCCGCACCGAAACGTCATAACGAAGGCGGTGGGCCTTCGCGGCGATCTCGATGTCGACATCACGGAATCGGTTCCGGTGGCGCCGGGAGATCGCATACTCCTGTGCTCCGACGGTCTCTACTCGATGCTCGGCGAGGAGGAGATCGCGGAGATAACAGCGAACGGCATGCCCGATAAGGTCTGCAAGAGGCTCGTCAAGCGCGCGAAGGAAGAGGGCGGGAGCGACAACATCACCGTCATCGTCGCGGAAAAGATCTCATAGCTACGCGGGTCCTGTCGGCGATTGCACCCCGCACGTGCTCGCTCGCAAAGCTCGCTGCGCCCCGTGCGGGGGCCCCATCGCCGCCACCCGCTATTCAGAGTGCTCCGGCACCGCCACCCGCGCAGAATCACAAGGACAGGATACTAGAAGATGATATTGATACCGGCGCCGAAGAGAGATGTTCTGGCGAGGTTCGCTTCGATGAGAAGCTGGGCTTCGTTCGAGACCGGAATCTTGACTCCGACCCGCACGAGCGCGCCGGCGTCGGTTTCGTCGTTCGAGCCGGGGCAGAGGCAGTCGGCGACCGTCGTGCTCCCGTGCTTCATGTCGATCTGCTCGATGTCGGCAATCAGGGAACAATAGGGCTCGATCGCGCGCCCCGCGATGGACGCGATGCGTCCGCTCGCGAGGATGCCGAAGCCGAAGTGGAACCGCTCTGCCGCACCGGAGGTCAGGCTTCCGAACGAGGCGTCGAGCGCGAGGTTCACCGGGAGCCGTGCCGTGCTTTCGAGGATCACGATCTTGAAGTCGATGCCGCCGCCGAAGAAACTCTCGCTGCACGAGCGATCGAGGCCGAGCTGAAGTCCGAAATCGCTCACGCGCGATATGTTGAACCGCGCGCTCACGCCGGTGCGAAAAGTGTTGTTTCCGGCGAGCATGAATACCGATCCTTCCCCGTCCTCCGCGGCGGACGCGCCCGCGAATTGCCCGAGCGTCTGCGCCGAGAGACTCGTGCAGGTCGTGCCGAGCAGGATCAGCAGTATCGGTAACGCTTTCTTCATTTTCATGCGGCAGAATATAGCACGAGAATGATGTTCCTGGAAGAGTATATTTATGGATGGGTGACCCGGGGATATTAAATTTCTTAACCTGTTGTCATGCAATATGATGTGCGAAATTTTAATGGGCTTGAAAGGGCGCTGCGGGCGCGGAATTATTTTTTGGATTTACTTATTGACACCCCATATCTGGTATGTGATATTTTGTCTCGCCCCAATATATAGAAATGAAAAATTGAGGGCAGGGCAAAACGGATTATCATTATAACTTATTACAGGAATGGAGGTTGGAATGGATTCGTCGCGGATGAAGCCGCAGCTTTCCGAAAATGCCCTGCGTGTGCTCGAAAAGCGCTACCTTCGCAAGGATATTGACGGAAACGTGACGGAATCGGGCGAGGAACTGTTCCGGCGCGTCGCGAACAACGTTTCCTCGGCGGAGCGGCTCTACGGCAAGGCGGAGAGGTGCCGGCAGTGGGAAGAGGAATACTACCGGATGATGGCGGCCCTCGATTTCTTGCCCAACTCGCCGACCCTCATGAACGCGGGCGCCGAGCTCCAGCAGCTTTCCGCCTGCTTCGTTCTTCCCATCGAGGACTCGATGGAAAGTATCTTCGAGACGATCAAGCATACCGCCCTCATACACAAGAGCGGTGGGGGAACGGGATTCTCCTTCTCGCGCATCCGCCCCAAGAACGACGTCGTGAAAACGACGAAAGGGATCTCGAGCGGTCCCATTTCCTTCATGACGGTCTTCGACGCGGCGACCGAAACGGTGAAACAGGGGGGCACGCGCCGCGGCGCGAACATGGCGATTCTTCGAGTCGATCATCCCGATATCCTCGATTTCATCACGGCGAAGCGCGATAACTCGAGGCTCAACAATTTCAACATATCGGTGGGAGTCACCGACGAGTTCATGAAAGCGGTGAAGGAGGACCGCGCTTACACGCTCGTCAATCCGCACGGCGGCGAGCAGGTCGACCGCATCCCCGCGCGCAAGGTGTTCGAGATGATCATCGAGTTCGCGTGGAAGAACGGCGAGCCGGGGGTCGTGTTCCTCGACCGGATCAACCGGTGCAACCCGACGCCGCACCTCGGCGATATCGAGAGCACCAATCCGTGCGGCGAGCAGCCGCTGCTCCCGTACGAATCGTGCAACCTCGGTTCGATCAACCTCTCGCACATGGTCGAATGCGCGGACGGGAAGCCGCGCGTCGATTTCAAGAAGCTCGGCGACATCGTCGTGAAAGCGGTGCGCTTACTCGACGACGTCATCGACATGAACCGCTACCCTCTCGAGAAGATCCGCGAGATGACGCTCAGGAACCGCAAGGTAGGCCTCGGCGTCATGGGTTTCGCCGACCTGCTCATCGAGCTCGAGATTCCGTACAATTCGGAAGAAGCGCTCGAGGTGGCCGAGGAGGTCATGGGCTTCATCCAGCGCGAGGCGCGCGCGACGAGCGTCTCTCTCGCCGAGGAGCGCGGCACTTTCCCGTCGTTCAAGGGGAGCGTCTATGACAAGGAAGGTTCTCCGAAGATGCGCAACGCAACGGTCACGACGATCGCGCCGACCGGAACGTTGAGCATCATCGCCGGCTGTTCGAGCGGCATCGAGCCGATATTCGCCGTCGCGTTCGTGCGGAACGTCATGGACAACGACGAGCTCGTCGAGACCAACCCTCTTTTCAGGGAGATTGCGACGCGCGAGGGATTCTACTCGGACGAGCTCATGAAGAAAATCGCGCAGAAGGGGAGCGTGCAGGAGATCGAGGAGATACCGGAAAAGTGGCGCAAGGTCTTCATCACCGCGCACGACATCACACCCGATTGGCACGTGCGGGTCCAGGCCGCGTTCCAGAAATACACGGACAACGCCGTTTCGAAAACGGTCAATTTCCCGAACAGCGCGACGAAAGAGGAGGTCGAGAAGGTTTACCTGCAGGCGTACGAGCTCGGGTGCAAGGGCGTGACGATCTATCGGGACGGAAGCCGCACCGAGCAAGTGCTCAATATCGGCAAGGTGAACCGCGCCGAGGAGAAGACGTTCACGGTCATCGACGAGTCGCTCCTCACCCCGCGGGCGCGTCCCTCCGTGATCGCGGGAAGCACGCGCAAGATGACGACCGGCTGCGGCAACCTCTACGTCACGATCAACGAGGACGAGCACGGTCTCTTTGAGGTTTTCACACAGATGGGCAAGGCGGGCGGATGCTCCTCCTCGCAGGCGGAGGCGATCAGCCGCCTCATCTCGTTGTCGCTCCGCGCCGGGCTGGACCCGAAGGCGATCGTCAAGCAGCTCCACGGCGTCCGCTGCCCGAATCCCGGGTGGGAAAAGGGGGGCATGATTCTCTCGTGCAGCGACGCGATCGCGAAGGCGATGGAGCGTTACCTCCTCGAGAAGAAGACTCCCGTGGGGAAGAAAGCCGCGAGGATGTCGAGCGGCTACGGCGAGAAGATCGCGGGCTTCTGCCCCGATTGCGGAGGTTCCCTCGATCACGAGGGAGGCTGCGCGGTTTGCAGGGAATGCGGCTTCTCGAAATGCGGATGACGCGCCGGGCGCCGTCTCCATCGAACCGTCAATCGAGCCCCCTTCTCGTCGAGCGTGAAGGGGGCTTTTGTTTGAGCGCTCAGGGGAGGTTTCAATGATCGAAAAGGTGAGTTTCGGCAAGGCGCAGATGCTCTCGCCGACGCCCGTCGTCCTCGTTGGGTGCGCGCACCGGTCGCTCGGACGCAACGTGCTCACGATCGCGTGGACCGGCGTCGATTGCTCCGATCCGCCCGTCGTTCACGTGTCCATCAGGCCGTCGAGGTTCTCCCACCGGATGATCAAGGAGAGCGGCTGCTTCACGGTCAACGTTCCGACGCGCGAGATCCTGAGGCAGGTCGATCTCTGCGGCGTCGTATCGGGGAGGGATGGGGACAAGTTCGCGCGTTCCGGCCTCACGCCCATGAACGGATCGGCCGTCGACGCGCCGATCGTCGCGGAATGCCCCGTCAATTTCGAGTGCCGCGTGATAAGCGTCGTGCCGCTCGGCGTTCATGATATGTTCGTCGGCGAAATCGTCGAGCGGCGGGCGGATGCGCCGCTCGTCTCCGGCGGGCGCGTCGATTTCTCGAAATTGCCGCTTGTCGTCTATGTGAACGGGGAATACTGGAGCCTTGGGGAGCGCATCGGCGCTCACGGGTTCTCGATGCTGTGATGGACAAAAGAATCGTTCTTCTCATCGCGACGATCGCCTCCTTCGTGACGCCGTTCATGGCGTCGGCGGTCAATATCGCGCTTCCGACGATCGGGAAGGAATTCTCGATCCCCGCGGTCGCGCTCGGATGGGTGGCGACCGCGTACATTTTTGCCGCCGCCGTGTTCCTCATTCCGTTCGGCAAGGCAGCCGATATCTACGGCAGAAAAAGGATGTTTCTCGTGGGCATGTCGATCTACACGATCGCATCCGTATGCTGCGTCTTCGCGCCTTCGGTGTCGCCGCTCATCGCGCTCAGGGTGCTGCAGGGGATCGGCGCCTCGATGACCTTCTCGACCGGTGTCGCGATCGTGACCTCCATTGTTCCCGCCGCCGAACGGGGAAGGGCGCTCGGGATTACGACCGCGGCGGTCTATATCGGTCTTTCGGTCGGTCCCGTCGTGGGAGGAGTTCTCACGCAGCATTTCGGTTGGCGGAGCGTCTTTCTCGTCACCGTGCCGCTCGGTCTCGTCGTGATCGCGCTCGTCGTCGGGAAGCTCAAGGGGGAATGGGCGGAGGCTCGTGGGGAGAAATTCGATCTCCCCGGCGCCCTGATCAGCGTCCCCTCTCTCACCGCGATCATGTATGGATTCTCGCGGCTTCCGTCACCCACCGGGGCGGGGCTTCTGCTCGCGGGGGTTATCGGCGTCGTCGCGTTCGTTCGCTGGGAGCTTCGGGCGGCGCATCCGCTCCTCCATATGGAGCTCTTTTCGGGGAACAGGGTATTCGCCTTCTCGAATCTCGCCGCCCTCATCAACTACAGCGCGAGCTTCGCCGTGACGTTCCTCATGAGCCTGTACCTGCAGTACATCAAGGCGCTCACGCCGCAGAGCGCCGGTCTCATCCTGGTCTCGCAGCCGATCGTGATGGCCGGATTCTCCCCCTTCGCGGGGAGACTATCGGACCGGATCGAATCGAGGGTCGTCGCGTCCACGGGCATGGCGGTAACCGCCGTGGCGCTTTTCTTTCTCATATTTCTGGGAGCCGGGACCTCGACGCCAGTGTTGATTCTCAACCTCATGCTTCTCGGTTTCGGCTTCGCGCTCTTTTCGTCCCCGAACACCAACGCGGTCATGAGCTCCGTCGAGCCGCGATGCTACGGCGTGGCCTCCGCGACGCTCGCCACGATGCGGATGACCGGCCAGATGCTGAGCATGGGCATCGCGATGCTCGTTTTCGCCGTGCAGGTCGGGGACGTTCGGATCACGCCCGAGCGTCACGAGGCTTTCTTGACGAGCATCAGGATTGCCTTTATCATCTTCGCGATACTGAGCGTGGCCGGCGTCTTCGCGTCCCTCGCGCGGGGGACCGCGCGGCGCCGGGGCGAAGGAGGAACATCGGCGTCGCCGAGCAAAGGAGCGG
>Ga0265296_1002423_pt1 | contig 18882 bp, 20 predicted proteins | sample MunlanPumphouse1_FD_189073 | JGI IMG/M metagenome (GOLD analysis project Ga0265296, IMG submission 189073) | Groundwater microbial communities from a municipal landfill in Southern Ontario, Canada - Pumphouse #1 | ecosystem: Environmental > Aquatic > Deep subsurface > Groundwater | place...
ATTCCTTCTCTAACGGGGATTATCTGGTTTTTTTATACCAAAATGTAAAGCGAAAAGCAAGCAAAAAACGCACCTTTTACTAATTATTTCAAATACTTAAAAGGCCGGACTTTTTACGAGACCATCATAATTAGTTCGTCCTGAAAAATGGAAAGAGGAATTTTTCAGGACGAACTAATTATAACCTATTGTTTATCGAGGACTGACATGCCTGAACAGAAGTTTGAAGATGCGGTGAAAAAGCTTGAGTCAATTGTAACCAGACTTGAAGATGGTGATATACCCCTTGAAGAATCCCTTAAACTCTTTGAGGAAGGAGTTAAACTTTCCAGGTTTTGTTCAAAGAAATTGGATGAGGCCGAGAAAAAGGTTGAGATTCTTATGAAAGATAAGGACGGAAGGTTAAAACCCCAGCCTTTCGATGTGAAAGAGGAAGAAGGGGAAATTGACTAGAAGGTTAATATTTTGGACTTAAGGATTTATCTTCAGGAAAAGAAGAGATTGGTGGATCATGCATTGGATAGATATGTGCCGTCTTCGGATGGGCATGCTTCCACTGTCTACAACGCTATGAGGTATAGCCTCTTTGCCGGAGGGAAAAGACTACGACCAATCCTGACTATTGCCTCTTCTGAGGCGGTAGGCGGGTATACAGATTCTGTACTTCCTTTTGCCTGTGCCATTGAGCTGATTCATACTTATTCACTTATCCATGATGATTTGCCAGCCATGGATGACGATGATTACAGACGAGGAAACCTTACCAATCATAAAGTTTATGGGGAGGCTGCTGCCATACTTGCAGGTGATGCCTTACTAACAGAGGCTTTTCGATTAATGACAGATTCAAACACCATTTCTGGGGTTGATCCTAATACCGTTTTAAATGTAATTAATGATATAGCCGATGCTGCCGGAGCATCCGGGATGGTGGGAGGGCAGATGGTGGACATAGAGTTAGAGGGAAAACAGGTTGATATTTCCGACGTAGAGTATATCCACACCCATAAAACCGGGGCACTTATCGCTTCTTCTGTCAGAATCGGTGCAAGGTTGGGCGGAGGAACGAAAGAGGAGGTCGGGCTATTGTCTATGTATGGCTCAGCTATTGGGTTAGCCTTTCAGACTGTTGATGATATCTTAAATGTGGAAGGCGATGAAGCCCTTTTAGGCAAAAGTGTTGGGAGCGATGCAAACAAGAAGAAAGCAACCTATCCTGCGGTTTTGGGTATTGATGATTCAAAAAAGACTGCTGATGAGTTGATAGATAAGGCTATCGGTTATCTGAGGCAATTTGATAATAAAGCAGAGCCCTTAAGGATGATTGCAAGATATATTGGAAAGCGAAAGGCTTAGGGGAGAGGACACTTTTTTATGGCTAGATTACTCGATGGGATTAACAGCCCTGCTGATATTAAATCCTTTACTTTAGATGAATTAGCACAGCTTGCAGGTGAGATAAGAGAGGAGATTGTTTCCGTTGTCTCCAAAAACGGCGGTCATCTTGCTTCAAGCCTTGGTACCGTGGAATTGGCAATCGCCCTTCACTATATATTTAATGCCCCCAGGGATAAACTCATCTGGGATGTGGGTCATCAGGCCTATGCCCATAAGATATTAACTGGCAGGAGAGACAGGTTCCATACCTTACGACAGTATGGAGGGATTTGCGGTTTTCCCAAAAGGGATGAAAGCCCTTACGATACCTTTGGTGTCGGGCATAGCGGCACCTCAATCTCTGCGGCATTAGGGATGGCAGAGGCCAGGTGCCTTAAGGGTGAAAAGTACAGAGTTATAGCTGTCATAGGTGATGGCTCTATAGCTTCTGGAATGGCATTTGAGGGACTTAACCAGACAGGACATCGAGAAAAGGATATGATAGTTGTCCTCAACGACAATGAAATGTCCATCTCACCCAATGTAGGTGCCCTTTCATCTTACCTCAACCGTATTATGACGGGACAGCTCTTTACCAGATTCCGGAGTGAGATGAAGAACTTTCTCAAAACAATCCCGGGTATTGGAGGGTCTGTGTTAAAGCTGGTTAAACAGGCGGAAGAATCCTTTAAGGGTTTGATAATCCCAGGAGTATTCTTTGAGGAGTTAGGGTTTAGGTATGTAGGTCCAATTCAGGGACATCGTCTGGACCATCTGATTGAAAATATGAAGAATGTTAAGAATCTAGAGGGACCTATTTTGATTCATGTCATAACAACCAAGGGAAAAGGCTATCCTCCGGCGGAGAAAGACCCCACGAGTTTTCATGGTATCGGCTCATTTGATATAGAGACGGGTAAGCCTCTGAAAGAGGGTGGGAATCTTCCTACCTATACCGAGGTTTTTGCTGATACTATGGTTAAATTGGGCAGAATGGATAAAAGAATAGTGGGGATAACTGCTGGCATGTCTCACGGAACGGGTCTTCACAAGTTTTCTGAAGAATTTCCAGGCAGGTTTTATGATGTGGGGATAGCAGAGCAACACGGGGTGACCTTTGCCGCCGGTCTGGCAACAGGGGGCTTTATCCCTGTGGCGGCTATATATTCCACATTCTTACAGAGGGCCTACGATCAGATTGTCCACGATGTCTGTCTGCAGAAATTGCCTGTTATTTTCGTCCTTGACCGGGCTGGAATTGTTGGAGAGGATGGGCCTACCCACCATGGCCTATTTGATTACTCCTTCCTGCGCCATATCCCCAATATTATAGTGATGGCGCCCAAAGACGAAAATGAACTTCAGCATATGCTTAAAACAGCTGTTGATTGTGGTAACCCTGTTTCAATAAGGTATCCTCGCGGTAAAGGGTATGGTGTAAAATTTGACACTGAGTTAAAGGCATTAGAGATTGGTAAAGCAGAGGTCATTACAGAAGGAAAGGATGTTTTGATTCTTGCAATAGGCTCTATGGTTTATCCCGCTCTAGCAGCAGCCAGGCGTCTTAGGGAAGAGAATATAGAGGTAACGGTAGTTAACAGCCGTTTTGTAAAACCCCTGGATGATGATCTGATCATTACCCTTGCGGAGAAAATCAGGAAGGTTATTACAGTGGAAGAGAATGTTCTTGATGGTGGTTTTGGCAGTGCGGTTTTAGAGCTTATAGAAAAGAACGGCCTTCAAAATCTAAGGGTAAAGCGTATAGGTGTCCAGGATAGATTCGTCGAGTACGGTACCCAGGAACTCCTTAGAAGCAGATATGGATTAGATGAAGAGGGCATTATTAGGACAGTTAAATGGCTGCTGGATTGATAATGTTTTAGTATCCGTTCACAGTTTACGGTTTGCAGTTAACAGTTGGCAAAAATGCTTCAAGCTTTATATAATAACAGCAAGCTTAAGCTTGCTGTTGTAATGCCTGCTGTTGTAATTAAACCGTAAACTGTTACCTGTTTTAATACCTAACCGCCTTTATCCCTTTTTCTCTTAGAAAAGATGCGATATTTTTGTCTACATTGGCTTTTGTGAGAAGGATTTTAGACAGATCGTTTTCCTGAAATAGAAAGCCAGGGATTGCAATTGCAATATTGTGGGGGTCTCCTTTTCCCGCAGTGTCAAACTCGAATGTGGGAAAGGAGAACCCTATACCAAGAAAATCCAATACCTTTGAGATTACTGATTCTTGGGTTTCTTCTTTTTGCACTTCCAGAATCCTGAATTTATTTTCAGTGAGTATCTCCACCATGTCGTGGGGTAGTTTTTGTAGACTGATAATACAGTCACGGACTTCCCTTTTGAGGAATATATCTGCTGTAATTCCCAACTGAAAACCACTGTTGCCTTTACTCAAGAGAGGCAGCTTAGCGCCTGCGGTAAAGGGCTGATCTATCAAGGTTAAAAGGGCATGGATTAATTCGTTGTTGGTTGAGGAATTCAGGATGATAATCTCTTCTTCCCCGCTAATGCTGCCTTTTTTCTGATCCTGCCTATGCTCTTCCTTCCCGGTTAGAGAGATATCTATAACCCTCATCCCAAACCTTTCAATATAATCTTTAATTGCCAATGGTACCTCTTTGTCCTTTTTGCCAATGAAATTAACGGCATAGCCCCGGTTTTTGATAAAACTCTCCTTATCTTTAAAGATAATCCAATCTGCCCACACTTTTATCGTTATTTTGCCCTTTAGTATCAGAGGCTTGTCTCCTCTGATTATTGAGTAATACCCCGATAGGGGGGAAAGCTTGTTAAAGATAGATTCTGTACCCTCATCTTTCCGGATATTTAAAATCTTATAATTCTTCCAATTCGATTCTATCAGCTTTTCTATCCTTGCCGGTAATTGATCACCAACATCTATGATTACCTTCCTTCCACTTTTCATTTCCAGGATGGGAAAAGTTTCATTATTTAAGGTTAGCTCTCCACGGCCGGGAATTGGAATGTAATAATTACCTTTATCGATATAGTGGTCCCCGGTATTTTTAAAAACGGTTCCAATGAAATCCTTGATGCCTTTCGTGCCAGATTCAGTACGAAAAGGTATTGTCTTCTCTATTTCAATTGGAGCCGCTTTATCCTTAGCTTCCGAAGGGAAGGGTGGAGTTTTTGAGATTGGTTCGTATACCGGAACAAGTATCCTTTGGCCTACTCTGAGTAAATTAGGATCCTTGATGGTTGGGTTTAACTTATGGAAGAGTTTGGTGTACTCATTGAAAACCAGGTGCCCTGGCACTTTGTATACATGCAAAAAGATGGTTGAAAGACTCTCCCCAGGCTGTACGGTATGTTCCTTGACAGATACGGAAGGTGGCTGGGGAGAAGTGGATGCAAAGCCGGTTTCAGAAGTCTCCAGCTTAAGTGGAATAAATATCTTTTGCCCTGGATAAACCTTATTGGTATTGGGGATTGTAGGGTTTAATTTTTTTAGTACATGTAGGAAATTTACCCTTTGATCAAAAGGAATTTTGTATTTATCCACCAGTATTTTCCATAACCATTCCCCTTCTTTCACAGTATAAGGCTCATAATATACCTTGAGGTTACCGTATTTCTTTATGGATACTGTCTTGGTAAGAAACAGATTGAGATGGTCATTTGGATCCTTTGCTTCTCCTTTATAAAACGGTAAAAGGAAAAAGGTCCAAAGCAAGGCTATTAAGACTAATGCCTTTTTCATTTTCTTATCCTTCCATTGGATTAAGGTGTTAATTAAAGCCTTATACTTCAGGATTGACAGTTTGCAAAAATATCTAATTCTTATATCAGAGTAAATATTTTATGTCAAGTAGAGGGGGTTCATCTCCTTTTTGCTTGACATCTAAATGATTTCCTATGTATATTTTTGCGGCAGTCTTGATGGACTTTTTACGAGGCCATCAGTCTTCATAGATTAAATATCACTGGAGGAAGAATGAATGGCAAGAGGTGAGATAGTAATCAATGAGAACAATTGTCGGGGATGTGGTTATTGCCAGGGGTTTTGTAAACGGGGGTGTATTGTTATGTCCGAAGACAAGTTTAGCCCCCTTGGGTATATACTTCCAATTCTGGCTGATTTTGATAAGTGTAATGCCTGTGGAGTCTGTGGTCAGATGTGTCCTCATTTTGCTATTGAGGTTTATAAATTTATTGAGAACTAAACGGTTAGAGCGAATTTGCGTTCCTAGTGAATTTCCAGGAGGGGATCTGTATGGCAGAGAAGATGTTTGTCCAGGGGAATGAAGCAGTGGGCTGGGGAGCTCTGTATTGTGGTTGCGATGGATTCTTTGGCTACCCTATAACCCCGCAGAATGAAGTGACTCAGTGGTTTGCTCATGAATTTCCAAAGAGGGGGAAGGTCTTTTTACAGTCACAATCCGAGGTAGGGTCAATAAATATGCTTTTTGGTGGTGCCGCTGCAGGGTTTAGAGTTATGACCTCAACATCGGGTCCGGGTTGGGGGCTCATGCAGGAAACGATATCTCACTTTGTCGCCGCTGAGTTACCGTGTGTCATTGTGTTGGTACAACGCGGAGGACCGGGAGCGGGAAGTATCAGGCATGCCCAGATGGACTATATAACGGCTACCAGAGGAGGAGGACAGGGGGGATATAAAAATATTGTATTGGCGCCTGGTTCGGTTCAGGAAGTCCATGATCTGATCCAGCTTGGCTTTCATCTGGCCGACAAATACCGCAACCCATTAGTGATCCTAACGGATGGTATTCTTGGGCAGGTGTCCGAATCCATAGAGGTAAAAACCATCGATTTTGGGCCTTTGGATAAAAAGTCTTGGGCATTACGAGGGAGAGAAAGGCAAGAAGACGGTAAGTCTCGTATTGTTAACTCTGCTGTTGGTGTTTTACCGTTACCCCCATATCCTAACTATATATCCTGGTTAAAGCATATAGAGGAGAAATACCGTGAAATGGAAGGTTCTGAGTTGAGGTATGAGACTTATGAGGCAGAGGGAGCCGATCTCATCTTGGTTGCGTATGGATACACATCACGCGTTTCCAAAGAGGCGGTCAACATGGCCAGAGCAGAAGGGTACAAGGTTGGCATGATACGACCAATAACCCTATGGCCATTCCCTTATAGCGTAATCAGGGAAAAAGCTATGCTCGGGTGTAAATTTTTAGTAGTTGAAGACAGTTTGGGATTGTTGATCGATGACGTAAAAATCGGGGTAGAAGGGCGAGCTGATGTTCATTTAGTGGGTATACTCGATCGGCATATACCAACCGATGGAGGGATGATAATGCCGGGCAGGGTCTTCGAAGAGATAAAGAGGTTATTGTAAATCGAATTCATAAAGAGGTAGATACGATGAATAAAAAGAAGGTTTGTGGAAACCCGAAGATATGGAAGGATCCTCCAGGCGCGGCGATGTATTGCTCTGGATGTCAGCATCCGGTGATCCATCGGATTATTTCTGAGGTACTGGAAGATATGGGCATTGATGGGAAAGCTATCTGTGTGGTTGGTGTTGGCTGTCATGCTTTTGTTCAAATATCCTGGAACCTTGATATCTTGAGTTCTGCCCATGGCCGGGCCCTGGATTCGGCTACTGCCGTGAAGCGGCTGAATTCTGATGCCATAGTCTTTACTGTCCAGGGGGACGGAGACTGTATAGGAATCGGAGCCGGTGCGTTCATAGGCGCCATGGTTCGCGGAGAAAAGATCACAACGATTATGTATAATAACACGAACTATGGAACTACCGGTGGGCAGTTGGCGCCCACTACCCTCCTGGGACAGAAGACCGCCACTACCCCTCATGGGCGAGATGCTGCGTTGGAAGGATATCCGGTACACACTGCCGAGTTGGCAGCAACATTTAAAGGCACTGCTTATAGTGCCAGAGGATCGGTACATACCCCGGCAGACTACCAGCGTACCAAGAGGTATATAAAGACTGCCTTTCAGAAGCAGATAGATGGAGTTGGGTTCAGTTTTGTAGAAGTTTTATCTGCCTGTCCTCCCAATTGGCATCTCTCCCCGGTCAAGTGTCTAAAGAGGATAGGAGAGGATATAGTCTCTGAGTTTCCCCTGGGCGAATTCAAGAACGAGGATAGCACAGAAAGGTTGTCCAAATCCAAGTGAGAGGAATGATTATGGAAGAAAAATCAAATTCAAGAACTGATGTTATCATGGCTGGACTTGGTGGAATGGGAGTGCTCATGGCAGGGCAGATTCTCGCTTGGGCAGCCCTTAAGAAATATGAACACGTCTCTTGGTTGCCTTCGTATGGTGTAGAAAAAAGGGGTGGGCTATGTGAGTGTATAGTGATCTTTTCCGATCAGGATATTGCATCACCTTTAATAGATCGAGCCCAAACGGTAGTAGTCTTTGATGGTTCTCAGCTTAAAACTTTTGAATCCAGAGTTCTTCCAGGTGGAATGATATTGGTCGAGAGCTCTGGCTTGGAGGAGGAGCAAGAGAGGAGAGATTATGAGTTAGTGAAGATTCCCGGATTAGAGATTGCTGTCAGTATGGGGATAAGGCAGATCAGTAACCTTATTCTACTGGGAACATACGTCAGTATAAGGGATACAATGCCTTCAGAACTCATCGAAGAAGAACTAAAGAGAAGGTTTAGAACTAAAAAAACTATACTTGAATGCAACCAAAATGCCTTCAGACGGGGTCTTGAACTGGGGCGAAACACAAAGAAGTAACACGGCGTTCACTATTCTGTAATAAGCAAATTAATAAAAGGGCAATCATGATGCAAGAAGCAAGACCTGACCCCTTTCTTGCTGTCCAAGAAGCAAGACCTGACCCCTTTCTTGCTGTCAAACCTCGTCAGAATCGGAACCGGCCGCATCGGCATTGAACAGTTAACCTCCTAAGAATATAAATTTGGTATTGAACAACTATGATACCATAATAATAACATATAGATTTGCCAACAAAGTTTAAATTTGATATTGACAGTCTCAAAATTTCCCGATATTGACAGGAAACTATTCAATATATGGTTCGCTGGCACATCATGAATACACCACAATACTCGGCGGAGGAGATGCAGCGGATACTGGATCGCGTTGACGACTTCGCCAACCAAGTGCTCAAGACGCATCTGTTGATCGAGGCTCGACTTGACGACATTCTTGCCCGTGTCTGCCGCAAGCCAGCAGCGCTCGATTCTCGTCGCTTTAGTTTCTGGTATAAGTGCCGCATTCTTGAAGCGATTTGTGGTGATCAAGAGCCCGACTTGTGGACTGCTCTGGACAAGTTCAACGCAATTCGGAATGAAATCTCCCATAGCCTCGATGCACCACGAAAGGCCAAGCTCGTTGACGAGTTTGCGGCAGCCCTTGGTGTTGTTACAGAATGCCCAGACGGGTCGAAAGACACCGACGAATTCCGACGCTCCTTCTGCGAAATCGCATTTGTAATGCTCCTGATGCGGCTAGATGCAATCGAAGAATCAGCGAACAAGACGCAGGCAACAGCCGCCACGCCTCGCAGTTGACCGTTTATGAAAACTCGAACATCATCATTGCAGGCTAGGCCCGCTTCCGGCGGCTGTGCCTGAGCTGATCGTTATGCGCAAAAAAATGAGGTGTAAAAATGACAAAATTATTAGAAAATGCCTTTCATGAAGCATCAAAACTTCCAAAAATTGAACAAAATGTTATTGGAAGATGGCTATTGGATGAAATCAAAGCCGATAAAGAATGGGACAAACTATTTGCCGAATCAGAAGACGTATTAGAGCATTTGGCACAGGAAGCTTTGATGGAGCATGAAAAAGGCAAGACAAAAAATCTGGATATAAATAAACTGTGAAATCAAAAACTACAGACAGATTTTGGAAGTGCTATCAAGCGTTGCCAGATGAAATAAAAAAGAAGGCGAGGCAAGCATATACACAATTTGAACGAGACCCGTGGTATCCAAGCCTTCATTTTAAAAGGGTTCATTCAAGCTTGCCCATATATTCTGTCCGTATCACAAAGGATTATAGAGCAGTAAGTATATTAAGAGGAGAAATGGTTATTTGGTTCTGGACAGGATCACACTCTGATTATGAGAAACTGTTGAGCCATATAAAAAGCGCATAACCAGGCGCTTGAGATGGACTGGGCAAAGCCGTGCCGTTTTTGTAGGGCATATCTTCATCGAAGTTTTATTTCCGATTGACATCAAAATTCCTCGCTGCCAGGATACCTCCCTCCTCATCCACCCTCTGGAGCAGGATCAATCCAATGATAAAGAAAGAGATTACTGCCAGTATCGCTATTCTCTGACTACCTGTCCATGCTGATATAATTCCAAATACAAGAGGACCCATGGCAGCAGAAAACTTCCCGCTTATCCCATAGAATCCAAAGAACTCAGCCTCTTTATCTCTGGGAGTTAAAAGTCCCATCATGGATCTGCTCGCTGATTGACTGGAGCCCATGGCAATCCCTGCTAACATCCCGATAACAAAGAAAACAGATTTATCTTCTACAAAATATGCCCCGATTACCACAACACACCAGATTAGAAGTGTTATTTCAATAGTCTTTTTAGGGAGGAGTTTGTCTGCAAGCCAACCAAAGAAGATAGCTCCCACGATGCCGGCAGTTTGAACCATTATATAAAATAGTATCAGTTCTGAGATATCCATGTGCAAAGTGTTCTTGGCATAAATAGTGCTGAAGTATATAACTGTCGTGACACCATCAGTATAAATAAAGTATGCCAATAGATACTTTGCCAGCTCTTTGAATTGTTTCACATGCCTGAGGGTATCCCGCAATCGTCTAAACCCCATTACGATATACCGATCATTCCTATCCCCGATTGTTTTTCCCCTTCTCTCCCTAAGGAAAAAGAATATTGGCAGGGAAAAGACCATGTAAAATACCGCAGATAGGAGAAATGTGAATCTGACATTTGGCAGATTCGATTCCTCAAACCCCCCTGATAGAAACGGTTTGCATATAATTATTGTGACAATTGCCCCCAGATATCCCAGTGCCCATCCATATCCGGATATTCGTCCGAATTTTTCCTGGGTAGTAATCTCCGGTAAGAAAGCATTGTAAAATACATTCCCACCCTCAAAACCAATATTAGCGATTATGAAGAAGATCATCCCCTCTAAGATCATTCCTTCCCTCACGAAGAAGAGCATGCCCCCGAATACAATGCACAAGAGGGCAAAGAAGATAAGGAACTTCTTCTTTGCCTGGGCCTGGTCAGCAATGGCACCTAAAACAGGTGAAAGAAGGGCGACCACAACCATTGATATAGAGCCATTGAGCCCCCACAGGAAATCAGCCTTATTTTCCAGCCCTTTAGCAACTATATCCCTGAAATACACAGAATAGACAAAGGTAACGATCATTACTGTAAAGGAGGTATTGGCAAAGTCATACAGCATCCAGGAAAACAGCTCTAGTCTGGTGGACCTTTTAAAGCTCATAGTTTCTTCCTTGTCCCCTTGAATCTATTTTCATCGACCAACTCTTTAGGAGATGGTTACTACTCAGGTAGGCACAGAGGAACAGAGCACCAAAGGCACAAGTTTTCTAGCCTATTAGCCTATAGGCTACAGGCTATTAGCCTGTTTTTTGTGCCTATGTGCCTTTGCCACTTTGTGCCTGAGTAGTTACGGTAGGTAAATCTTATTCGAATATTAGATTTTAATGAAATAATTGGCAAGTCAAATATTTTTTCAAAGATTTTTTCCTTGACAAAGAAGGGGTGGCGCATTATTATTGCAATAGATTCTCAATAATAATTGTACTTGTGTTGAGGTATCTATGAACGAAATAGAGGTTTTCAGGAAATATGTGAAGGAAAGTGGGCTTCGGAATACGCCTGAAAGAGAGGTAATCATCGAAGAGATATTCTTAACCCATGACCACTTCGATGTGGATACCCTCTATCTTTGTTTAAAGAACAAGAAGTGTAGTATATCAAAGGCATCTATATATAGAACAATCCCTCTGCTCATCGAAAGCGGTTTGATCAAGGAAGTCTTCTTTGAAGATGGCCATATGCACTATGAACACGTGTTAGGACATGAGCATCACTGTCACTTTCGATGTCTTGGCTGCGGAAAAATCATTGAGTTCAAGGAGGATGAAGTCATGGATATTGAGAAGAAATGCTCAGAAAGTTACGGGTTTGAAGTGACAGGGCATAAGCTGGAACTTTTTGGATACTGTAGGGAGTGTCTAAAGAAGGAAGGAAAGGATCGCAAAGTTTCAACTATAGATGGAGTAGATATAGACTAGAAATTAAACATTTGGAGATAATCAGTGAAATTCCTTTCAGCGATAGGAAAAAGGAAAACAACACCTCAGTGCCACGGGCCGGCAGGGGAAGATATAGAGGGTTTGCAAAAGATAGTAATAGTCGGGAATCCCAATGTGGGTAAAAGCCTTTTGTTCAATAGGCTGACGGGAATGTACGTCACGGTATCAAACTATCCCGGAACCACGGTAACAGTTGATAAAGGCAGTTGTAAGATAAATGGCAGAGATTTCGGCGTAATTGACTTGCCTGGCATGTATTCTTTGATTCCCATTACTGAGGAAGAACGTGTTGCTAAATTGATGCTTCTGGAAGAAAGACCGAAGACGGTACTTCATGTGATTGATGCCAAGAATCTGGAGCGGATGCTGCCCCTGACACTTCAGTTAATCGAGGCAGGTCTTCCGGTTATACTCGTAATAAATATGATGGATGAAGCAGAAGGATTAGGGATAAGTATAGATTTTAATGACTTGGAAGGCAAACTTGGCATACCCGTCGTTCCTATAATTGCTACTGCCGGTAAGGGTATTGATCAACTCATTGGAAAGATCGATCAATATGTTCCTGTTTTGGATAAATTCCAAACCAGTTATCAAAAGGGTATAGAATCCTCGATAAAAGAAATTGAATCCTTCCTTAAGAACAGCTATCCAATTTCAAAACGATCTGTTTCTCTATTGCTTTTGCAAGAAGACGAGGATATGCAACGTTTAATTAAGCAAAAGGAAAGCAAGGATTATGACCAGATCGACGGGATTGTAAAGAGAACGAGTCGCAAGTACGGTTATCCTTTGAATTATATCATAAAAATTAGATTACAAAATGAGGTCAGGAAGATAACCTCGTCATCTTTAGTCGCCGTACCTCTGAAAATAGGCAGTTTCAAAGAGAGACTTAGCAGGGTAATGATAAATCCAATAACCGGAATACCCATCTTGATCGCTATATTGTATTTGGGGCTTTATCAGTTTGTAGGGGTTTTGGGTGCAGGCAAACTTGTTAATCTGATTGAGGGGACAATCTTTGGTGAGAAAATCAATCCTGTAATAACCAAGTTTGTTATGGGCAATGTCCCCTATAGGCCGATCCAAGATTTAGTAGTGGGTGAATACGGTATCATCACCTTAGGCATAACGTATGCCGTGGCTATAATACTTCCCATTGTCGGGACATTTTTCCTTGTGTTTTCTGTTATTGAGGATAGTGGATACCTTCCCCGATTATCTATGCTGGTAGATAGGGTTTTCAAGAAGATTGGTCTGAGTGGAAGGGCGGTTATACCTATGGTGCTGGGGTTAGGTTGCAGCACTATGGCGACAATGGTAACCAGGACACAAGAGACTAAACGTGAGCGGGTAATTTCCACATTGCTGCTGGCTTTGGCTGTGCCATGTTCAGCACAGTTAGGGGTCATTTTTGCCATTTTAGCAGGTCATCCACTGGCATTATTTATATGGTTTGTGGTAGTATTGCTTAATTTTATTCTGATTGGTTTTTTGGCGGCGAGGATATTGCCAGGCGAAAAACCCAGTTTTTATATGGAGCTGCCCCCTCTTCGATTACCCAAGATTTCAAATATCTTGGTAAAGACTTACTCAAGGATGATATGGTATTTCAAAGAGGTTTTCCCTCTTTTTATTATAGTGAGTGTCCTGATCTGGATTTTTCAGCTAACAGGAATCTTACGTGTGATAACAAATGGTTTAGGGCCGGTTGTAAACCTTATTGGTTTGCCAGGCGAAACCGCAAGGGTGTTTCTCTTTGGATTCTTTAGGCGCGATTATGGTGCAGCGGGATTGTACAGTATGCAAAATTCCCTTACGGGGATGCAGCTTACTGTGGCAGCAGTAATATTAACGCTTTTTGTGCCATGCGTTGCCCAATTTATGATGATGATAAAAGAGAGGGGTATGAAGACGGCAGTTCTGATCTTTGCCTTCGTCTTCTTTTTCGCATTTGGGGTCGGTTTTGTTCTGAATCAGGTTCTTGTTGCCTTGGGTCTACAATTATGAAATGCGTATTTTGTGGATATGAATTTAGCGAGACGGAAGGAACCGAGGGTTGCAAAGGATGCCCAATGGCTAAATGTGACATGATAAAATGCCCAAATTGTGGATATGAAACCTTTCCTGAGCCAAAGTTGGTAAAATTCTTTAAAAGGTGGTTAAAAAGTCATGGTAACTAATGCCGGTCAAGAGATACTAGAAAAATTGTGGATTAATACTGTTGAGGGAGAAGATGAGTTTGTTGAGTTAAAGAAACTCGGCAGAGAGAGCACTATCAATACATTGGCAAAGTCAGAGCATGTCGTAATCTCAGATAACAGGGTGAAATTAACACCGAAAGGCAATCGAGAAGCTAAAAAAGTAATAAGAAGACACAGGCTTGCAGAAAGGTTGCTTCACGATGTCTTGGATGTGGGCGTAGATGACATGGAGAGCGCTGCGTGTAAATTCGAGCATATTATATCTGAGGATGTTGAAGAGAGTATATGCACATTATTAGGGCACCCAAGGGAATGTCCACATGGTAAGCCGATACCGCCCATCAGATGTTGCAAAGAAGGAAAGGAAATTGCCGAAAAGATTGTAACGTCACTTTCAAAATTAAGAAAGGGACAACAGGGGAAAATAGTTTATATTCTGACCAAGAACCACAAAAATCTACAGAAACTTTTGGCAATGGGGATACTGCCCGGTGTGCCTGTCGAGGTAATACAGACATACCCTTCGTATGTGTTCCAGGCTGGACAAACACAGATTGCGGTAGATAATGAGATAGCCGATGATATATTTGTTCGTTTTGTGTGAAGGGTGCAGTGCAACGCCTTTTTACTAAGCCATCAAAGATGAAGCTACTAAAGATAACGGCCTCTCATTCGCTTTGTAAAACGAGTATGCGGTCACTTTACAATAATGTCTAATCACGATGAAAATTTTGCTCCTCAAGAGAAGCTTTTAAGGACAAAACCAAGCCCGATCTAAAGTTCTTTCATATTGTTTCCAGAGGGTTAGCTCGGTATGCTCCTGATTCATGGTTCACAAATAGCCGTGAGCATCCACAACAATGGGCTTTAGCCCATTGCTCCTTTACACTTTGCTTAAGACAAACAACTGAAGCTCTCTGTTGTAACCGAATGAGAGAATCGGTCACCTGTCCCTTCCTTCCACTATTTTGATCTCCTCCGGCGTGAAGCCATAGAGTTGATAAACCATTTGGTCAATCTTCCTCTCCCATGCTGGAGCCAGCAATTACCCGCCCGGCATCTCGGTCTCCCTGGCAAAAGGTCATAAGACAGTTAGCTCGGTCCGACCTCGGTTCAAAGAACAGACATCAGTCAAACAGAAACCCCTTCATATTCCATGATATATGGGTTTCTTTGTTTTTCATGGATGCTTAATATAACTCATTTCGTATTCAATACCAATTCGTGAAAGGTCTTTACCCATTCCTTCCAAGTGCGATCAAAATCCGGGAGATATTTCAGCATTGGCCCTAATCTATTGATCCATGCGTTTTCGTTCCATTCCCTCAGCGTTTCCGAAGTCAGTCCCTTAATATCGGGCTCCATGTCTCGAACACTGCATTTTCTCTCGAAAAAAGGTTTAAGTTCCCGCCATGAAAAACTCTCTCCCGATTTGCACAGGATATACCAGAGATCATATAAGTCTCTCGGGCGTGGCCACTTCTTCTGCTGCTGCAGTAGTGATCTCAGTTTTTCCGCGACGATTTCTTTTTTGGAGTAGGCGGCAATCTTGAATGCAGAAAGGTCGGAATACCTCGGCTCAACTAAGCGATCAACCACTTTATCGAGGACAGGCTCATCAAAGGTCAAATGCACTTTCACCTGTGGTAACCCCTGCCGTCGCGCCCCGCCACGATTGTACTCTATGGGAATCTCGACCTGAAAATCGCCCTGCGCATTCAAAGGCTCGCATATGGACAAGTGAATGCCGGATTCATTCAAAACCCATGGGGCAACCGTATCGAGCAGTCTGAGCGATGCCTCAAGCTTATCTACGTCTGGCCTGCAACTGAAGTCTATGTCCTCAGAGAACCGATAACCCTTATAATAACAGTGTCTCAGACATGTCCCGCCTTTGAAAACCCAGCCGTGCTCTGCTGCTCCTGAACGCGCCAATCCTGACAGAAGCCATAGGATAACATAGTCTTTTTCAATCTGATCAAAGCGCAACCCTTCCTGTCCTGCCACGCTATGGAGTTCAGCTGTCGCAATCATGATTGTATCTCTGTGTTTACCAGAAGGCCCCACCGCCTATTGTATTTCCCGCGCTTCGGCATGGTCGGGTCAAGCGGGGAAAAACCTGGAGCAAGCGGTATCGCTGTGCGAAACTCTTCGATGTCTCCAAGCTCCAGCATTTCCATCATGAACCCGAGACGTTTTGCAACAGCAGAGTTGCCGATTTTGGCGGTGTAGCACGTGAGCTTTTTCTCATCCAGCACCTTCCAGGAGGTCTTCAATGCCTTTGCGATCTCATTCGCTCCGCCTACGTATTGCGGGAGGTCCAGTCCGTCGATGATCGTCTTCTCCCTGTCTGTGATACTGAAGGGAATCTCGTTTACCCAGTCCTTGATAACGCCGAAAACCTTGTCCGGTTTAAGCGACACTATCCTGTAATTTACTCCCAGTACATCTCCAGGCTGACGGCGCACTGGATGGTCGGTAGCCACAAAGACGGTGCGTGGAAGCTGTTCCGTCATGCCGTAATAGTTGAGCGCCGACCAGTAAGCAATCACTGCCGGAGAGACCAATTCCATAGCAACGACAAATTCATGCAACTGCGGTGAACGGCCTTCCCCGGAAGAGAGAGGAACAACTGCAAACCGCCCTCGGCGGATGCGTCTTATCCAACCTTTACTTTGAAGTCGCTCAAGAAACTGAGGCGTCGGGTCGTCCTTAGTATGCCCCAATACCTGGCGGGCAAAGGCAAGGGTGAAGGTGGGATGAGTCCCCGCCTTGGCAAGAAATGCGGCCTCTATCTTCCCCAACTGTTTTCTTGTTATATTTCGATCGTCATTCATACTCTCTACAGCCTATCTATGTCACATAGACTATAACATTTTGCTGATATGTCAAGAGATTTCCGGCAAGTTCTTGGCCTTGTTGCTCATAAGCCTGAGACCTCCGTGTTCCAGCTAAGGGTATATACTTTATCATCATCAGCAATTACCTTAAAGAAATCCTTCTCCGGTTCCGCCCACCTGCTTATGATATCCTTGATTTCAAGCCTATTGTCATCAATGGTAAAAGACAACGGCCTTTCATTCGCTTTATAACCCTCTGCGAAATTCCGGCCGTAACATGTCAGAATCTTTTCTTGATAATAAAGCTTTGAGCTGATTGAGCACTTTATCCTTATCTTTAGGCATGGTGCCGCGGATAGCATAATAATTTGAGGCATGCATGGAGCTAAAAAAGCAGTTGGAGAAGGTTGAATTTTCTATAATCGTTTTTAACTCCCACAGAGAATCAAAAGGAGTGATCATTTCGAACTCACCGAGTTTCCATTCTTTATCAAGCCCTGTTTCGGGAACTAAGGTTAAGGTCAAAGCTCCGGCATAATCAGGATCCATCTCTGTCAGAATTCTTGATGTTTCCAGCACGTGCCTTTCACTGTCTTTGACTCCGCCAAGCCCTAGTATAACTGTAACCGACAGGAGAATGCCCGATTCCTTAACTTTTTTTGCGGCCTCAACAATCTGATTATGATCGGCGTTTTTTTGTATCTTCTGCAACACCTCATCGTCGCCGCTTTCCACACCCATGTAAAGGATTCCAAGCTTCTGTTCCTTTAGCGTCTTAAGTTCTTTCAGACTTCGTCTCAGAATGTCACGAGGTGTGGCATAACTCGCAATGCGTTCAATGGCAGGGAATTTTTGATTGAGATACTGCAACGCCTCAATCAGCTTGGGATATGGATAGACCAGGGCATCTCCATCTTGGAGAAATACTTTCTTACCGTTCCAGCTACGGAGAATTAGGTATACGATATCTGGTTGCCCCGCTACCCACATACGCTGATTCGCGTACAGCGACATGGCGTCGATTTCCTGTTTGACCTCATCGAGTTCGCGAATGCCGAGCTTTGAAAAGGAGTAAGCACAGAAAGAACATGTATTATTTGAGCATCCTGATGTTAAGGGTAGAAAGTAACTGGCATGTTCACTTGGGGGTCTTATTATCTCTGGTCTGACAAATGACATATCTTAATCCAGTAAAGTTCAGGTGCCGGCTATTCTTTCCGGGTAGAAAACTTGAAGAATGAGTAAAGAGGACAAGACCCTATCAAACTGGTCACTACGAAAATCAGAGCGAATACCCCCAAAATTAGCGCTACTAACCCTGAAATTACCCCTGTCAGATACAGGATTAGTACTGCAATTGCCAATACTAACCTTACGACCCGATCAACCATTCCCATATTCTTTTTCATTTCACTCCTCCCTTTAATAGATATCTTCTTGTTGTGTCGACATTTTTAAATTTTGGGAAACCGGCTAAATACATACAACAATGGGCTTTAGCCCATTGCTTCCCTTCGCTTCAGACAGACAGTTGAAGCAGCGGATTGCCCTTTACAAAATCTTTTCAATAAGCCACAGATCCGATTGCCGATTCCAGCTAAGGGTATATGCTTTATCGTCATCAGCAATTACCTTAAAGAAATCCTTCTCCGGTTCCGCCCACCTGCTTATGATATCCCGAACTTCAAGCATATTGTCATCAATGGTAAAAGATAAAGGTCTCTCATTCGCTTTATAACCTGAGTATGCGGTCACTTTACAATAATGTCTAATCACGATGAAAAATTTGATCCTCAAGAGAAGCTTTTGAGGCCAAAATCAAGCCCGATTTAAAGTTCTTTCATGCTATTTCTAGTTAGAGAGTTAGCTCGGTTCAGCCGCTAGCGGATATCTCAGCAGCCTCAAATTCTATTTTTCGCGTCTGGGTCACTCGCTTTGAGGCATCCAGAATTTCAAGTGAAACCAGATCACCTTCGTGATCATAATCCAGGATCACACCCGGTTTATCCTCATCGCTTTCGGCGACCGTGCTTTCTTCCTTAAATATTACTGTAAGTGTGTCCGTTACTGGATCATAGGAAACTTTCATGGCTCATCCCTCCAATATTTTTCGATCTTGCCTGTTTTGTAAGCCGTCACAACCTCAGCCGGTTCGCG
>Ga0265296_1002425_pt1 | contig 18870 bp, 20 predicted proteins | sample MunlanPumphouse1_FD_189073 | JGI IMG/M metagenome (GOLD analysis project Ga0265296, IMG submission 189073) | Groundwater microbial communities from a municipal landfill in Southern Ontario, Canada - Pumphouse #1 | ecosystem: Environmental > Aquatic > Deep subsurface > Groundwater | place...
AGCGTTTTGCTTACTTTTGCGCTGTTCAAAAGTGAGCCGCCGTAAGGGCGGAACCCATACCCGCCGCGACCGCGGCAACGGATATGTACACATACTCAGAAGAGCGAGTTGTGTAGATACTCATGCCGCGATGGCCATGGGTATCTACACAACTTTCAGAAACTGACGAACTCCCCGTGGCGAGCGGGCTTGTCGGGACGCCGCATCGCCCGCGCTGGGCTGCGAAGCAGCCCCAAAAAGCCCCCCGCGTTTCTTCAGATAAACCGCGATGGCCGGGTTTAGGGCTGCTTTGCAGCCCAGCGCGGGCGATGCGGCGTCCCGACAAGCCCGCTCGGCACAACTGCGCTATCTGCCTGGATTTAGGCGTTGCGGCGTAGTTGTGTAGATACCTATGCCGCGATGGCAAAGTGTCAGTCGATACATTAGTTGACTGATACACCGCCATCGCGGGCAAGCCCGCTCCCACATAGGTATTGCAGTGCTTTCAGGGCGCCAACGCCTTGATCACCTGATCCACATTCCCTTCCAGTTCCGCCACCGGGTCTGCGCCGTCAGTGCTCAGCACCAGCAGCTTCGATCCCCCCGCGCTGATGGCCGTTTTCACTGCCTCAGTCGGTTGACGATGGTGCAGTACCAGTGCCACGTCGTTGTCCTTCAGGCTGGTCGTCAATGTTTGCAACGCCTCGGCGGACCATTCGGTATCCGGTCGCGGATCGGTGCTGACCAACTCCAGGTTCAACCCACTCACCAGATAAGCAAAATGATCGCTCAGGCTGACCACGCTCAGGTTGTCGGCCTGGGCCAGGCGTGCCTCGCTCTCGGCAGTGAGCTTGAGCAGGCGTTGCTTGAGGCTGGCCAGGTTGCTGTCGATTTGTGCCTTGGCGCCAGGCGCCAGGCGGCTCAGGTCAGCGGCCATGACATCGGCCATGCGCCCCAGGTTGTTGCTCGATTGCCACGGTTGGCTGTTGAGGCCATCCACCGTCCCTGGTTGCAGGGCCACGCCTGGCAAACCACCGTCTACCGGGCGCGCGGCGTCCACTTCGACGATGCGGATATTGCTGCGCCGGGCCACTGGGTACAGCGGGTCATCCGGCCACAGCGAACGCAGGCCGATCGCGGCGTCGGCGTCCAGCGCCAGGGTGTGCAGGGCCGGCGCACCGCGGCCGGTAAAGTAGGAGGTCTGGCGCGAACCCGGCAGGTTGGCCGGGGCTGCGCGTTCAAGCTTGACCTGGGTGCCCTTGAGCAGGGTTTCGGCCAGGCCGTAGGTTACGGGCAAGGCCGCCAGGACCTTGACCGGCTTGGCCGATTGGGCGGCGGCCGGCAGTGGTTTGGCAGGGGCGGCTGCCAGCAGCGCAGGGCTGATCAGGCAAGCGATGGCCAGGGCCAGGGGGCGTAGAACAGGGCGCATTATCCAAGATTCCCTTTCAGGCTGGGGACCGTGCCGCGCGCAATGGCGGCCAGGGCGAAGGCGATGCCGGCGACAAGGATGATCGCGGCACCGGACGGGATGGGCAGGTCGAAGATGATCGGCAGCAGAATCCCGCACAGGGTGCTGACCGTGGCAATCACCACCGAGATCCAGAAGAACCCCTTGAGCGACTGGCTCAACAGGCGCGCCGCAGCGGCCGGAATCACCAGCAGGGCACCCACCAGGATCGCGCCGATGACCTTGACTGCCGCCACGGTGATCAGGGTCACGAGGATCACGAACAGGTAGTCCAGGGTCTTCACGGCCACACCACGCACGGCGGCGAGCTGTGGGTTGAAGCTGGCGAGCATGATGCGGTTGTACAGCGGCAGCGCCAGGGCCATCACCAGCGACCCGACAATCGCCAGCACCAGCAGGTCATTGCCGTTGACGGTCAGGACCGAACCAAACAGCACGTTTTCCAGAATGTGTACGTTGATCTTGCCCGCCAGGATCAGCAACAGGCTTGCGCCCAGCGCCAGGGACACCGAGAGGAACACGCCGATCAGCGTATCGGGGGCCAGGCCGGTGCGGTTGCGCAGGTAGTTGAGCAGGATGCCGAACAACAGGCAGTAACCGAACAGGCTGCCGTAAGGCCCGGTGTAGGGTTCCCCCAGCAGAATGCCCACGGCCACGCCGGTGAGAGCGGCGTGGCCGACAGCTTCGGAGAAGAACGCAAAGCGCTTGACCACCACCAGCGTGCCCAGGCCACCCAGCACCGGGCCGATCAGCAGGCCGGCGAGTAGGGCGTTGACCACAAACCCATAGGCCAGGGCTTCGGGCAGGTAGCCGGACGAGGCCCAGCCCTGGACCATCAAGCGAAAGGCTTCGTAGCTCATTGGGCTGCGCTCCGTGGGTGAGTGGAAAACAGCGTCAGCAGGCGCTCCGGGGTCAGTGCCTCTTTGGGCGTGGCGTCGAACAGCAAGCGGCGGTTCAGGCCGGTGACACGGTCCGCCAGGCGACCGACGGCCTCCAGGTCGTGTTCGATCCACAGCACGGTGATCCCGGCCTGGCGCCAGTCGCCCAGCAGGCGTTCGAACACCTGGATCCCGGCTTCGTCGAGGGCCGACATCGGTTCATCGAGCACCAGCAGTTGCGGCGCCGGGATCAAGCCCTGGGCCAGCAACACACGCTGGCGCTCACCGCCGGACAGCGCGCCCATGCGGCGCTTGCGCTTGTCTTGCATGCCCACGCGCTCCAGCGCCTCGCCAATTGCGCCGGCGTAATGCCGGGACAGGCCGAGAAAGGCCGGGCGCCGCTGGCACATCGCGGCCATGAAGTCATCGACGGTCATCGGCAGGCCCCGGTCGAATTCCAAGGCCTGGGGCACGTAGCCGATAGTGCCGGGAGTACCCGGCCAATGCAGGCTCAGTTGGCCCTGGTGCGGGGTCTGCCCCAGCAGCGTCTTGATCAGCGAGCTCTTGCCGCCGCCGTTGGGGCCGACCAGGGCGTGGATACTGCCCGGTTGCACCTGGAAGCTGACGTTATCGAGGATCGCGGTACGGCCCAGGGTCAGCGAGACGTTATCGAATTCAATCGTTGGGCCGATGCTGGCCACACTCAGGTGTTCAGCCGCCGTCATGCCCCCGACTCCTGAATGGCGCGGACCACGGTATTGAGGTTGCCGGTCATTTCCACTTCATACTTCTCGGCGCTGTATTCACCGTAGGAAATATGCGACAGCGGGTACAGCTTGACCCCCGACTCGCGCTGGATGGTATCGACGTAGGAGGACGGGAAATCCATCTCCGAGAAGATCACCTTCACGTCCAGCTCGCGCAGTTGGTCGATGGTTTTCTTCAGTTGGCTCGGGCTTGGCTCGATGCCATGGGCCGGTTCCACTACGGCGGTCACTTCCAGGCCGAACTCGCGCAACAGGTAGTCGTAGGCGGCATGCACCGTGGCCACGCGCAGGTCGGCGTTGGGCGCGCTGGTGAGTTTGGCCAGGGCATCGGCGCGCATCTGGCGCAGGCGCTTGCCATAGGCGCGGGCATTCTGGGTGTAGGTCTTGGCGTTGTCCGGGTCGAGCTTGCCCAGTTCCCGGGCGATGTTGTTGACCTGGGCAATGGAGGCGCTGATGGACAGGAAAGTGTGCGGGTTGACCACCTTGCCGGCGCCACGGGCCGCGTTGCCGGTGGCCGCCAGCAACGGCACATTGGCGTTGGCTTCTATCACCGGGATGTCCGGGCGCTCGCTGGTGGCGATCATGCGGTCGGCAAAGTCATCATGGCCAACGCCATTGAGCACGATCACGTCCAGGGTGCCAATGCGCTTGATATCTTCGGCGCGCGGCTCGTAGGCATGGGGGTTGAAGCCGGCCGGAATCAGCGGCACCACTTCGGCCTTGTCGCCGACGATGTTCGCTACGTAGCTGTAGTAAGGGTGCAGGGTGATACCGATACGCAGGCGCTTGGCCGCCTCGGCATTGGCCAGGGGGGTCAGCAAGACGCTGAACAGGCCCACAAGCAGCAGGCGGAGCAAGGGAGATGACATAGACATGGGTAATCGATCTTCTCTCGGAGACAGCGTGAATTCAGTGGCGATGCTGGCGGGTGACGCCAGCGTCGAATTGCGCAACGACCTGCTGCCAGCCAGCGGCGATCAGCCCCTGGTCGCTCAGGTCGGTGGGGGCAGCCAGATTGGCGCTGCGGTTGAGCCAGATATCCGGCTCGCTACCGTTCACGCGCATCAGCAGTGAACCGCTGGTGTCATTGGCCTGGCTCAAGCCCAGGTACGCAGAAGGCGCCAACAACTGCCAGCGGTGGTCACCGCGGCTGACCGAACTGGCGTCCTGGGCGAAGGGCGCGAAGCCTTCTTCGGCCAGTTGTGCGGGCGTCGGCAGCGCGCTTTGTTCCTGCGCCAGCAACTGGATTTCATCCAGGGTCACCCGCAGGTCGGCGTAGATGCCTTGCTCGGCGGCGCTCAAGTCGCGACGGGCGTCCAGTTGGTGGCTGGGCACGGCCGCGACTTCCTGGGTTTCGCCATGCAGCGACACCACGGTGCCGGCGACGGCCAGGATGATCAGGCACAGCAACAGGACGTAGAGGGTCTCGTGGCCGGCACCGGCCGGCCGGACAACCTGGGTGTTGCCTGGGCTCACGCGGGTCATGGTGCCTGGATATCCGCTTGGTCGATCTCGACAACGTGGCCGGGACCGGCGTCAAACAGCACGTAGAACTCGCTGGCAGGTTTCTTGAAGGTCAACGTCGAGTCGGCCCCCAGCTTGCCGGGCACCAGGATGGTTTCGTCGTAGCCGATCACATCCAGGGTCACGCCAGGCGCGCCGCTGCCATCGGAGAAGCCGCCAGTGCACTGGATCTGCTCGCCGGGGATTTCCTTGCATTCGCACATCGGGTTGTGGGCCAGGGCGTAGTTGCTCGCACCCAGGCTGAGGGCCAGCACGGCGCAGGTGCGGGTCAGGCGCAGTAGGTTCATGGTTTGACTCCTTGCTTGTTCAACCAGGCGACAGTGGCAGGCGAAGCCTGACTCAAGGGAATGGAAGCCTGTTGCATGCTGCCGTCCCAGCCTTCCATGGTGATCCACAGTTCGGCGTCGGGCGGGGTGCGTTCGGGGATTGGCAGGGCGGCGCCCATGCGGTACGGGGTACCGAAGAAAATCACTCCGGCGGCCCGCAGGCTGCGGGGTTTGCCGATGCGCAGGTAAGTGGCCTTGACCTGATCGCCACAGGTGGCGCACAGGGCGGCATTGAAGGATTTCATCGGCCCGGCCGGATTGGGGCGGGGCGCTTCATTGCGTAGCTCAGCCAGGGTGATGCTCCATGGGCCGACCTGCACCTCGCCTATCTCGCGCTCGCCCAGGCCGGCGTCGCCGCGAAACAGCGCGGCGTCGGCAAAGTACTTGGGCATAAAGCCCAGGGGTACCAGCAACAACAGGATATTGATGTGGAACCGCCATTTGAGCCAGAAAGCGCGCAGCGGCGAGGGCGCTTGTACGGTGGTGGCCTTGCTCATTACTTGCCCTCCGAAGTTTCAGCCTGCAGGGCGCCGATGGGGTTGGCTGACGCAGGGTTGCGCGTAGCCTTGCTGCTGCGCTTGAGAGCGTGCAGCGTAGCCAGGGCGGTGCGCTTGCTCCAGATCAACAGACCGCTGAGCACCATCATGCTCAGCAACAGGCCGAAGAAGAACCAGACCAGCTTGATCCAGATCCCGCCAAAGTCGCCGGTGTGCAACGGGCGCATGGACTCGGTGACGAACTCCAGGCCCGAGCGGTCGGACAGCAGGTGTGTGGCGGCAATTTCACCGTTGTAGGGGTTGATGTCGGCGGTCTGGAACATCAGCGGGTACCAGCCACGGCCGCCGATACTCAGGTGGCTGTAGGCATTGCTCGGCAGGCCGACGAAGCTGACGTCGAACCCCGGGATGCGCTGGCTGGCGATGTTGATGGCATCGTCCAGCGCGATCGTCGGTGGCGGTACGCCAGGCGCCGACAACGGCACTTTGTCCCGGGCGATCACCGGCACGACGGCCTCGCTGGAGATGGTGATCTGGTTGTCCGAGAGAATCGCCTGGATCAAGAACCAGGTGCCGGTGATGGAGATCACCGCGATAAACCAGATCGACCAGATGCCGCTCAGACGGTGGAAATCCCCCCAGAAAATCCGCGCGCCGTGCTTGAAACGCAGGGTGGGCTTGAAGAAACCTTTCCAGAACCGCTTGTACACCACCAGGCCAGTGACCAGCGACGCGAGCATCGGCAACCCGAGGAATGACACCAGGTACCAGCCCCAGCTGAAGCCATTGGTGAACGGCACCAGCCACCAGCCATGCAGGGCGCGGGTGAACTGGCGGAAGTTGAACGATGGGCTGATGCCCTGGATGACCCCCGTATACGGGTTGACGTAGACCGCCACGGAGCGGCCATCGGGGTAGCTGATGTCGACGTCGAGGGCAAAGTGCGACTCGTCCGGACGGACGATGGACTCGACAATGGCCTTGGGCTCGGCCTGCTTGATCGCAGCCAGGATTTGGTCGTAAGTGAGCAGTTCGGCATCGTCCGACGGCTTGCTGGCGCGCATTTCCGGGTTGGCCAGCCACACGATTTCCTGGCTGACCACCGCCAGGGTCCCGGTGACGCAGACGATCAGTACGAAGAACCAGATGGGCAATGCCAGCCAGCTGTGTACGAGAAACCAGAGTTTGGAGCGTGACTTCTTCGACATGTCTAGGAGGGTCTTGATCGGAGGGGGGCAGAAAAGGCCCGGGAAAGGCCGGTCGTAGCTTTTGCTTACGCGACGGGCTGTATCTAAGTTAAGACGGATGAGAATCGCAAAACCCTAAGGCGGAAATGAAAGCAAATGTTTCCAGAGTGCAACAAACACCTGTATGAGCTGGCTTGCCAGCGAAAATCTCTAACGATTACGCGGGTTACCTGTTGCTATTGTTCTCGGGTTTTTCGCCAGCAAGCCGGCTCCTACAGGTGATTGGGGTTAGGCGAACAGCTCCTTGGCGCGCTGGCGGATCTGTTCCTCGGTCAGTTCTTCGGTATGGGTGGCGAGGAACCAGACATGCCCGTAGGGATCTTTCACTGTGCCCGAGCGATCGCCGTAGAACCGATCCTCGGGTTCGCAAATGCCTGTGCCGCCGGCCGCGATCGCTTGTTTGTACTGCGCGTCGACGTCCGCCACATAGAGGTGCAAGCCAACACTGGCAGGATGCTCTCCAGGGGTGCCAAGCGGCATTTCGGCACAGGGTGACGCCAGCATGATCGGCGAGTCGCCAATGCGCAGCTCGGCATGGCCGACCTTGCCATCGGGCATATCCAGGCGCATGACAACGGTGGCACCGAAGGCCTTCTTGTAGAACTCGATGGCTTCAGCGGCCTTGTCGATACCCAAGTAGGGCGTGATGCTGTGATAGCCCTCGGGGATAGGTTTGACGCTCATTTCGCTCTCCTTGATGGTTGTTCAGGGGCTCGGTTTTTCCGGTTTCCTCACTATAGGCCAAGTTTTTCGTCGCCTCCTGGCAGCCGACGACCGTGCTGTAACGGCGTCCTGAACATTTTCTCGAACAGAGGCTTGACCTTGACTTAACTAGAGGTCTTACCCTGCACGGCACCTACAACTAAAGGGGATTTGTCATGCAGACTTGCGCGAAAAGTCATGGGTTTACCCAATTAATCGAGTTTCAGATCGAGCCTCGCCAGCAGTCCGCCCTGGTGTCGGCGCTGTCTGAGCAGACCGAGCGCCTGGCCCAAGGCCATGAGGGTTTCTTGAGTGCCAGTGTGCAGGTCAGTGATGATGGACGGCGCGTGCTCAACTACCTGCAATGGCAGACCCGCGAAGATGGCGATGCGGCGTTCAATCGCCTGGAGTGCGAGGGCGGGGACTTCTGGACCTTGATTTGCGCCCACCAGGCCACGGCCGTGACCTTCGGTTCATTCCAGGTGCTGCGCAGTATCGAGCGCAGCGCCGACAATGCACTGGCGTGCAACTTATATCGATAGATGCAACATGCGTTCGCCTTGCAGGTTTTCCCCGGGGCGGCGCTTGTTGACCGCCAGTTCACCGATCTTGATCAGGCGTGTGCGCGTGACATTGCGGCTCAGGCCCAGCAGGTTGGCGGTGTGCACCTGGTTGTAGTGGCTGAAACGGTAGGCGGCGCGTAGCAGCGCGTCTTCGACCTTCTCATGGAGTGCGCCGGCCTGTTCGTCAAACAGCTTCTGGAAGGCCCGCTCCAACAAGGCTTCGGCACTATTGTCGACCCCGTGCTGGCTGTCGTCCTGGCGCTCGATGCGCATATTCGAGAGGCGCAGGTCGTCGCGCTCGATCACACCGTTGCGGCAAATCAGCAAGGTGTGATGAATGACGTTTTCCAACTCGCGGATATTGCCCGGCCAACTGTAGCTCCTGAGCTTTTGCTCGGCCTCGGGGCTGATGGTGATGGGGCCGTAGCCCAGGCGCTGGCTGTAGGCGTCGATAAAGTGGCGGGTCAGGGGCAGGATGTCGCCGGGGCGTTCGCGCAACGGGCTCAGTTCCAGGCTGACCACGTCCAGGCGGTAATACAGGTCTTCACGGAAATGCCCGGCGTTGATGGCCTTTTCCAGTTGCACATTGGTCGCCGCCAGTACCCGCACGTCAATGGCAATGCTCTTGCGTGAGCCCAGGCGCACCACTTCGCGCTCTTGCAGGACGCGCAGCAGCTTGACCTGGATGGCCATGGGCAGATCACCGATCTCATCGAGGAACAAGGTGCCGCCGTCGGCCTCTTCGAACCAGCCGGCCTTGGCGCTGAGGGCGCCAGTGAACGCGCCTTTTTCATGGCCGAATAACTCCGCTTCCACCAGGGATTCGGAAAAGGCCCCACAATTGACCGCCACGAAGGGCCGGTTGCGCCGGGCGCTGAGGTTGTGGATGTGGCGGGCCACCAGTTCTTTACCGGTGCCGGTTTCGCCGATGATCAGCACGCTGGCTTCGCTGGGGGCCACTTGCTGGATATGCGCGAGCAGGGCCTGGGACTTGGGGTCTTCGAAGACTTGCGCGGTGGCGCGAATCGACGTGGCGAGGGCGGGCGAGGGCGGTAGGGTCAAAAGCTGCATGGGCACCTCTAGGAATAGAACGTTGGCGTCGGCAGGGACTGGTTCAAGGCCCAGTCGCCCAATTCGTGGAGTTTGTAGTCCACCGGGTCGTGCAGGCTTTGGGTGCGCAGGTTGCGCCAGTGGCGGTCCAGGCGCAGCGAGGCGTGGGTGGAGCGGGCGCCGGTGACCTCAAACAGGCGGCTGCACAGCTCCAGGCCGTTGCGGGTGGCGGCGACCTTGGCCGTGGCGATGGCAATCGCCAGTTGCCCACGCTCGTGTTCGCTCAAGGCAGGGCCCTTGGCCCAGGCCTGGTCCAGCAGCTCGGCGGCCCGTTGTACCAGTAGGCGCACGCCTTCGAGTGCGACCCAGAATTCGCCGTAGTGGCTGAGCACATAAGGGTCCTGACGCACATCCTGGACGCTGGATTTATGCCAGGGCCGTGTTTCGGCGAGGGTGTAGTTACGCGCTTCCTCAAACGCGCCTTCGGCAATGCCGAGGAACATTTGGGTGAGCGTCAGTTGGGCAATCAGCGGACGCAGGCAGGCGAACGGCGTGCTCAGGGGACCGGGGTCCAGCAACAGTTCCGACTCTTCGACCCTGACGCGCTCGAAGCTGGTGCTGCCGCTGTCGGTCTGGCGTTGGCCGATACTGTTCCAGTCGTTGTGCACGGTGATGCCGCTGCGTGCGCTGGGGATGGCGGCGATCAGCAGCTTGCCGCCGGCGCTTTCATCGACTGCCGAGGCGATCAGCATCTGTGAGTCGCTGGCGCCGGAGCAGAAGCTCTTTTTTCCGGAGAATTCGCGCCAGCCGCCAAAGTCCTTGACCACCGTGCGCGTATCCAGGGGGTTGAGGGCATTGCCCCAGAACCAGTGTTTGCGGGCGGTCTGTTCGAACCATGGCTGCCATTGCTCCGGGCGGGAAAACAGGCGCACGGTGGCCAGCATCAGATGATGGAAGCCGAAGACGTGGGCGATGGAGCTGTCGACCTTGGCGAACTCGCGCACGACCTCCAGGGTTTCGCTCCAGCGTGCGCCAAGGCCGCCGTACTGGGTGGGAATGCTCAGTGCCAGCAGGCCACTGTGGCGCAGGGCATCGCGCTCGGCCTTGGGCGTGCCGCCGCGCTCGTCACGCTCTACGGCGCTGAGGGCGAACTCGGCGGCCAGCAGCTTGGCGGTTTGCAAAGGGGATGGCAGGACGCTATGGGGTTTGGCTGGCACGCGGTGCTCCTGAAAAATCACATGCGCTGTAGGCACCGGCATGCCGGCTCCTACAAAGGTGGGTCAGGCTTTTGCGGTGGCAGGCAGCACATCGTTGGCGATCATTTCGCCGAACGGCCCGGTGAGGTTGGTGATGCCGCGTCCGGCCAGGCTGGCGTAGGGTTCGGGCAGCAGCGGGAATACCAGCTCGGCAAAGCGATAGGCTTCTTCCAGGTGCGGGTAGCCGGAGAAGATGAAGCTCTCGATGCCCAGGTCGGCGTATTCCTTGATCCGCTCGGCCACTTGTTGTGGGTTGCCTACCAGCGCGGTGCCGGCGCCTCCGCGTACCAGGCCGACGCCGGCCCACAGGTTGGGGGCGATTTCCAGGTTGTCGCGCCGCCCATCGTGCAGGGCGGCCATGCGGCGCTGGCCTTCGGAGTCAAAGCGCGAGAAGGATTTTTGCGCGGCGGCAATGGTCTCGTCGCTGATGTGTTCGATCAACTTGGCGGCTGCCTGCCAGGCTTCGTCTTCGGTTTCGCGCACAATCACATGCAGGCGGATGCCGAACTTGACGGTGCGACCATGGCGCGCCGCACGTTCGCGTACATCGGCGAGTTTCTCGGCGACGGCTGCGGGCGGTTCGCCCCAGGTCAGGTACACGTCGACCTGTTCGGCGGCGAGATCGTGGGCTGCATCGGACGAGCCGCCGAAGTACAACGGAGGGTAAGGTTTCTGAACCGGCGGGTAGAGGGCCTTGGCGTTCTGCACCTTCAGGTGTTTACCTTCAAAGTCGACGGACTCGCCTTGCAATACTCGACGCCAGATCTTGAGGAATTCATCGGTCACCTCATAACGTTCACTGTGGTCGAGGAAGCTGCCGTCACCGCGGTTTTCATCGGGATCGCCGCCGGTCACCACGTTGATCAGCAGGCGGCCGTTGGACAGGCGGTCGAGGGTGGCGGCCATGCGCGCGGACACGGTGGGCGAGATGATCCCCGGGCGGATTGCCACCAGGTAGCGCAGGCGTTCGGTCAAGGGCACCAGTGCCGAGGCAATCACCCAGGAGTCTTCGCAGGAGCGGCCGGTGGGAATCAGCACGCCGTGGTAGCCGAGGTTGTCGGCGGCCTGGGCTACTTGCTTCAGATAGTTGAGGGTGACTGGGCGCGCACCCTGGGTGGTCCCCAGGAAATGGCCGTCGCCATGGGTCGGAAGAAACCAGAAAACATCCATGACAAGTCCTTGAGCGATGTTCAACAGAGAGTGTTGCCCGGCCAACAGTTGTGGAAACAACAGTTGCGGCGTTGGGGGACCGTTATAGAACGTCTGGTTTATTCCGTAAACGAACGTATTTCTCTATTTATAGATCCATAAGGAATATGTCGGATTGGCTGATAGCGACTATCACAGCGGATGATTTTTCCCTGCAAAGGCGTGGGAGTAGCCTGTGTTCATTGCCTTGACGCCCGATTCGCAGGACCTTCGCCATGAACCATTACCTCACTGTTGCCTTGTTGCTGGTTGCCTCTTTGCTTGCCGGTTGTGCCTCCCCTCCGGCACCCGAGTTGCGCCCCTACACCGCCGAGGAGGCCAGGCAGTTGGCGATGGAAGGGCTTAACCGCCGTGGCTTGTCGTTTGACGAATATCAACAGAAGAAAGCCGAGCTGTCTGCCCAGCCACAGACACCTTTTGGCTTTGATCGCCAGGGTGAAATGAATGCAGAGCGCAACGTGATGTTGCATGACCGTCCCAGCTAAAAGCGTTGGCTGTGGTCCCGAGCCCGAAGTTCTTCGCAGGAACTTCGGGCTTTTTGTTTTCCATCCTTTTCATCGAGCCTGTTAAGCTCAATTTCAGGAGCGTTCCTACGCACTTTTCAATTCTTTAACGGCATCCGATCGGGTTAACCTGACGATCTCTGTACTGGTCGCTGCCCCTGGGACGCTGATCTCGGGAACATGCTCTGCGGGTCTTTAAACGTCATGAATAAACGTCCTTTGTATTTCGACTACGCCGCCACCACACCGGTGGATGAGCGGGTCATCCAGGTCATGGTCGAGTGCCTGGGTTTCAATGCCAATTTCGGTAACCCCGCATCCAGCTCCCATGCGTTTGGCCAACAGGCCCGGCACACGGTCGAGCAGGCGCGTCGGCAGGTGGCGGAGCTGGTCGGCGCCCAGCCCGAACAGATCGTCTGGACCTCGGGCGCCACCGAATCCAACAACCTGGCGCTCAAGGGCGTGGCCCAGGCGCGGGGCGTGGCCGGTGGTCATATCATCACCAGCCAGATCGAGCATAAGGCGACGCTGGACACCGCGCGCCAATTGCAGGAGGCCGGGGTTGCCGTGACCTACCTGGTGCCGGACGCCGATGGCCTGATCACCGCCGAGGCGGTCAGCCAGGCACTGCGTGAAGACACGTTCCTGGTGTCGTTGATGCTGGTCAACAACGAACTGGGTACGCTCAACGACATCCCGGCCATTGGCGCGCGAGTGCGTGAGCATGGCGCACTGCTGCATGTGGATGCGGCGCAAGGGGCGGGCAAGGTCGAGATCGACCTGGCGCGCTGGCCGGTCGACCTTATGTCGTTTTCTGCACACAAGCTGTATGGCCCCAAAGGCATCGGTGCGTTGTATGTCGGGCCGCGGGCGCAGCAGAACGTCACCGCACAGATCCACGGGGGTGGTCATGAAGGTGGGCTGCGCTCGGGTACCCTGGCGACCCACCAGATTGCAGGCATGGGCAGTGCCTTTGCGTTGGCCGGGCAATTTTTTGCTGAAGAGTCGGCGGGGATTATCGCCCTGCGCCAGCGTCTGCTGGAGCAAGTGCTGGCTATCCCCGGCGTGCGCCTGAACGGCAGTGCCACCCAGCGTATTCCCCACACCTTGAGCCTGACGTTCAGCGAGGGTGAGTTCAATTCGGCGGCCTTGAGCGCCGGTATCGCGTTTTCGGCGACCTCTGCCTGTAATTCGGCAAGCAATGCGCCGTCCCATGTATTGCTTGCCCTGGGGCATGATGCGCGCAGCGCCGGTCGCACCATTCGCCTGAGCTTGGGGCGCTTCACCACCGAGCAGGATATCGATCAGGCGGTGCAATTGATCAAGAGCTCGCTGGCCAGCGCACCGGCCTTCTGGGCGGTTTGAAACATATAAAAATTATTAGTGGTTAGCAGGAGACAAGATGAGTACGCAGCCTTTGACCCATGGAACGGTTCCCCAGCGCCTGGCGCATACCCGCGAGTTGATGAAGCGCGAGGGCATCGATGCCCTGCTGGTGCCATCGGCCGATCCGCACCTGTCCGAATACCTGCCGGGCTACTGGCAGGGGCGGCAGTGGTTGTCGGGGTTTCATGGGTCGGTAGGCACGCTGATCGTCACCGCTGATTTTGCCGGTGTCTGGGCTGACAGCCGTTACTGGGAGCAGGCGAGCAAGGAGCTGGGCGGCAGCGGTATTGAGTTGGTGAAGCTGCAACCGGGGCAGCCCGGCCCGTTGGAATGGTTGGGTGAGAACACTCCAGAAGGTGGGGTAGTGGCAGTGGACGGCGCGGTGATGGCCGTTGCATCGGCCCGCACCCTGGGCAGCAAGTTGGCGGAGCGTGGCGCTCGCCTGCGTACTGATATCGATTTGTTGAGTGAGGTCTGGACTGACCGTCCCGAGCTGCCAAACCAGCCGATCTACCAGCACCTGCCGCCCCAGGCCACCGTCAGCCGAGGGGAAAAGCTCGCGGCACTGCGCGCCAGCCTGAAGGACAAAGGCGCGGATTGGCATTTCATTGCCACCCTGGATGACATTGCCTGGCTGTTCAACCTGCGCGGTGCAGATGTTTCGTTCAACCCGGTGTTTGTGTCGTTCGCCCTGATCAACCAGCAGCAGGCAACGCTATTTGTTGCCCTCGGCAAGGTCGATGCCTCGTTGCGTGGGGTGCTGGAACAGGATGGCGTGACACTGCGTGACTACAGTGAAGTGGCGGCGGCCCTGGCTGAAGTGCCGGACGGTGCCAGCCTGCAGGTGGATCCAGCACGCGTGACTGCCGGGTTGCTGGATAACCTGGGCAGTGGCGTCAAGCTGGTGGAAGGGCTCAACCCGACCACGCTGGCCAAGTCTCGCAAAAGCCTGGCGGATGCTGAGCATATTCGCCGGGCGATGGAACAGGATGGTGCGGCCTTGTGCGAGTTTTTCGCCTGGCTGGACTCGGCCCTGGGGCGCGAGCGCATCACTGAGCTGACGATCGATGAACACCTGACTGCCGCACGAACCCGGCGCCCCGATTATGTGTCGCTGAGTTTCAATACCATCGCCGCGTTCAACGGCAATGGCGCGATGCCCCATTACCACGCCACGGAAGAAGAGCACGCGGTGATCGAGGGTGATGGCCTGCTGTTGATCGACTCAGGTGGCCAGTACTTGGGCGGCACCACTGATATCACGCGCATGGTGCCAATCGGCACGCCGAGCGAAGAGCAGAAGCGCGATTGCACCCGTGTGCTCAAGGGCGTGATTGCCCTGTCGCGCGCGAAATTTCCCAAGGGCATTCTCTCTCCGTTGCTGGACGCCATCGCCCGTGCGCCGATCTGGGCCGAAGGTGTGGATTACGGTCATGGCACCGGTCACGGGGTTGGCTACTTTCTCAATGTCCATGAAGGCCCGCAGGTGATTGCCTACCAGGCTGCGGCCGCGCCGCAAACCGCGATGCAGCCGGGAATGATTACCTCCATTGAACCGGGTACTTATCGTCCGGGGCGTTGGGGGGTGCGTATCGAGAACCTGGTGTTGAACCGGGAGGCGGGTAAGACCGAGTTCGGTGAGTTCCTCAAGTTCGAAACCCTGACTCTGTGCCCGATCGATACCCGTTGCCTGGTACCGTCATTGCTGACGATCGAGGAGCGGCAGTGGTTCAACGGCTACCACGCTGAGGTGCGTCAACGCTTGAGCCCGTTGCTCAGTGGCGCCGCGCTTGAGTGGTTGCAAGTGCGTACGGCCGCGATATAAGGGCTGACTGCTCGCAGGTCTGGGCCTGCGAGCGGGATGCTGGTGTTAACTCAAGGCTTCGCGGACAAAATCCAGGCGATCCTGGCCGAAGAACAGCTGTTGACCGACAAACAGGCTAGGCGCACCAAACACGCCACGGGCAATCGCTTCTTCGGTCTTGTGCTTGAGGGCGTTCTTTACTGCCTCATCCTGGGCCAGTTCCAGTACCTGGGCAGGGTCAAAGCCGTGTTCTGCCAAGACCGCTGCTACCACTGCCGGATCCCCCAGGTTGCGTCCATCCACCCATAACGCTCGGAACAGGCAGTCGATGAAGTCGATAAAACGCTCTGGCTGGCGTAGTTGAATGCCGGTGACGGCGCGCATCAGTGTCAGGGTGTTGATGGGGAAGTGCGGGTTGAACTTGAGGGGCACACCGTAACGCTTGGCGTAGCGTGCCAGGTCTTGCAGCAGATAGCGGCCTTTGGCCGCAATGGTGATGGGCGAGGCATTGCCGGTGGCTTTGAAGATGCCGCCCAGCAGGATCGGCTGGTACACCAGTTGGCTGCCGGTTTCAGCACAGATACCGGGCAGTTGGGTGTAGGCCAGGTAGGTGGTGGGGCTGCCGAGGTCGAAGAAAAATTCCAGGGTTTTGTTCATGTCGGATGCTCGCTGCTTATTGTTATGTAGGCGTGCTTACCAGGTTTCGTTCCAGGGGCGCAGGTCCAGTTCGAAGGTCCAGGCGTCCCGTGGCTGGCTGTGCAGGTGCCAATAGTTGTCGGCGATATGCTCTGGATCAAGGATGCCATCCTGGTCCTTGAGTGCGTATTTGGTTGGGAAGTTGTCGCGGATGAAGTCGGTGTCGATGGCGCCATCCACTACCACGTGGGCCACATGAATGTTCATCGGGCCAAGCTCGCGCGCCATGCTTTGAGCGAGGGCGCGAATGCCGTGCTTGGCGCCGGCGAAGGCAGCGAAGCCGGCGGCGCCGCGTAACCCGGCTGTGGCACCGGTAAACAGGATAGTCCCGCGCTGGCGGGTCACCATGCGCTTGGCCACTTCCCGGGCATTCAGGAAGCCTGAGAAGCAGGCCATCTCCCAGATCTTGAAATATTTGCGTGCGGTTTCTTCGAGGATGCTGCAAGGCACATTGGCGCCGATGTTGAACACGAAGGCTTCAATCGGACCCAGCTCGCTTTCGATCTGCTCGATCAGCGCGATCACCTCATCCTCCTTGCGCGCATCACAGGCAAAGCCGTGGGCTTCGCCACCGGCCGCTTGAATACTCTTCACCAGAGGCTGCAGTTTGTCGGCACTGCGTCGGGTGACGCAGGCCACATAACCTTCACGGGCAAAACGCTTGGCGATGGCGCCGCCTGTAGCGTCGCCTGCGCCGACGACCAGCACGATTTTCTTATTTTCAGTCATGGGAAGCCCTTTGGTAAACGGTCGTTAACTAAACGCACGTTATGCTACGCTTCGGCAGGCGTCAAGGTGGTGAATTCATGGGGAGAAGCGATGCGCTATTCAGTCAGTCACAAGCAACAAACCAGAGATAAGCTCCTGCAGAGCAGCGCGGCACTGGCTAAAAAAGAAGGGTTTGCCAGTGTTGGCGTGGATGGCTTGATGAAGGCCATTGGCTTGAGTGGAGGGGCGTTCTATAGCCATTTTTCCTCCAAGGACGCGTTGTTCAGCTCAATCGTCGAGCACGAGTTGAGCCAAAGCCTTGCGCGTTTGGGGGAAGGGGAGGTGCAGAGTCGAGAGCGCCTGGACCGCTGCCTCGAGATCTATTTGAGCATGGCCCACGTGGAGCAGGTGCAAGACGGGTGCGCATTGCCGAGCATGGGGGCGGAGATTGCTCGTGCTGATATAGCTGTACGCCAACAGGCGCAAGAGTGGATTTGTCGGTTGCAGGCCAACTGGGCACGGACTTTGGAGAGTGACAGCTTGGCCTGGGCGATGTTGTCCCAGTGCGTGGGGGCACTGGTGGTGGCTAGAATGATGGTTGACCCGGACGTTCAGGCGCGGGTGCTTTCATCGAGCTATAAAGAGCTCAGCCAGAGGATCGCCCAGCCATGACTACTTACTTGCAGAGCACGATCATGCTGCGGCTGGTATAGCCGGCAGGGTTGATACCGAAAGGGTAGTCACCTGGCTCTTCGGTGTTGTCGCCGGACTTGGCGATCACCCGATAGCCCTTCTTGCCGCACGAGTTGGCTGCGCTGGTGTAGCACTGATCCCAGGAGGAGGACAGGCCAGAGCAGTTGATATGCAGCCCTTTCTTTCCGCGTTTGACTTCGGTCTTGGTGGTTGCGGCACATCCCGCCAGGGCGATGACGACAAGCACTATCAAAATTCGCTTCATTACCATCCTTAATAGCCGCGCCGTTGGAATGCCCGATGCTGGCTTTGCTCGCTCTCAAGTGTAGCGTTCGTGGATGTCCTTATTCGAAAATCTCCATGACTGACACTGAGTTACGGCCTAAACATGGCCTAATTGAGCGGCAAATGCCAGAGCTTCGTTAAATCCTGTCTCAATCTGCCGCGACGATTGGCTTTGACTGGCTGCGCATGGTCAGCGTTGCACCCACGGAAGCCAGGATAATGCAGGCGATCGCGAGCCATTGGGCCAGGGACAGGTATTCCTGAAGGAAAAACAGACCGGAAAGCGCGCCGAATGCGGGCTCGATACTCATCAAGGTACCGAAGGTGCGTGCGGGCAGTCGGGTCAGAGCGACCATCTCCAGGGTATAGGGAAGGGCAGTTGAAAGAATCGCCACGCCAATGGCGATGGGAATCAGCGCGGGTGTCAGCAGGGCGCTACCGGCATGGACGATACCGATAGGGGCCACGAACAGTGCGGCGATCATTACGCCAAGGGCGGCTGTTTGGACGCCGTTGTCCGCGCCAGCTTTTTGCCCGAACAGAATATAGAGTGCCCAGCAGATACCCGCCCCCAAAGCGTAGGCCGCCCCGGTCAAGTCGATGCCTTGACTGGCTTCACCAACCGGTATCAAGAGCAGTAGGCCGATGATGGCCAAGGCGATCCACAGGAAGTCAACGGCGCGCCGCGAGGCATAGATGGCCACGGCCAGTGGCCCGGTGAACTCCAGGGCCACTGCAATTCCCAAGGGCACAGTGCGTAATGACATATAGAAGAGGAAGTTCATGCCGCCAAGCGCCATCCCGTAGACGATGACGGTGCGCAGTGACTTGGCGGTGAGTTTTGCGCGCCAGGGACGAAGCAACAGCAGCATGATGATGCTGGCGAAAACCAGGCGCAGCGTAGTGGTGCCTTGGGCGCCGACAATCGGGAACATGCTTTTGGCCAGCGACGCACCTGACTGGATCGAGGCCATGGCGATGAGCAGCAGCCCGACAGGGAAAAGTGCGGAGCCCAGGCTGCGGGATGAGGTGGTCATTGGGGGGGTTTGTCCAGGTCATATAAAGGCAGAAGCCACTATGATGATCAACTGGTTCGGAATGGGCAATATATTGCTCAAATTTGTGCGTGCTATCTGTAGAGCGAAGGGCTTTGAGTATTTCGATAGGAAAACCAAATTAACGGTTGACGGCGAATTATATCTGTCTATAATTCGCCCCACTTCCGGCGCAGTCGAAACGGAAAACTCCTTGGTAAACAATGAGTTATGCGAGATTCGACAGCAAGTTGCTTCAGTTTATCGAAGCCAAAAGGAAGTTGAAAAAGAGGTG